>Ga0070739_10003913_pt1 | contig 18107 bp, 21 predicted proteins | sample Coa_R1_7_FD_66445 | JGI IMG/M metagenome (GOLD analysis project Ga0070739, IMG submission 66445) | Surface soil microbial communities from Centralia Pennsylvania, which are recovering from an underground coalmine fire - Coalmine... | ecosystem: Environmental > Terrestrial > Soil > Unclassified ... | reverse complement strand
TGCGCTCGTGTCCGCGCCGTTCGGTCCGGGCACGCCGTAGTTGCCGACGGCGAAGAGACCGAGGCTCAGCGTCCCCCAGATGCCGGCGACGCCGTGCACGGCGAACGCGCCGCACGGGTCGTCGACCCGGATCCACTCGGTGAAGTCGACGGCGAGGACGACGACCGCGCCCGCGACCGCCCCGATCGCGATCGAACCCGTCGGCGACACCCAGTAGCACGGGCACGTGATCGCCACGAGCCCGGCGAGCAGCCCGTTGATGCTGATGCCGACGTCGAACTTCTTGGACCGCGGGTAGACCCACGCGATCGCGACCAACGATCCCGCGCACGCGGCCAACGTCGTGTTGGTCGCGATGCGACCGATGCCCTCGAAGTCGAGCGCGGAGAGCGTGCTGCCCGGGTTGAACCCGTACCAGCCGAACCACAGGATCACGCCGCCGAGCGCGGCCAGTGTCATGTTGTGGCCGGGCGGCAGTCCGCCGCCGTCGCGCTTGAAGACCCGACCGAGGCGCGGCCCGAGTGCGATCGCGCCCGTGAGCGCGAGCACGCCGCCGATCGTGTGCACGACGGTCGACCCCGCGAAGTCGCGGAACGGCGTGTGCATCGTCGCGAGCCACCCGTTCGGACCCCACACCCAGTGTCCGAAGATCGGGTAGATGAACCCGCTCACCCCGATGCTGTAGATCAGGTCACCCTTGAACCCGGTGCGACCGACCATCGCGCCCGACACGATCGTGCTCGCCGTGTCGGCGAACGCGAACTGGAACAGGAAGAACGCGAGGAACGCGACGCCGGTCGTCCCGTAGGTGTGCGGGATGTTCTGCAGGAAGAAGTAGTGGTAGCCGATCCAGCCGTTCCCGTTGCCGAACATGAACGCGAAGCCGAAGGCCCAGAACAGGATCCCGCACATCGCCGTGTCCGCGATGCACTCGATCATGATGTTCGACACCTCGCGTGTTCGCGCGAAGCCGCCTTCGAGCATCATGAAGCCGGCCTGCATGAAGAACACGAGGAACGCGGTCACGAGGGTCCAGACCGTGTTGATCGGGCTGATGACGTCCGTGGTCTTCGTCGCGGCCTGGTGCAGCATCGACGCGCCGGCGTGCGCGCCGAAGTACCACGTGAACCCGTAGACGGCCGCGAGCACGAGCGCGAGGCCGACCATCTTCCCTGCCAGGTACACACCGAAGAACCGCCGTGACCGTGGGTCGCGGACGCTCTCGGCGAGTCGCATTCGTAGTGTCGTCATGCGTGCATGCTCGACGCGTCGCGTTGCACACCTGTTCGGTGCGCGTTACGCGTTCTCGTCCATGCGCTGACGGCTGTCTGATGATGCTGACGGCGCGCGCGGCCGCGCGAGCGTCGTGACGAGCGCGTCGCGGATTCCACCGAGCCGCGACTCGTCGACGACCTTCCCGCCGTCCACGGAGACGACGTAGAAGGTGTCGATCACCTCGTGCCCGAGCGTCGAGACCTTCGCATGGCGGATGTCGAGCTCGAGCGCGGCGAGTGCGCGCGCGATGCGGTGGAGCACGCCGGTTCCGTCCGCGGTCCGGATCTCGAGGATCGTCGCGTGCTGCGAGCCATCGTTGTCGAACGTGACCCGGGTCTCGGCGCGCCGAGCCGCGGTCGGTCGGCGGAGGAAGGTCGGTGTCGCCGCGCGCTCCTCCACGCGCGCCGCGACCGCGATGCGCCCCGCGAGCGCGGCGTCGAGGTCGGCCTGCACGGCGTGGTTGCGCGCGGCGGCGCGGTCCGACACCACGTCGAACACGGACCACGCCGTCCCGTCGGTGGCCGATCCGGCCCGGGCGGCGCGGACCGCGTACCCGTGCAGGGTCAGCACGCCGACGACGTCGGCGAAGAGCGCGGGGCGGTCCCGCGCGCGCACGCGCACGCGACCGCTCGTCACGTCGATGCCGACGGGCACGTCGACCGGTGCCTCGACGTCGAGGGGAACGTCGCCGGTGAGCCGGTCGCGGACACGTACGGCGAGCGTCGCGACGAGCTCGGCCTTCCACGCGCCCCACGCGGTGTCGCCGGTCGCGAGCGAGTCCGCCTCGGTCAGCGCGTGGAGGAGCGCGAGCAGCTCGACCGACTCGACGGCGTCGGCGACCGCCTCGATCGTGGCCGCCTCGTCGAGGTCGCGGCTGGTCGCGACGGCCGGCAGCAGCAGGTGGTGGCGAACGGTGGCGACGAGCGTCTCGACGTCGCGGGCGTCGAAGCCCATGCGGGCGGCGACGATCGCGGCGACCTCCGTGCCGACGTCCGTGTGGTCGCCGGGGAACCCCTTGCCGAGGTCGTGGAGCAGCGCCCCGACGACCAGCAGATCCGGGCGGCCGACGCGCGCGGTGAGCGGCACGGCGCGGGCGACCGCCTCCAGCAGATGGCGGTCGACCGTGTAGCGATGGAACGCGTTGCGCTGGGGCAACGAGCGCACCGCGTCCCACTCCGGGAGGACGCGCGTCCACAGCCCCTGGTGGTCGAGCGCCTCGACGACCGGCACCGCCGCGTCGCCCTCGAGGAGCAACGCGACGAACGCGTCGCGTACGTCGTCCGACCACGGCACGGGCAGCACGGGCGCGTGCTCCGCGAGGCGCGCGGACGCCGCCGGCGCCAGCCGGACGCGATGACGGGCGGCCGCGACCGCGGCCCGCACGAGCAGGCTCGGGTCGCCGGCCGGGTCGGCGTCCGCGGTCAGGTGCACCTCGCCGTGGGCGACGACGAGACCGGGGCCCGCCGCGCGCCTCGGATGCCGCCGGCTGCGCGGGCGGACGCGATGCCAGGCGTCGTCCGCGACCGCGGACACGACGCGACCACATGCAGCGACGCGCGCCATCAGCGCGTCGGCATCCGACGCGCCGAGATCGCCCGCGGCATCGTCCTGGAGCTCGAGCAGGAGGCGATCCTCGGCACGGCGCACGCGGCGCTGGAGCGCCACACGTGTCAGCAGCAACGTCGCCGCCGCGCGGTCGAACGCGGGCGACGCCCGTGCACCGGCGATGGCCAGCAGGGCACGGACGACCGTCACGTCGCGGAGCCCGCCCCTCGCCTCCTTCACGTCCGGTTCGAGCAGGTAGGCGACGTCGCCCGCGCGGGCGTGCCGCTCGTCGCACTCGTCGCGCAGCCGGCGGACGAGCGCCCGGCCCGGCTCGTGCCATACGCGCGCTGCACGCGCGATCGCGTCGGTCGCGAGCTGCGCGTCACCGGCAACGACACGCGCGTCGAGCCATCCCAGCGCGACCTTCGGGTCGGCGCGCGCCGCGGCCTCGACCTCCCGAGGCGTGCGCACGCTGTGGTCGAGACGGACCCCGGAGTCCCAGATCGGGTACCAGATGCCTTCGGCGAGAGGCTCGACGTCACGTCGGTCGTGCACGAGCACGAGGTCGAGGTCGCTGAACGGGCACAGCTCCGCCCGGCCGTAGCCGCCGACCGCGACGAGCGCGACGCCAGGTGCGTCGTCGAGCAACGACCCGACCCATGCGTCGACGGCCTCGGTGTACGCCGCGCAGAACCCGCCGACGTCGAACGGCGTCGCGTCGAGCAGGTCGTCGCGCCGCCCGGTCGGCGAGCTACAGCGCGTCGTCGCCGACGTCACCGGTGCGGATCCGGACGGCGACGTCGACGGGTTGGATCCACAGCTTCCCGTCGCCGATCTTCCCGGTTCGGGCGGCGTCGACGATCGTGTTCGCGACCTTCTCGGCCATGTCGTTCGAGGTGAGCACCTCGATGCGCACCTTCGGCAGGAAGTCGACGCGGTACTCGCCGCCCCGGTACACCTCGGTGTGCCCGCGCTGCTGGCCGTGGCCGCGGACCTCCGTGAGCGTCATGCCCGCCACGTCGATGTCGTGCAACGCGTCCGTGACGGCCTCGACCTTGTGCGGCTTGATCACCGCCACGACGAGCTTCATCGTGTCTCCTCCGAATCGGGGTGTCCGGGTGACGGTACGGATGCTCCGTGGCGCGCGGGTCTCGTCGCCGTGACAGCCGTGTTAACAGCGGTGTCGGGAGTGTGTCGGCCCGATGTGGCGCTCAGGGCTCCGGCGTCGGCACCTCGAGGACCGGCATGCCGGGCGGCGGACCCCACGCGATCGCCGCGCGCGAGAACGCCGAGGCGAGGGCGACCGTCAACGTCACCTCGACCAGCCCGTCCAGGGTCAGCTCGTCGACGAGCTCGCCGCGTAGCGCGTCGTCGACGTCGGCGGGCGAGGTCACGAGCTTCTCGACGTACCGGGCGACGAGCGCGTGCCGGGCGGGCAGCTCGTCGTGGCGCGCGCCGTCCTCGAGCGCGCCGACCTCCTCCTCGGTGAGGCCCTGCTGCTTCGCACCTGCGAAGCGGAGGTTCCTTCAGAGGCCGCAGTCGACGAGCTGCGCGTTGCGGAGGCGACCGACCTCCTTCGTCGGCTGGTCGACGGAGCCGAGCGACCACAGCGTGCCGTAGAGGCGGTTGAACGCCGCGTATGCCTCGGGTTGGTGGTCGAGGAACACCATGCTGCCCGCGGGCGGTGCGATGCGGCTCACGCGGCCCCCAGCGCGACGCGCGAACGCGAGGTCGCGTCGAACAGCGCGATCGCGAGCGTGAGCGCGGTCGCGCCCGCCTCGCCGAGGTGCGCGACGACGCGCGCGCACATGTCGTCGGTGACCGAGTGCGCGTCGAGGACGTACATCTCGGTGAACGCGAGGCAGGCGCGCTCGCGTTCGTCGAGATCCCCGGATTCGACCGGTGCGACGGTCGTGTCGCGCAGTAGCGTCGCGACGGTCGCGCGGCACAGTGTCAGCAGCCGTGCGTCGAGCGGGCCCGACGTGACGGCACGCTCGAAGTCGCGGAGCCGATCGCGCACGACCGGTTGCCGCGCCAGCAACGCCTCGAAGCGCTCGTGTTCGGCCATCGCGCGCCCGGAGGGATTCGAACCCCCGACCAACGGCTTAGAAGGCCGCCGCTCTGTCCAGCTGAGCTACGGGCGCGTGTGAGCGCGCGGAGTCTACCGGCGCGCGTCCGCGAGCACGGAGACGATGCGTTCGATCGCAGCCTCGACATCGGCGTCCTCGACGACGCGCTGGACGCGTGCATCCGCGCGTCGAACGACGCGACCGTCGCCGTCGACCGCGACGCGCCGCTCGACGATCCGCACGACGGGCTCGCCCAGTGCCGCGAGCAAGGCAAGCGGATCGTGCAGACAGACGGGATCGCGCCATCGCGCGATCTCCTCGCTCGCAGCGGGGGCGACCTGCGCGAGACGCGCGCGCGTCGCGTCGTCGAGACGCATCCGCGCGGTGACGTCGAGCGGCACGAGGAGCAGGTCGAGCTCCGCGAGGACCGCCGCCGCCGCGCGTGGATCGGCCGCGAAGTTCGACTCGACGTGGCGCGTCGCGCCGCGGTGATCGACGGGCGCCAGTGCTCCGCCCATCACGGTCGTCTCGGGCAACGCCGGGACGACGCGCGCGATGTTGGTCAACGGCCCGATCGCGAGCAGGGCGTCGACGTCGACGAGCATCGACGCGTCGAGGTCGGGGCCCGTGATCGCGGGGACGTCGTGCGCACCGGTCGCGTCGAGCAACGCGCGCGCCACAGCAGTGCGCCGGCCGAGATCGCCGCCTGTCGTCGAGACGCCGACGAGCTCGACGGCAGGGTGCGCGCAGGCGAGGAGGAGCGCGATCGCGTCGTCGGGGTTCGTGCCGACGTCGGTGTCGACCCAGAGGCGCACAGCTGGTCAGGCGAGCGCGGCGTGCAGCGCGTCGGCGAGACGCGGGTGGCGGAACGTGTAGCCCGTCTCGTGCAGCACGTGCGGCTCGACGCGCTGGCTGGAGCAGAGCAGCTCGCGCACGAGCTCGTCGCCGTAGCGCAGCTTCAACGCCGTCAGCGGCGTCGGCACCTTGGTGGGTCGGTTGAGCACGTGGCCGAGCGTCTCGGTGAAATCCCGGTTCGTCACGGGGTTGGGCGCGGTCGCGTTCATCGCCCCGATCACGTCCTCGTGGTCGATCGCGTGGAGGATGGCACCGACCTCGTCCTCGAGCGCGATCCAGCTCATCCACTGCCGGCCCGAGCCGATTCGTCCGCCCAGGCCGAGCTTGAACGGAAGGAGGAGCCGTGCGAGCGCGCCGCCCTCTCGCGCGAGCACGATGGCGGTGCGTACGCGCACGGTGCGGATGCCGGCCTGGTCCGCTGCCGCGACGGACTCCTCCCAGCGCACAGCGACGTCCGAGAGGAACCCGCCGCCCGGGACGCTCTCCTCGGTGAGCACGTCGTCGCCGCGGTCGCCGTAGTACCCGATCGCGGATCCCGACACGAGGACCCGCGGCGGGTCCACGAGGCTCGCGACGGTCTTCGCGAGCAGTGTCGTGCCCTTCGTTCGGCTCTCGAGGATCCGGCGCTTCGTCTCGGGCGTCCACCTCGCGTTGCCGATGCTCTCGCCCGCGAGGTGGACGATCGCGTCGGCGCCCTCGAGCCGGTCCGCCTCGAGCTCGCCCCGCTCCGGATCCCAGCTGAGCTCGCCGGGCCCGTGACGACCGCGCGTGATCGCGATGGCGAGGTCGTCGCGCTCGCGCAACGCGTCGCACAGCGCCGTGCCGATGAGCCCCGTCGCCCCCGTCACCAGCACCTTCATCGCCCTCTCCCCTCGCCCGGTCGCCTCGCGGGCGTCGTGGTCCTACCCGCTACGATGACCGGACGCGCCCCTAGCTCAACTGGTTAGAGCAGCAGACTCTTAATCTGCGGGTTCAGGGTTCGAGTCCCTGGGGGCGTACGGCACGCAGCATGCAGGACGACCGCGGCACCCCGACGGCGGGCACCGAGCGCGGCGATCTGCACCACGTCGCACGCGCGCTCGTCCGAGCGCGTCCGGTCGTCGTCATCGCCACGGTGGTGGCACTCGTCGTCGGCGTCGTCATCATCGTGCAGGTCGTCCGCGGCGCGCGTGGCACCGCGTGTGACCGCGCGTCGTTCCGGGTCGGTTTGCGCGGACCCGGGAGTGCTCCCCCGCCTCCGATCGGCGGTGGATCGCTGTCGAGCCGCATCCATCGTGCGTTTCACGGAACGTCACCCGCAGTGTTCTGCGACGACTTTCCCGATCCGTTCGTGTTGCGCGTCGGGCGTCGGTACTACGCGTACTCGACGACCAGCCACGGCGATCACGTGCCCGTCCTCACGACGGGGAGCATCTTCGGCGGCGGCGGCCGTCACGAGGCCTTGCCGCACATGCCGGCGTGGACCGACGGGCGGAACGCCTGGGCGCCGGCAGTGCTGCAGCGCGGCCGCACGTTCGTCATGTACTACGCACCCGGGATGCCGGACGGTCGCCACTGCCTGTCCATCGCGGTCGCGACGAACCCCGCCGGCCCGTTCGTCGACGGGTCGCGCGCACCGTTCGTGTGCACCCCGGCGAGCGCGATCGATCCGAGCCCGTTCGTGGCGCCGAACGGGCAGCCGTACCTCGTGTGGAAGGGCGCGTCGGCGATCGAGGTCGCCCCGTTGCGCGGGGACGGCTTGGGACTCGCCGGTCCGGCGATCTCGCTCGTGACCGCGTCGCAGCCCTGGGAGCACGGGATCGTCGAGGGTCCGTCGATGATCGCTGCGAGCGGCGTGGTCTACCTCTTCTACAGCGGCGGGCAGTGGGACAGCGCGAACTACGCGATCGGGTACGCCGTCTGCGCGACGCCGCTCGGGCCGTGCACGAAAGCACCGACGAATCCGTGGCTCGCCTCGAACCCGACCGCACAGGGTCCCGGCGGTCAGGAGTTCTTCACCGACCCGAGCGGGCGGCTGTGGATGGTCTTCCACGCATGGGTCGACGGCAAGGTCGGCTATCCGACCGGCGCGCGAAACCTCTTCGTCGTCCACGTCACCTTCGTGAACGGCACCCCGCAGGCCGCGTGACGCGACCGGCGCGACCGGCGCGACCGGCGAGCCGCTACGCACCGTGTTCGCTCCGCGCACCGCGTGGGTATAGGCGGGGTGCCGAAACGGAGGTACCCACATGGCACACGTCTACGAGAACGACGTCGCCTACGAGCCCGCCGTCGAGCGCACGTTCCACTGGAGCCCGGCGCAGGTCATCGCCGCTCTCATCGGGATCGGCTACCTCGTGCTGGGGGCCGTCGCGCTCTCGCGCACGGGGTTCAACGTCCACCACGTCGCGGTCCCGACCGGGTACGTCTGGCGCTGGCACCAGACGCCGATCCTCGGGCTGGCCGAGGTCGTGTTCGGGGCGCTCATGCTCCTCGCCGCGGCACGGCCGGCCGCCGCGAAGACGCTGATGTGGCTCCTGAGCCTCGCCGCGCTCGGGCTCGGCATCGCGGTCCTCATCGACGCCTTCCCGTACCAGCTCCACCACTGGCTCGGCGTGCACCGTGCCGACGCGTGGCTCTATGTCGGGACGGGCGCCCTCGGACTCGTGGCGTCCGTGGCGTCGCCGACGTTCTTCCACACCCGTCGGGTCGGCCGCGTGCCGCGCCGCATGGTCCGCTGACGCGAGCGGCGTTGACGGTCCGCGCGTGATGCAGGGCGGCAAACGCGCGTACTACCCTGACGCTGAGCGGCCCGTTTGTGCATGAACCCGCGCGTCGCCGGGTACGACGGTCGCCGACAGCGTCGCGTGAGGGGGCGGTCGCTGTGCGCACGACGTGACCGCGACGATCGACACGGCCGCCGAACGGACCCGCGGGCGGGTGCCGTACCAGCCCGCACTCGACGGGCTCCGCGGCATGGCCGTGCTCGCGGTGCTGCTCTACCACGGCCGTGTCAGCTGGATGCCCGGCGGCTACCTGGGCGTGGACGCCTTCTTCGTCCTCTCCGGCTACCTGATCACGGCGCTGCTGGTCGCCGAGCGACGCGACACGGGCCGGATCGCGCTGGGATCGTTCTGGTCGCGGCGCGCCCGGCGGCTGCTCCCGGCGCTCGTCATCCTGATCGCCGGCGTCGTCGCGTACGCGCGGTGGTACGCGTCGCCCGTCGACCTGGCGACGATCCGCGGCGACGCGCTCGCGACGCTCGCGTACGTCGCGAACTGGCACTCGATCGTGGCCGGCCACGGCTACATGACGCAGTTCGCGAACCCGTCGCCGTTGATGCACACGTGGTCGCTCGCGGTCGAGGAGCAGTGGTACCTCTTCTGGCCGCTCGTCGTTCTCGTCGTCATGCACTTCCGCCACGCGGGGTTGCACCGCCTGCGGACCGTCGCGATCGTCGCGACCGTCGCGTCCGCGGGGTGGATGGCATGGCTGCAGCGCGGACACGCCGACGTCTCACGCGCGTACTTCGGCACGGATGCACGCGCGCAGGCGCTCCTCGTCGGCGCGCTCCTCGCGATCCAACTCGCGATCCATCCGGAGATCCGGACGAGCGTCGCGCGTGGCGCGATCCGCGTCGGCGCGCTCGCCGGCGCCGCGGTCACGTTGTGGTTCTGGACGACCGTCGACCAGACGAGCCACGCCTTCTTCCGCGGCGGCTACCTCCTCGCGGCGATCGCCGTCGCGCTCGTGATCCTGAGCAGCGTGCAGCCGGCACGAGGCGTCGTCGGCAACGCGCTGTCGTGGCGGCCGTTGCGGTGGGTCGGCCGCATCTCCTACGGGCTGTACCTGTACCACTGGCCGATCTTCCTGGTGCTGACGCCCGCGCGGACCGGGCTGCACGGCGTCACGCTGCTCGCGCTGCAGTGCGGCGTGAGCATCTCGGTGGCCGCGCTGTCGTATTACGCGATCGAGATGCCGATCCGGCGCGGCACGTTCCTGCGCGGCGTCCAGGCGTACGTCGTGACCCCCGCAGCCGCGACCGTGGCCGTCGTCGCGGTCATCGCGGTGACGGCCGGGGGTGGGAACAGCGCCGTCGTGCTCGACGCGACCGCGTCCCGTGCCGCGCACGACCTCAAGAAGGCGACCGCGTCCCCGAGCGGGCACGCGACCACGTCGACGCCCGTCACGACCGTCGCGCCCGACCCCTTCGCCGGCGTGTCGACCTGGCATCCGTCGCCGCCCGTCTGGCCCGCGCCGGTGCTCGTCGTCGGCGACTCCGTCGCGTCGGTCCTCGGTCCCGGCCTGGAGCACGCGGCCGCGTCGCACCGTCTCGTCGTCGACGACCGCGCCGTCCCCGGCTGCGGCGTCCTGCGCGCGCCCGAGCGGTGGAAGACCCAGACGATCTCGACCAACGACTGGTGCGGTCGGTGGCCCGGCTACTGGCGCGGCCTCGTCGACCAGCTGCACCCCCGCGTCGTCGTCCTGTTGAGCGGCACCTGGGACCTGCTCGACCACGAGGTCGCCGGCCGGTGGATCGGACCGGGCGACCCGGGATGGGACGACTTCTTCGTGTCCGAGACGGAGGCGGCCGTCGACGTCCTGTCGGCGGGCGGCGCGCGCGTCGTGCTGCTGACGTCGCCGTACTACCGGCCCATCGGCAACCCGCCCGCGGACCAGGTGACCCGCTCGCAGTTCAACAACGCGCGGGTCGACCGGATGAACGCGGACTACCGGCTGATCGCGCAGCACGACCGGCGTGTGCAGGTCATCGACCTCAACGACTTCGCGTGCCCGGGCGGCCAGTTCGTCGACAGCGCGTACGGCGTGAGCGACTTCCGCCCCGACGGCACGCACTTCAGCAAGGCCGGCGCGGACGTGGTCGGGCGCTGGCTCGCGCCGCAGCTCCAGCTCGTCGCGGCCGGTCTCTAGCCGCGTCAGCGCGCGGCCGCGTGCAACGCGACCGCGAGACCACCCTCGGGCGCCCGGCCGAGCTGCACCGCGTCGCAGAGCTGGCGCGCGATCCACAGGCCGCGGCCCCCGACCCGCTCGGACGCGGGCGGCTCGAACCCGGCCAACACGTCGTCGAGACCGGGGCCCGCGTCGCTCACGACACACACGAGCTCGTTGCCATCGGCCCACATGCGGACGCGCCCGCGGCCGCCACCGTGCAGGATCGCGTTCGTCGCGATCTCGTTCGCGGCGACGACGAACTGGTCCGCCAGCACTTCGTCGGCGGTCGAGGCGCGGGTGAGCGCGGTCACCCGTCGGCGGATCTCGGCGACGCCCGCGTCGAGACCGATGTCGATGTCGGGCCGCCGCGCCGGCAGCCCGTCGATCGACTGGCGCGCCGACACGAAGGTCTCCGGGTCGGCGTAGCGGTCGCTCGCGAACCGCCCGTTCCCGTCGGCGACGAACGGGTGCGTCGCCGATGCGCCGTCGACGACGTCCGCCGGGAGCAGGCGCGTGTCGTAGGGGCACACGACCCACGCGGGCAGGTCCGCGAAGACGCGGTTCAGCGCCGACTCGTAGCACAGCCACGCGTCGTGCTGCGCGTCGGACATGCCGAACTGCACCTCGCCGATGACGCGAAGGCCGGGCGCGCCGCTGCGCAACGCGTCGCGGAACAGACGCGAGTACCCCGCGACGGTCGCGGGCGGGTGCTCGTACCAGTTGCGCGCGTCGATCGCGCGGACGCGTTCCGTGACGTCCGTGCCGAGCTCGTCGTGCAACAGCGCGAGGTTCGACGGAAGCGTCACCGCGACGACCGTCTCCCCGCGGTCGACCCCCTCGCGGACGAACGGAGCCATCGACGCCACGTACTCGCCGTCGTCGGAGAACACGAACGCGTCGTGGACCAGGCCGCTCATCGTGTGCGCAACGTACCCAGGCCGTCCGACGGCCACGCCCACCGCCGGGACCGGACCCGGCTCGCGCTCACCGGTCCGACACGATCCCGTCCAGGACCGCGGCGAGCTCGGCCGGGCGGGCGACCATCGGCTCGTGCCCACCGACCATCTCGACCGGCGTGACGCCGAGCAGCTCGCGGGCCACCCGCCGCTGGTAGTCGGGCCGGACGATCCGGTCGTCGCGGCACAGCACGTAGCTGCTCGCGACGGCCGGCCACGCGTCGATCGGGCACGCCTCGGTGACGGGTCCCCAGAACTGCCGGCGCAGACGGCTCGCCACCCAGCGCGTCGAGCCGGGCGCGTCGTGCGTGAACCACTCCTCGACGCACTCGGTACGGAACGTCGCGGAGCCGTCCTCGTTGGTCGTGCTCGTGGCGAGGAACGCCGGGTCGGTCGGCAGCTCGCCGTCGAGCGCGGCGCCGACCGTCCGCCCGGGGACCGGGACGATCGCGGCGAGGAACACGAGCCGGCCGACCGGCCGCATCGACGCGACGACCGGGATCGTGAGCCCGCCCAGCGAGTGCCCGACGACCGTCACGTCGTCGTCGAGGTCGGCCATCGCGTCGACCGCCGCGGCCGCGTACTCGCGCGCGCCGGCGTCCGCTCGGTCGGACGGCAGGTCCATCGCCACGACGCGATGGCCCCGCGCCTCGAGCTCGGGGACGACGCGCTCCCAGCACCAGGCACCGTGGTACGCGCCGTGCACGAGCGCGACGTCGCTCACGTCTACTTGCGGTTGAGCTCGCGCAGGTCGGCGAGGACCTCGGCGGGGTGGTTCGGGATGTCGGACACCTCGTACGACCTCGCGATCACGCCTTCCGGGTCGATCAGGTAGCTGAGCCGCTTCGCGAACTTCACCTTGTCGGCACCGGGATCGCGCGTCTCGTACGCGACACCGACCTGCTCGTCCCAGTCCGACAGCAGACGGAACGGGAAGTCGAACTTCTCACGGAACGCCTTGTTCGCGTCGGGGGCGTCGAACGAGATGCCGAGGATCTCGCAGTTCAGTGCGTCGAACTCCGCGGCCTGGTCACGCAGGCCCTTCCCCTCGATCGTTCAGCCGGGGGTGTCGGCCATCGGGTACCACCAGAGCAGCACCCACTTGCCGCGCAAGCTCGACAACGTGACGTCGTTGCCGTCCTGGTCCTTGACCGTGAAATCAGGGGCGGGAGCACCGGGCTGCAGCATGGCAGCCACGCTACCGTCACGAGCGCGCGAGCGTGGCGGAAGCGGCAGACGCGCCGGGCTTAGGTCCCGGTGTCCTCCGGGACGTGGGGGTTCGAGTCCCCCCGCTCGCACGGCTCGGGCACGAGCGCGGGGCTGAGCGCCGGGCTACGCGCCCTGCACCTCTTCCTTGACGGCACCGATGCCGAAGACCGCGCCCTGGGGATCGGCGAGCACCGCGCCACGACCGAAGTCCATGTCGTTCGGCGGCATGACGGTCGTCGCGCCCAGCTCCGCGGCCGTCGCGGCCGACGCGTCGCAGTCCTCCACCGCGAACCACACCGACCACGCCGGGAACTCGCCGTCGCCGGCTTTGTGCGCGCCGCACACGATGCCTCCGTCGACGGTGAAGATCGCCGCGTCACTCCCGCTCTCCGCGTCGGCGCCCCATCCGAACACGGACGAGTAGAAGTCGCGCGCCTTCCCGACGTCCGTCGTGGCGAGCTCGTTCCACGTGAACGTGCCCGGCTGGTTCACGAGCTGCGCGCCGATGTGCTCCTTCGGCTGCCACACCGAGATGAACGAGCCGAGCGGGTCGCGGATCACGGCCATGCGGCCGGCGTCGAAGACGTCCATCGGCCCGGCGACAACCTCGCCGCCCTTCGCGGTCGCCTGCTTCGACGTCGCGTCGGCGTCGGTGACCGTCACGTACACCGTCCAGAACGGCGGCATGTCGGGGTTCTGCTGCGGACCGATGCCGGCGACGTACTTGCCGTCGAGCGTGAACATCCCGTACCCGCCTGCTTCTGGCCGCGGGTCGAACTCCGCCTTCCACCCGAACAGCGCGCCGTAGAACCGGCTCGACGCCTGCGTGTCGGGACTCCCGAGATCCACCCACGACGGCGTCCCGGGCGCGTACGAGGACCGCTCCGACATGACGACCTCCCTCTCACGCGACGTTCGCGTCCCAGTGTGCACGAGACGGACATCCGTTCCCAGCGCGCGATCTCCCCCGGCTCTGTTCGCGCGCCGATTTCGCGCGCCGAGCGCGTCACGGCGTGTCCGGTGCGCGCGTGATCCGGAAGAGCGGGACGGGATCGGGGATCCCCCGCATGACGACGGGACCCAGCTCCGTGACGCACATCCGCGCGAGCGCCTCACCGGCGGCCGCGCACACCGCGTCGGACACGAGCAGCTCACCCGGGCCGCTCATGTCCGCGATGCGGGCCGCGAGATTCACGTCGTGACCGACGAGATCGTCACCACGGCGCGCCGGCCGGCCCCAGTGCATGCCGATGCGGACCCACAGCGGCGTCGTCGCGTCGCCGGCGCGCGCGAACTCGTCGAGGAGCTGCAGACAGGTCGTGACCGCGCCGACCGGTTCGCCGAACCACAGCAACAGGCCGTCGCCCAGCTCCTTGACGATCCGCGCGTCCTCGGGGAGCGCGTCGCGGACGATCGTCGTCTGTCGGTCCAACAGCGCGACAGCCGCGGTGTCGCCCCGGTCCGCGGTGAACTCGGTGTACCCGACGATGTCGGTGAAGACGATCGCGCCCGCCCGCGTGCTATCCACGACTCCGCACCGTCACCGTGCCGCTCCCCGTGCGGACGCGGATCCGTCCGTCGTCGCCGGGCTCGCAGTCGCCGCGCACCGCGCCGCTGCGCGACACCAGATCGCACGCGGGTCGCACACCGGGCGGGACGGTGATCTCGACGCTGCCCGAGTGCACCTCGACGGACACGTCGCCGCCACCTCGTGCGAGCCCGATGGTCACCTTCCCGCTGCCCGCACGGATGCTCGCCGCGCCGACGGCGCCGGCCTCGACGCTGCCGGACGCGGCCGCGACGTCGACCGAACCGGCCTCGTCGATCCGCACCTGTCCGCTGTCGGCGCGGCAGCGGCACTCCCCGGCACAACGTGCGACGCGGATACTGCCCGAGCGGCTGCGGGCATCGAGCCGCGTGACCTCCTCGACCGAGATCTCGCCGCTCTCGGTCGTGACGCGCGCGTCGCCGAGGAGGCCGGCCAGCACGACGCCGCCGGACGCGACACCGACGAGCACGTCCGTACCGCGCGGGCACCGGACCGCGACCGCGCCGGATGCGCGCACGACCTCGACGCCGTCGGACGTCACCCTGACGTCCGAGGCGCCCTTCTCCACGAGCACGTCGTCGCGCGCCTCGCCCGTGACGGTGACGCGGCCGGACCGGCTCGTGATCCGGAGTGGTGTGCCCGCGCGGATCGGGAACGTCGCGGCGCTCACGCGTAGGTGCGGACGAGCTCGAGGACCGCGGCGACATCGGGTCCGTCGCCGGTGAGCCCCGTCGCGGCCGGGTCGACGCGTCGCGCGGCGACGAGACACAGGTCGAGCGCGTCACCGCGGATCGTCGTCGTCGGCACGCCCTCGGGTGGCACGAACGTCCACGTCGCGCCGTCCGGTGCGCGCAGGTCAAGCGCGACCGCGCCATGCAACCTCCGCCCCGCGCGGTCGAACGCGTACGGCAACGTGCGCCACGCGAGGTGGGCGACGTGCTGGATGGTGCCGGTCGCGGGGACGTCGACGCCGACCGCGTCGGCCACGTCGCCGGTGTGGATCCACGCCTCGGCGAGGCGCGTCGTCGCGAGCGTGTGGACGGACAGCTGCCCCGCGACCCACGTGACGCGCGCGTGCGGGTCGGCGTCGTCGAGCGCGTGCCGCAGGCACGCCGCGCCCGTGCGCCATCGCTCGTGCACCTCGACCGGCGGTTGACCGCGCTCTGCCGCGACGAGCGCCGCGGCACCGTCGTCGACGTTCGCCGCCGCGCCGAACGAACCTGCGACCGACTGGAGGTGCTCGGCGAAGCGGCCCTCGAGGCTCGCCAGTGCGAGCTCGTCGGTCTGCGCGAGGTGCAGGACGACGTCGCGGACGTCCCAGCCGTCGCAGCGCGAGGCGCGCGTCCAGTCGTCGTCGTGAAGCGCGCTCAGCACGGCGTCGAGCTGCTCGTGCTGACCGGCGAGCGAGGCGAGAACGTCTTCCATCGGTCGACCTCCGGGCAGCACTGTAGGCAGCGTTACGCTGCGACGCATGGGTGTCGACCGACCGGGGAACGCGGTGATCGTCACGGGTGGCGCGTCGGGCATCGGTCGTGGTTGCGCGCACGCGGTCGCGGAGGTCGGCCGGCCCGTCGCGGTCTGGGACACGAACGAGCAACAGGCCACCGCGGTCGCGCAGGAGCTGCTCGACACCTTCGACGTGCGCGCGTGTGTGGCACGTGTCGACGTGCGCAACGCGTCGACGTTCGACGCTGCGCTCGCGACGACGGCGAAGGCGCTCGGCCCGATCGGCGGGCTCGTGCACTCGGCGGGCGTCGTGTCACTCGAGGACATCGACCGCATCGACGACGAGGCGTGGGACCGTGTCGTCGACGTCAACCTGCGCGCGCTCGCGCTGCTCGCCCGCGCAGTGCTCCCCGAGCTGCGCGCGTCCGCACCGGGCAGCGCGATCGTCGGCATCGCGTCGGTCGAGGCGATCGTCGGCGACGGCCGCATCCCCGCGTACTGCGCGTCGAAGGCCGGGATGCTCGGCCTGGTGCGGTCGCTGGCCGTCGGTCTCGCGCCCGAGGGCATCCGCGTCAACACCGTGTGCCCGGGGTACGTCGAGACGCCGATGACCGCGGCCGTCCTCCGATCACCCGACGCGCGCGCCCGCCTCGAGCGCCAGGTCCCGCTGCGGCGGATCGCCACTCCCGCGGACGTCGGCCGCGTCGTACGGTTCCTGCTCTCCGAGGACGCCGGCTACGTGACCGGCACCGAGGTCGTGGTCGACGGGGGTCTGACCCGCTCGCTCAACGGGTAGACCCACGGGTCCGCGACAGGTCGAGGAGCGCCGATGCCCGACAGCCCCGAGATCCGTGACCGTGACGCCTCCGAGGCCGACGTGATCGAGGAGCACCAGGAGGTCGACGGCGACGTCGTCCTCGGCGACCCCGCGCTGCGCGACGCCGAGTCGAAGCTGTCCCGCGACCCCGAGGTCCCCGAGGCGGACGCGTTGGAGCAATCCGAGCCGTTCGTCGTGGACGACGACGAGGACGCGCGTCCCCACGCCGCGATGGACGACTACGAGTAGCGCGCGACGACGAGCCGCGCGCGTCGCGCCCGGTCGGGTCCCGCTAGCGCCGGCGCTTCCGGTTGCGACGCCCGGCGCGCTTGGCGTCCTTCGCCTTGAACTCGGCGATGACCTCAGGCGCGACCGTGTTCACGATGTCCTCGGCCTCGTCGAGGAGCGCGGCGACGTCGTCGCCTTCGGGCTCCGGCTCGACGGACGCCGTCGTGCGGCCGAGGCTCCCGAACTGCCAGCCCGCGTCGATCCGGCGCAGCTCGTAGGCGGCGCACTCGTCCGGGCAGCGCCACGGGGCCTCGGGAGCGAGGTCGAGCCGGCACTTCCGGACCGTCTCGCCGTTCGGATAGGTCCGGCTCTCGTAGTGCCGGCACTCGTCGCGCATGGGCATGGCTGACCATTCTGTCCGATTCCGCGCCAGCCAAGGGCGCGGCATTGCGATTCCGCGCCCGCCCCGGGGCGCGGGTTCTGTGATCTGTCAGACCCCCAACAGCACGAATGCCTCGAGGCGTCCCACCTCGGCGCGCAGCGTCTCGACGAACGTCGACACCGACACGTCGCGCACGCCTGCGACCGCGAGCGCGGCCTCGAGCCGGGGCACCACCGCGGCGTCGTCGTGGACGAGCAGCGCGGCGATCGCCTCGCCCGCCCACACGATGCGCGTCACCGGCTCGCCCATGGTCTCCGGATCGTCGTGGTGGTGTGTGACCGCGGCGACCAGCCACACGGGCAGACCCCACTCGCGCAGCACGAGCGCGCCCGCCTCGGGGTGATCCATGCCGAACACGGCTCGCTCCAGGACCGTGCGGCGACCCTCGTCCTCGCCCGCGGCCGCGATCACGACGTCGTAGCGCTCGCGGTCGTGCCGGAACAGCAGCGCTGCGCCGAGATCGTGCAGAAGGCCGGCGCTGAACGCGTCGCCCACCGGGGTGCCGCAGTGACGCGCGATGAGCGACGCGCCGGCCGCGACCGTCGTGCTGTGGTCCCAGAATCCGTCGGGCACGTCGCGGCCCGCGCGTGCGAACAGCCCCGCCGCGGTGCTCACGGCGAGCGTGCGGATGACCGAGAAGCCGAGGAGCACGACCGCCTGCGGCAGCGACCCGACCCGTCCGCCGAGCCCGAAGTACGGCGAGTTCGCGAGGTGCAGGGCGCGCGCCGCGAGGACGGCATCGCGACCGAGGACCTGCGCGACCCGGGGCGCGGAGACGTCCGGG
>Ga0070739_10003912_pt1 | contig 18110 bp, 14 predicted proteins | sample Coa_R1_7_FD_66445 | JGI IMG/M metagenome (GOLD analysis project Ga0070739, IMG submission 66445) | Surface soil microbial communities from Centralia Pennsylvania, which are recovering from an underground coalmine fire - Coalmine... | ecosystem: Environmental > Terrestrial > Soil > Unclassified ... | reverse complement strand
CTTGCGGGTTCACTCCCGTGGCGATCACCACAGCCATAGACTCGACGCGGTTGTCGACGCGTACCTTCTGGCTCACCTGGCCGGCTGATACGCCCGCATCCCGAGATCCTCCAGCGCGGTTCGATCTTCCGCGTCGACACGCCCTGCATCACGGCTTCCTGGATCACACCGATCGGGGCCTGCTCGCCCGCACCCGTCCGCAAACGGATCGTGTGTTTTGCAACAAACCGCTAAATTTCTAATCCCCGCAGCGCGCCGGTGCTGTCGCCGAGCCTTTCGATCCTCACCCCGGTTTTATTCAGAATGGTAACCAGAAGATTCGTCATCGGCGTGTTCTCCGGATAGGCGAGATGGTACCCAGTCTTGAACTTCCCGCCCAGTGTTCCGGCGAGCAGGCATGGCAGATCCGTATGCCGGTGGAGATTACCGTTGCCCATGCCGCCGCCATATAAAATCAGGCAGTGATCCAGTAGCGAGCCATCGCCATCGGGCGTGTCCTTCAGCTTCTGTAAGAAATAACTCAGCAGCGACACGTGATAGGTATCGATCTTCGCCTTCTTAGCGATCAGATCGGGGTCATTGCGGTGATGCGAGACGGCATGGTGCTGGTCGGGCACGCCGATAAAAGCGAACGTTCGCGAGCTAAGCTCGCGCGCCATAATCATGCTAAACACCCGCGTGATGTCGGCCTGGAATGCGAGCGTTTGCAGATCCAACATCAGCTTGGTGTACTCGTCGAAGCTGTCGGGAACGTCGATCGGGCGCTCGGGCAGTTCGATCGACTGCCCGCCTTGCGTCTCGGCACTCTGGATGCGCTGCTCGATATCGCGCACCGAATCGAGATACTCGCTCAACTTGCCGCGATCGCCCGCGCCCAGGCTCCCGGCCAGGCTTCGGGCTTCTTCCGCGACCGAATCCAGAATGCTTGCTTCGCGGCGCGCGCGCGCCGCACGCTGCGCCGCGGTGCCCCCGTCGCCGAACAGGCGCTCGAACACTACGCGCGGATGCGCTTCCGCCGGGTTCGGCGTAGTCTCATTGCGCCAGGACACCGTATTGACGTAAAAGCAATCCCCCGAATCGCAGGCGCCCTGCGTCGGAAAATCCACCGAAAGCTCCAGCGAAGCGAGCTTGGTGTGCTTGCCGATTTCGCGTGCGGCGATCTGGTCAGCCGTCGTCGCCAGCTTCACTTCCACGCCCGGCTGCGTGCGGTCGTATGCATGAACTCCCGTTAGCCACGCGGCCGAGGCGCGCGGGTGGTCGCCGGTACCGTCGCCGAATGTGTCCGCCTGAAGATGCGCCAGCCCGCTCAGGACATTGACGTGTTCCTTTACGGGCTTCAGCGGCTTCAGGATCGGCGGCAGTTCAAAATCGCGGCCCGTGGCGGCCGGATTCCACTGGTCCTGAACGACGCCATTGGACACGTAGATGAAGCCGAGGCGCGGAGGCGCCGCCGCGGATTTCGCGGACAAAGCGGGAACCATGGCATCCAGCAGCGGCAAAGCCACCGCCGCCCCCATGCCTCGCAAGAATGTTCTGCGCCCGAGTGCTTTCTTTGTAATGAACACTTCAGCACCTCACGGTTCTATTCTTGCCTGAAACGGGACACTCTTCGCTACCCCCAGGGCCAATGACGCGAGTGTGTAGTTTCCCTTCGCCGCTTCGTGAACGATGGCGCGCACAGCCGGAGCGTCATAATATTGCAGATTCCTTCCGAGGGCATACATCAGCAGTTTCTCCGCCACGGTGTTCACGAATTGATCGGGATGCCGCAGCAGGGCCTTTTTCAAGCCCGCGAGCCCCTCGAACTTCTCTCCGTCCGGCAGCACGCCGGAGGCGTCGATGGGGTTTTCGCCGTCGAGATCCCGCCACTTGCCGGTCGCATCGAAATTCTCCATGGCAAACCCGATCGGATCCATCCGCGCGTGGCATCCCGCGCACGCCGGGTTGGCCCGATGCTGCACCATCGCGGCGCGCATCGAAAGCGTTTTCCCGGGCTCGTCTCTTCCGGTCTTGAGCGCGGGCACGTTTGGCGGAGGCGGGGGAGGCGGCGCGGCCAGCAGATTTTCGAGCACCCATTTTCCCCGCACCACCGGCGACGTTCGGTTGGCATAGGAGGTAATGGTCAGGATTGTTCCCTCGCCCAGCAGCCCTCCCCGCGGGCTGCCCTCCGGAAACGTGACCTTGCGGAAGTGGCTGCCGTGTACGTTCGGGATGCCGTAATGCTTCGCGAGCCGCTCGTTCACGAAGGTATAGTTGGCCGAAATCAGCTCCAATACGCTGCGGTTCCCCCGCAGGACGCTATCCAGAAACAGCTCGGTTTCGCGTGCGAAGGCGCGACGCAACGTCTCGTCGAAATCGGGAAACAGAACTTCATCCGGCTGCTTTGCCTCCAGGTCGCGGAGATACAGCCATTGCGCCGCGAAATTGTTGACCAGGGATTCCGATTTCGCGTCGGCGAGCATCCGCCGGACCTCGCGCTCCAGGACCGCGGGCTCGTGCAGCTTGCCTGCGGCCGCCGTATCCAGCAGTTCGCCATCGGGAATGCTGCTCCACAAAAAGAACGACAGCCGCGAGGCCAGTTCCAAATCGCTGATGCGATGCGTCGAGCCGGGCGCGGCCCCGGCCGGATCGCGCTCCACCCGGAACAGAAAATTCGGACTCACCAGCAGCCGCTCCAGCGCGCGTTCGATCCCGAACTCGAACCCCCCATCCGCGCGGCCCGCCGCATAAAACGTCATGAGCCGGTCGAGATCGGCCGCTTCCACCGGCCGCCGGTATGCCCGCCGCGCCAGCGTCGACAGAATTTTCTTCGCGCAGTCCGTCTCCTCGGCGGCCAGCGCCGGGTGACATACGAAGATCCTGTGGCGGCTGGGCGTATCGCCAGGAGACCGCGCATTGTACGGACCGCTGATCGTCACGCGAGCGACCGCCGCCAGCGTCCCCGTGCTCCGCATCCGCGGCTTCAACGTCGCCTCATCCCGAGCTTCGCTGCGCTGGAGGAAGGTCACGCCGATCAGCCGTGGCCCGGCCTGGATGGGAATCCTGAATTCGGGCGGCTTCTCCGGCGCCGCTCCGCGGCCTCCTCTTCCCCGCCCGCCGCTATTGCCGCCGATCGAAACCAATTGCTTGCGATCGCCATCCACGCTAATTTCCAACTGCTGCGCGTCGCGCGCCGAGCCTGCGGTCTCCACACGAATGTTGTACTCGCCATTCACCGGAAAATCGCTGTGGATCGCGATCCCGCCGCGCGTTCCCAAAGGCAACTCTTCCACCCGCGCATCCTGAAATTCCTCGGGCGAAAGGCGATAAATATTCACCATCAGCGGCTGCTTCGGATCGCCCACCGCGAGCCGGCTGATCTTGGTGGCGGCATCCAGGTAGCGTTCCATCACCGCGGGCGAAACGAACAAGAGATCGGCGATATTGTCGAAGCCGCTGCTGGTGTTATCCGGCGGCAGCAGCACCGAATAATCCAGCTCCTTGGGAAGCGCATCGATCGCCAGCAGATCCCGCACCGCGTTCTCGTATTCGGTCCGCGTCAGCCGGTGCACGGACGGCAGTTTGCCGGGGTTGGGTTTGGCGGTCGCCGCGCGATCAATCTCCGTTTCCAGATACGACGCCACCGCCTGGTAAGTCGCCTCCTCCGGGCGCGGCGCGCCCGCCGGGGGCATCGCGTAGGACCGCAGCTTGCGAATCACTTTTTCCCACACCTCGGGATTGGCATCCGGATGCCCGGCGGCGGTGGGGTCGAGCACGAATCCGCCGGTCTTTAACCGGGGATTGTGGCACGTCACGCAGTATTTAGTGAAGACCGCCGAGACCGCGGCGGGCGTGGCCATCTGTGGCTGGGCCGGCGGCGTCAACATCAGCGCCGCTGCGGCCCCTGAGGCCAGGATCGGGAGCTTTCGGAACATGCGCTTCGGCCAGCACCATTATACGCACTTACCCTTTGCCCGTGTTATTCTAAGAACTTGCATGGCTAACACGATTTCCGCGCTGAAGCGCGTACGCGTAACCGAACGGCGCACTGAGATCAACCGCATGCGCAAGTCGCGCTTGCGCCACCAGATCCGGGCGCTGCGCCGGGTGCTCGATTCCAAGGACGCCAAGGCTGCCGAGGCCCTTATCCCGGCGACGTTTTCGATGATTGACCGCTCGGCGAAGTGGGGCATCATCAAGAAGAACACGGCTGCGCGGTATAAGAGCCGCCTCACGCTGCGCCTCCGCAAGCTTGCCTCCGCCTAGAAGCGTGCAGGCTTGAGAGCGTGCCGCGGCGAACTTCGCTTCGCGTTTGAAACCCCGAGCGAGGATGCGATCTCGTACTCCGCAACACGTGTTGGATCACAATCGCGTGCCGCACCGTGGGGCGAACCCCTTTCCGGCTATCGGAACCAGTCACGGCAGATGCGAAAGGCCTGGGACGGCCACGAGATAAGCGTAGTGGACTCCTTCTTTCCATCCCTGGAGAGCCCGATCGTGCTATCAAGCAGATCGATTGTACGGCAGGCGCCGAATCGAGCCCGGAGTGGATAGCGGCCTTCAGGCCGCCTCCTGGTCAGCCCGCTCCACCATCTAAGGACTGCCGATCTTTTGTCCAAACGATGGGGTCCACCTCAAAGATAGGCGAGTGCCAGATGCTCGGATTCTCACCACCCATTGCGGCAGCTTAGCCCTGCCTGCGGCTCTGCTCGATTTAATGAAAGCGAAGATCGCGCGCCAGCCCTACGACGGCGACCTGTACAAGCAGGGCGTCCGCGAAGCCGTCCGCGACTCGGTCGCGCGGCAGGTGGACTCCGGCATCGACATCCCCAACGACGGGGAGCAGAGCAAGCCGGGATTCTTCGCCTATGTTACGGACAGGCTCGGCGGTTTCGAGGCCCGGCCGGGAGCGCGGCCGACTATGTTCGAAGCCGAGGCGCGGGCGTTTCCCGAATATTACGCGCAGTATTTCCGCCACGCGATGTTGGGCGGAGCGTTCGCGCCGCCGGCGGCGTTCGGGTGTACCGCGCCGGTGGAGTACCACGGGCAGGAAGCGGTGCAAGCCGACATCCAGAACTTTAAGAGCGCCCTGGAAGGGCGCGGCGTCGCGCAGGCGTTCCTGCCGGCCGTTTCGCCGGGCGGCGTCGGCCAGAACGAATACTACAAAACCCAGGAGAAGTTCCTGCAAGCCGCGCGGACGCAATGCGCTGTAAGTACTAGGCGATCGTGGAGGCCGGCCTCCTAGTGCAGATTGACGATCCTTTTCTGACCGAGCTGTTCAGCTTTTCGGGGCTCGATGCGGCCGAGTGCCGCCGCAGAGGCGAAATACACGTGGAGGCGCTGAATTATGCGCTTCGCGGCATCCCCGCAGAAAGAATTCGCTACCACACCTGCTACGGGATCAACGAGGGGCCCCGGACCCACGATGCGCCGCTGAAAGGACATCGCGGATCTCGTGCTGAAGGTCAACGCCTGGGCGTATTCGTTCGAAGCCGCGAACCCGGACCACGAGCACGAATATCATCTGTGGGAAACCGTCCGGCTGCCGGATGGAAAAAAGCTGATCCCCGGCGTGGTGACGCACGCCAGCAACATCGTGGAGCATCCGGAACTCATCGCCGAGCGTCTGCTCCGGTTCGCAAGGCTGGTGGGGAAAGAAAACGTGATTGCCGGCACGGACTGCGCCTTCTCCTCACAGGCCACCTACACGCCGGAAGTGCACCCCACGGTGGTGTGGGCTAAATTCCGGGCAATGGCGGAAGGCGCGAGGCTGGCCTCGCAAACATAGGTCGCTTCGCATGGCAGTCATGGTCATGCGCCATCGCCGCCCGCGCGGCATTTCCCATCCGCACATTCCATGCCCACCTCCACATGAGATACTGCGCGAAGGAGCCGTTTCGTAAAATGAGATTGTGCCCCTCTATGACGCTCTGCTGGTGGTGTCGTTCGGCGGCCCCGAAAAGCATGAGGAGGTGATTCCGTTTTTAGAGAACGTCCTGCGCGGGCGCAATGTGCCGCGCGAACGGCTGCTGGAGGTCGCCGAGCATTACTACCATTTCGACGGCCGCAGCCCCATCAACGATCAGAACCGGGCTTTGGTCGCCGCGCTCCGCCAGAAGGTTTCCGTGCCGGTGTATTGGGGCAACCGCAACTGGCATCCCCTGCTGGCGGAGACGGTCCGCCAGATGTGCGGCGAAGGAGTCCGCCGGGCGCTGGCGTTTGTGACGTCGGCGTTCGGGTCGTATTCGGGCTGCCGGCAGTACATCGAAAACCTCGACGCTGCGCGCGCCGCCGCAGGCGCGGACGCTCCCGTCATCGACAAAATCCGGCCGTTTTCGACCCATCCGAAGTTCCTGGAAGCCGTGGCGGATCGAACCCGCGCGGCGCTGGCGGAGCTGCCCGAAGGCGCCCTGGTGTTCACCGCGCACAGCGTTCCGCTCTCCATGGCGCAAACGAGCCCCTACGTGAGGGAACTGGAGCAAGCCTGCGAGGCAGTGGCGCACGCGGCTGGCCGCGAGGAGTGGAACCTGGTGTGGCAGAGCCGCAGCGGACCGCCTTCCCAGCCCTGGCTGGAACCCGATATTTGCGATTTCCTGCGCGAGGTCCGCCGCGACGTAGTCATCTCGCCGATCGGATTTCTTTCCGATCACATGGAGGTGATTTACGACCTGGACATCGCCTGCCGCCAAGTTTGCCGAGAACTGGGCATCCGGATGGCTCGGGCGCGGACCGTGGAGACGCATCCGGCCATGATCGAGATGATCGCGGAGATGCTGGAACGCGAGCATGCTCCGTGTTACGCAGGCTGTTGCGCGCCGGCTCGCGTCAGGGTGTAAGGCGGGCCGCGCCGATTCCGGGCACGGTCATTTGGGTGCCCGGCTCGGCGTACTGGACGCGTACGTAAGCCAGCGCAATGACTTTTCCCACTGCCGGAGAAAATGCGGCGCTGGAGATTTCGGCGGCGTCCTTGTCGTCCACTTTCAGCTTGGTTCCGGGCTGGGGCGGCTCGGTGGAGTCGATTTCCAGACGCTTCAGCACCCGGTGGATCTGGGCCCGGCTGCGGACGCGCTCCACGATTTCCTGGCCGAGATAGCAGCCCTTGCTAAAGCTGACCGCGTGCATCTGCCCGGTTTCCTGAAGCAGGTAGCGCTCGGAGATCTCGTCACCGTAGCGAGGCCGCCCATGCTCGATGCGAACGATGCGCGCCTCGTCCGCCGCGACTGGAACCGCTCCCGCAGCCAACAGCCCATCGCATAAGGCCGGCTTTTCCGCCACAGGGACAAATACAAAAAATCCGCCCGAACCCGTGGAATCGACCCGGGCTATCACCCGGCCGTTCCAGATGGTGGTTGAATAAGGCGCCTCCGGCAGCGGCGCTCTCAGGCTCTCCAGAATTTGCCGCGCGCCCGGCCCTTCAATGGCAATAGTCGCCAGCGATTCGGTCAGGTCTTCCAGCGACACGTCATCGGCGATGATGTACCGGTCCAGGTGCTCGTAAAGCTTGGTTCGCGTTTCGGGTTCGGTGTCCAGCAGGAAAGAATCTTCAAAGCAGAACAGGTTGGCGTCGCCGAGGATACGGCCCTGGGCGTTGAGAAAGAAGACGTAGCAGCCTTCGCCCGGCTTCAACGCCTGAACCTGGTTAGTCGTCATGGCGTGAAGCAGCCGCGCCCGATCCTCGCCCGTGGCGCGAATCTTGCCGCGCCCGGAAAGATCCAAAATACCGGCATTTTCGTGCAGCGCCCGGTAACCCGAGCCCGCCTCGGCCGTTACGGAAGTGACATCCACCTGAGATAACCCGCTATAGCCACGATCACCGCGCCCGAGATAACGATCCCGGTCAGCGACCGGGTTTTCTTGCCCCGATATAAAATCGCCGACGCGAACACGTGCAGCGCCAGTAGAATTTTGATTCCAAGCCACACTTGATAGTCGCGCGAAGTCGCCGGTTTGCTCAGGAAAATGTAAATTCCCGAGATAAGGATTGCCCCGATTGCAGTGTATGCCAGTGGTTTAAACCCGCTCGCCAGTTCTCCTACAACCGTCCGCGCATAAAATATTCCCCCCAGCAGAACAATCGCCGACACAATATGAAACCAGCGCATTGCGATCGGCAGGACGGCAGTCATACCCCGAGTATACAATCGGGGTAGCGTGCCTTCGCCTGCGCGCTCCCCATCCCGATGATTCACGAAATCCTTCCCGTGGGCATGCTCCAGTGCAACTGCTCGATCTTCGGCGACGAAACATCGCGCGAGGCCATTGTCATCGATCCCGGCGATCAGATCGAGGACATCCTCGCCGTGTTGGCCCGGCACGCCCTTCGGGCGAAAGCGATCGTGATCACGCACGCGCATATCGACCACATTGGCGGAGCGGCAAAGCTCCAGGCCGCCACTGCCGCGCCCGTCTATATGAACGCCCATGACCAGGGGCTCTACGACGCGCTCGACCTACAGGCTGCCTGGCTGGGCATGCGCGCGCCCGCCCGAACCACAATCGATACACCGGCCCGCGACGGGGACGTAGTCCATCTCGGCCCGGCGGAGTTCCACGTTCTGCACACGCCCGGCCATACGCAGGGCAGCATTTCGCTGTTCATCCCCGCGGAAAACAAACTGGTCGCCGGGGATACGCTGTTTCGGGACAGTATCGGCCGCACCGATCTGCCAGGGGGCGACTCGCACCAGATCCTGCGCTCGATTCACACCCGGTTGCTCACCTTGCCCGAAGAGACCATCGTGATTCCGGGCCACGGCTCGATGACGACCATCGGACGCGAGAAGGAGCGCAACCCGTTTCTACAAGGCTCCTTGTTTTCCTGAAACGGCCGACAAACGCTACTTGAAGCGCTTGCGGTACTGAAAATCGATCCCGAACAGCCCGTTGGCGTCTCTCACCGCCACCGCGGACCAATTCCTATCCAAGGCCCATTCCAGGCGGACGATCTGTTCCTGGGTGCGGTTCAGGTTGGTGATGTAAGTCAGCGTGATATCGCGCGAGACCTGCTGCTCCCAGGTCAGGCGAGCTTGAGGCAGGTTATCGACGCCCGTCATGGTAGGGTCGATCTTCACGCGGCTGGAGCCAAAGAATCGTTGGAAGCGGCTGGAAAGCTGCGCCGAGACGGCTTGGCTCAACAGCCCGCCGCCCGCCTCGACAAAGCTGCCCGTCGCGGCCGTGTTGGTCTGGGCGCTGGCGAGACCGGGATTCAGGTTCGGATCCCGGCCGACCGCCAGCAGCGCGATGATTTCAGATTGCTGCAGCGGCGGATCGGAGCTGTAATTGACGTTCAGTTTCTGTGTAGTGCCCGCCAGGCTCACCGTCACGGTGACTCCGCGAGCCCTGGTTTGGAGCTGCATATCGAACGTCGGCTCAATTTTGACGGGATTCAGGAAGCGGATATTCCCTCGATCGATGCTGTACTCGTTGCCGAACATGGTCACGCGCCCCTGGCTCACGTCGATCGTGCCGAGCAGAATTGGACGCAACGGCGAGCCGCGGAGCCGCAGGTCCACGGCGGCTTCGATGCCGCGCGTCAATGAGGTTTCGAAGCTGAAATTCGGGGCGCTCTCCACCTGGACGTTAAACTGCATCCCGCGGAGGTAATCGTTCGGCGCCGCGGGGGCGGGGACAGGTCTCGCCGAAGCGGAAATAAGCTGGATCAGATCCGAGCGCAACGTCAGGGCCGCGCGGTCCAGCGTGAGCGTGCCTGTAAGCGTACTCGCATCGGAAGTGCCGTTGAGCGCCAGATTGGCGTCGAATGTCGTGCTCAGGTCCTCCGGCCAGCGGACCCGGATCTGCCGCGCCTGGGCCTGAAGCCGGTAAGTCAGCAGCGAACCGAATTCGACGAACCCGCCGAAAGCCACGGTCCCGCCACCGGTCTCCGCGGCGAGTTTTTCGATGGTGGCCCGGTTGCGATCGAACAACACCACTCCGTTGACGTTATCGATGCCGTTCGGGATGTCGTTCAGATACAGCGATGCGCCCTTCAACTCCATCCGCCCGTTTAAGGCGGGATTGGCGAGCGAGCCTCGCAAGGAGGCCTGCACTGTGGCATTGCCCCGGGCCAGAAGATTCGGATTGAAAAGCTGCAAAATGATCAGATTGATCGAGCCCTGCACCGCCAGATTGGCGCCGGAGCCAGCCGCGAACGGGATGGTGCCGCTGACCTCCAGATTGCTGTTGCGGGCCGTAAACCGCGCCGGCCGGAGGCGCGCCTCTTTCGCCGTCACCACCACGTCCACAGGCTGGCTATTGCGAACCACCAGGTCCTGCGGCTGAACATTCAGCTTGAGCGCCTGCGTGTTCCTGGGGTTGAGCTGCACGGTGTCCAGAGTGGCCTCGGCCCGCACCTCCTTCGGATGAAGCAGCGGGAGGGTTAGGCTTACGCGGCCTTGCAGGAATCCTTCAAATGGCAGCGGGTCGGATTGCGGGGCTGCGCCCGCCAGCATCATTAGCCGGTGGAACGATTCCAGGCTCATGCGCGAGAACTGAACCGCCCCGGCCCCGGGCTCGTCCCCTTCGAGCTTCCACGAACCCTGGCCTTCAAACGAAGCTTCGAGCAATTTACCGCTCGCTTTGACAGACGCAGTCGAGCCGCGGGTCGTGCCGGAGAGTGAAAATTCCCCCACCGGCTGATTATTCAACCTCACGCTCTGCGCCTCCAGGGTTCCGTCAGCCGAGGCGAGCGTAAAGTTGCCGTTGACCATCTTGCCGCGCAGCCGGACGTCGGAGCTGACGCGGCCGTCGACAGCCGGCTGGAGCCGCGCGATCCGCTGCAACCGCGATGCCGGCAGGTTCTGGATGGCGAGTTGGAGCTGCACATCGCCGCTCTTCCAGTCCACCGCCGCGCGCTGATACGTTCCTGAAAACCGCAGGCGACCCGGCCCGGCTTGCGCCTCCCCGTTCGAGACCGCCACGGATTCGGGCGAAACCCGCACGTTCGCGCGAACGCGGTCCAGTAACTCGCCCAACGCCGAGGCCTTCTGGACATCAAGTCCGATCTCCGCCTGCGGCTGGCGCAGAGAACCCGAAACCCGCACAGTGGCCGACGCGGTTCCGGCCGCCTCGAACGGGGACGCGGCCTCGGCGAGAAGCTCGCCAACATTGGCGTTCGCGACCACCACCTGACCGGCAATAGCGGCATCTTCAAAGCGGCCCGGGCGCGCGGTTACCGAGGCGTTTCCGCTCGCTTCCGCCGCGCCCCGTTTCAGCGTAAATCGCGAGGCGGCGATACTGTCGCGGCTGGCGGCGATGTCTCCGGAAAATTGATCGAACCTATGCCCCTGAATGATTCCGTTTGAGACCGAAATATGCCCCAGGAAGCGAGCCTGCTCCCATCGCCCGGTAATGCGGCCCTCCGCCTCCACGCTGCCGTTGTTCAGCTTCAGCGGAATCTCCCGGGGCGCTTGCGGATCGAGCAGCGCTAGCGCGGGCAAGACGTCATCCGGATTCGTGGAGCGGAACCGGACATCCAAGTCCTGATCGAGCGTGCCCGAGGCTTCCAGCCGCGTCGTAGGCGTGGAGACATACGACGAATCGAGCGACACGTTCCCGGCGGCCTGATCGAAAGCAACGTTGATCCGGCCCTCCACCGGAGCGCTCTTGCCGGCTGGCGAAAGCGAAAGATCCGCTCGCGCTCGAACATCCGGGCGCCCCACGGTCGCATCCGTCGCATCCAAAGACACGGGCCCGGCAAGCACCCCGTTCCAAGGCAACGCTCGATCTGTCGCGAATTTCGCGGCCCGATCGAGGGTGAGGCCCTCGATGGTTCCTTCCACGTGGAGCTTGCTTTTATGCTGAAGCGAAGCCGAGCCGGCAAACTTTGCACCGAGCGCAGTGGATTGCACGTTGGTGAGCCGCACAAGATCGGGTGTCAAGTCCACGACCGCCCGCAGTTCGGCGCTTTCGACTTGGATCCGGTCCTTTGCGTATCCAATTCCCCGCGCTGTCATCTGTCCATGGAAGTCGTAATGAAATGACCCAGCAAAGGCGAAAGACAGTCGCCCGTCGAATGCCGCAGAGCCCGCAGGCGCGATCGGCAAGGCGAAGACGCGAACCATCTCCCGCATCGCCGCGTTCGCGTTCACGCTGAAGGCTCCCCGAGGTTGGCTTAGATCCCGCAACTCGCCGGTCAAATCCGCCCTGGACTCCTTGGTTGCGAGCTTCAAACGAGTGAAGAGGAATCGCTCCGGCTCAATGGCAAACTGCGCCGAGACTCCGAAGTCCACGGGGCCAGTCTTCCCTGCTGCGACCCGCAATCTTTGAATCTCCAATTGACACTGGTACGACGGCGTACGGGCGTCGTAGCTCATGCGCAGTTGCAAGTCTTGCCCCCGCAGGTTCAGGGGAAGCTGCTGTTGATTAATCTCCACGACTCCACCGTTGACCTGGTAGTCACGAACCGCCAGGTCCAGCAATCGCTGCGGCCACTGGCTGGCATTGAGGCGGCCGCCCGGTTTGGGCAGATTCGTCGATCCGTCCGGATAGGTCACGATTCGCAGGTGCGGCCGCTCGACCCGCAGCGAAGCCAGGTCCACCTTGCGTTCCATGACCGAGAGAATTCGCAGGCCCAGGGTGACCCTCTCGATGCGCAGCAGCGGCGGCTCGGCCGTGGACTCCTTGCCGTGAAGCACGAGAGGCGCCACGCGAGCCGAGAGCGCTTGGCTATCGAACGAGAACTGGTCTACCTCCACGCGTGCGCCGGTGGCGCGCTCTAATTCGGAGACGATCCGCATGCGGACATACTCGTGGAACCACCCGCTCTGCACCAGGAGAAACCCGCCCACGCCCGCCAGAACAGCCAGCAGGGCCGCCGCGGCCACCAGCCACACGACGATTCGAAGTGCCCGGCCGCGCTTCATTGGAATGCCGCCTCCCGGAACTGGATCTGCCGCGTGGCACGCTGCATTTCGAGCCATGTGTCCAGCGCCTTAGTGACACGATCCTCCGTGAGCAACGTCTCGATCTGGCTGCGGCTCTGCTCGAAAGAGGGGATTTGGGGACGCTGAGCGGCAAGCCACTTCGTCGCGAGCGTCTCATAATACTCCCGCAGGTCGGCCTCGCTTAGCTGGATCTGCGGGCGGAAACGCAAGTCCGTGAAACGCAGGGCCCGCAACCCATCCAGCAGATGCTGGCTCAGGTCGGCTTCGGTGATGCGGTATTCGGCCAGCGCAGAGCGGTACTGCTGATCAGTGGCGAATTGCGACTTCGCCTGCGCCACCATTCCAGCGGCATCCTCCGGTAACGCAAGCGTAAGATGACTATCGGCGGCCTCGCGAAGAATCAGAATCTGGTCCACCAGCCGCTCAGCCGCTTTACGCTTGGCGGCGGCGCTCAAATCCACCGGTTTGCGGTCCAGAAAGGCATCCACACGCAATTCGCGGACGATGTCGCCAAGCGTGATCACCTGCTTATCGACGGTGACCGCAATTCGATCCAGAATTTCGCCAAAATCCAGCCAAGGATATGCACAAAGGCACACCAATAGAAACAGCCCCTGAAACGTGCGTCCACCGGTGTACATTCGCGATCTAAAAACTATCCTCCGTCAGAAGGTCTGTCCCAAGGAAAAATGAAATTGGAAAATGTTGATGCGCTGCGGCACATTCGGCGTGCCGGTGCCCGCCAGAAGCTGATCCAGGGTGCCTTTGAATCCCACAAAGCGCGGCGAATTCGGGCTGAAGCTGAAATCCACGCGGATGGGGCCCACCGGCGTTCGATAACGAATTCCGAACCCGACGCTCTGGACGCCGTAATTGAAATCCTGATCGTTCTTTTGGCGGAATCGGAGGCTGATGTGATTGATATCGGAGTAAACATTCCCCATATCGTGAAACAGCACCCCGCCGACGTTGTCTCCGATCAAAGGGAAACGAAATTCCAGGGAGTGGAAAAATAGCGCCGTGCCGCCCAGAGGAAATCCGGTTTCCAAATCCCGCGGGCCGGCCTGATTGTCCGGAAAGGCGCGCATCGTGGAAGCACCCCCGGAAAAGAAACGCTCGGCCAAGGGAATCTCGGGAAGTCCTCCGAGCCTTTGCTGGTAGCCGAACTGCAAACTGCGCGCCAGCACCCAGTCTTTGCCGATCTTGTGATAGGTCGTGTTCCGGAACAGCAGCCTGGTAAAATCCGTGTCCGAACCCAGGCCCTTCCAGGCGTAACTGACGTCGGCCGTGTTCAGATACCCCCGCGTGGAATTGGTGGGATCGTCGCGCCGGTCTTGAATAAACGCGATTCCGAACAGTCCCACCCGGTCGGGTTGAGACAACAGCGGAATCAGCTCCGGAGAAATCTTCAGGTCGCTGATGGTGACGCGCCGGAACGTGAGGCGGTACTGAACCGTATTGGCCCGCGTCAGCCGCTGCGCGATCTGAGCGGAGCCTTCCAGCCGGCGCGCCGCAAAAGTCCTCACGTCAAACGAGTCGTCAAAGAGTCCCGAAAGCGTTAGAGAAAGCCGGTCGTTTCCAGTGAATTGAGGCGCGACGTACGTCGTGAGAATGCGCTGCTCCAGAGTGGATGCCAGGGTCTGGACGCCGATGGTATGCCCCAATCCGTAAAAATTCAAGCGGCTCACGCCGAGCGAGATTCGCGGGCTGAAACCGGTGGCGCCGGCGGGCGCATCGAAAGTGGTCACTCCCCCGCCGATCCGGCCCAACTCCGCGCCAAAACCGGCATTGAACGAGTATTTCCGGGCTTCATCCAGATGGAACAGCACATATTTCGCATCCTCTTCCCCGTCGGAATTCTGGATGGCTGTCTCTACTTTCGAAAAAATCCCGAGGTCGTAAAGTTTCTGCTGGCTCTCCCCGATGCGGCTCTGGGAGATAGGGGCGCCGGGTTCCAAGGAAATTCGATTCGCCACCAGAGATGCGCGCGTCGTATCCAGCCCGCGAACCAAAATGTTCCGCACATATTCCTGCTTGCCCGGCTGAATCAGAAAATGAAGATTGACGCGAGCAGGCTGCTCTGCCGGCGTTTCCGTCCAGTCAAACGTCGCGTTGGGATAGCCGTTGTCGAAATAGTAGATCAGGACCGCGTCGCGATCGGCGGCCACGCCGGAATCGCTGAACGGCTGCCCCTCGGTGGATTGAAGAATGGTTCGCAGATAAGCGGCGTCGGTCTCCGGGACCCCTTCAATCTGTAAGGAATTCACCAACCATTGCGGCCCTTCGTTGACCTCGAACTTCACGGAGAGATGGCCGGGCACGCCCTCGTAATTGTCTACCGGGCCGTCCACGTTTACTTCCACCTCCCGGAATCCATTGCCGCGATACAGATCCTCGAGGGTGGACTTGTCCTGATCGAGCATCCGTTGGGAGAATTTTCCCCACCGGTCCCGCGGGAAGGAAGCCGGCGAAATGGAGAGCCGTTCGCGCAGCGTGCCGGTATCGAAATAGCGATTTCCGCTGAATTCGACGTTCACGAGCTTGTGCCGCAGCCCCGGCACCACCGTGTACTCCACGACGGATCGTCCGGGCTCTGGCTGAGTCTGTTCGAAGTCGACGGTCGCATCGAAGTAGCCGAGAGATTGGAAATACTCCACCAGGTTACGCTGCCCCTCCACCAGCAGGCTGCGATCAACGCTTCGCTCTTCGTAGATGGGAATAAGCTGGCGGAGGCGGCCCTGCGAAACCTCCGCGCCCTTCACCTTCACTTCGAGAATCGGTCCGCCTTGAATGTTTAACGCGGCTGTGACGCGATTCGTGCCGGGATGATATTCCAGCTTGTCCAAGACAACGCTGGCTTGCAGGTGATCGCCCTTTTGAAATAGGTCGCGCACGCGGCCGATCCCGTTTTCCAGCCGGCTCTCGGTCAGCTCCCGCCAGCCTGGAAGCTGGAGAAACAAAAAGCTGCGCCGCCATCCGGTGGCGCGAATGACGGCATCTTTCGTGCGGCTGAACTCGCCGGAAACCTGCACCCCATCGAAGCGGGCGCGATCCCCGGTATCGATCGCGAAATAAATGCCGGCCTCTTCGGTCGCGGGATTGCGGTCCACGCGCGATTCAATGTGCGCCGAATAAAAGCCGTTGGCTCGCAGCCGGTCCTCCATCTTTTTGACCGCCTCGGTGACTTGCTCGTCGGAGTATAGCGATCCGAGCCCCAGTTTTGCAGCGGCGGCGAGCTGATCCCGGTTCGGCGGCTCGGCTTCGCCGTCGATATTCACGCCGCTGATGAAGTAATTGAATCCGGTTTCCACCCGAAGGGCGACCCCTTCTCCATCCGGTTCGGCGTCGATTGCAATATCGGAATACCTCCCTGTAACGTAGAGACGTTCGATTGCGCTGCGGACCTCCGCCATGTGCAGCGGCGAGCCGGGATGCAAGCCCAGGCGCCGATCCAGCTCCTCGGCGGGCAGAGGCTGGTTGGGAAGCGCCGGCTGGAAATCAATGCGCGTGATGTTGCGGCCCTCGAAATCCGTATCAGATTGTGCGGATAGCACGCCCGCGCAGAGGATTAGCATGGCAAGCGAAAACACCGGCGCGCGCACGTTGCCTCATGATATCGCGGCATTTACGCGGGATGCTGTTACCATCGAGGTTTGACGGTGGCCGGCGCCGCGGCCGGATCTCGAATTCATATGACGTACGCCAGCGATTCGCGTTACGCCCGCCAGACTCGATTCGCTCCGCTCGGAGAAGAAGGCCAACGCCGCATCCGGCGCTCTTGCGTCGCGATCGTGGGGTTGGGCGCGCTGGGTACGGTTCAGGCGGAACTGCTGGCCCGCGCGGGGGTCGGCGTGTTGCGGTTGATCGATCGCGATTTCGTCGAAATGGGGAACCTTCAGCGGCAGTTCCTGTATGAAGAATCCGACGCCGGCGAGGCTCTGCCCAAGGCCGTCGCCGCCGCGCGCCGGCTGGCTCGCATCAATTCCGGCGTCCAACTTGAACCGCTGGTCGCCGACCTCGCACCGCGCTCCGCCGACGAATTGCTGGAAGGCGCCGATCTTCTGCTGGATGCTACCGACAATTTCGAAACCCGGTACCTTATCAACGATTTCGCGGTTCGCGAAGAGATCCCGTGGATTTACGGCGCCGCCGTCGCCAGTTACGGCCTGAAACTCGCCATTTTCCCGGGCCGCACGGCCTGCCTTCGCTGCGTTTACCCCGAGCCGCCCCAAGGCATTCAGCCCACCTGCGAAACCGAGGGCGTACTCGGCCCTGTCACGGCGGCGATCGCTTCTTTGCAGGCCGGCGACGCTCTCAAGATCCTCGCGGCCGGACCCGATTCGGTGTCAGCCTGCTTCACCACCATCGACGTGTGGACCGGCGCGGTCCGCCAGACCGGGGCGCCGGCTCGCGATCCGGACTGCCCCTGCTGCGCCCGGCGGGAGTTTCCCCATCTGCAAGGCCAGCATCGAGCCCACATCAGCCTCTGCGGCCGGAATGCCGTACAGATTCACGAACGGTCGCGTCCGGTGAATTTGAACGAACTCGCAGAACGCCTCCGGCCGCTCGCCAGCGTGCGGGTGAATGAGTTCGCCCTTCGCGCCGCCGTCGATCCTTACGAGTTGACCGTCTTTCCCGATGGCCGGGCGATTGTCAAGGGCACCACGGACACGGGCGTCGCCCGTAGCGTCTACGCCCGATATGTCGGCATGTGAGCATGCCACTCTGGGTAAACCCGTGCGAGTAAGCTAAAGTCATGTGCCTTGCGATTCCGGGCAAAATCGTTCAGATCCTTCCCGGCGGCGACCTCGCTTCCGCCGACGTCAGCGGCGTCAGGCGCCAGGTCAACATCGCCCTGGTCCAGCCCGAGGGGATCGCCGAAGGCGACTGGGTGCTGATCCATGTCGGCTTCGCCATCTCTAAAATCGACGAGGCGGAAGCGCGCGCTTCGCTGGAATTCCTGGACGGTCTCGGCGAAGCCTACACCGAAGAGATCAACGCGCTCAGGGACCGCAGCACGAACACGTAGGCTACACTCAAGCCTTGGCGCCGAATAAAAGTCGTAGAAGCATCCGTTGGTTTCAGACCCCCGGCTATCACGGCATGGCGCGCCGCGCCTGGCTGCGCTCCGAAGGCTTTCCCGCCGACGTCTTCGACGGCCGTCCCGTGGTCGGCATCTGTAACTCCTGGAGCGAACTGAACAACTGCAATGTCCACCTGCGCGACGTAGCCACCGCCGTGAAGCGCGGC
>Ga0070739_10003911_pt1 | contig 18113 bp, 11 predicted proteins | sample Coa_R1_7_FD_66445 | JGI IMG/M metagenome (GOLD analysis project Ga0070739, IMG submission 66445) | Surface soil microbial communities from Centralia Pennsylvania, which are recovering from an underground coalmine fire - Coalmine... | ecosystem: Environmental > Terrestrial > Soil > Unclassified ... | reverse complement strand
TACAAAGGTCCTCCCATTGTTCTCAACATCAGGGCTGAAATGGTCTTAGAAGCAACTGCTTCCACTCCGCCAAGCGCTCAGGCGCCCCCTTCGTCAGCGGGCGGAGATATCAACCGTAAAGGAGCCGTAACATGATTGAGCCTGCGCGCCATATTTTGAGCTTGTCGGGGGGAAAAGACAGTGCCGCGCTAGCTATATATATGCGCGACCGTATTCCCGAAATGGAGTACATCTTCCACGACACGGACAAAGAGCTCCCCGAGACGATGGAATACCTGGCCCGCCTAGAAGCCCTGCTCGGAAAGAAGATCACAAAGACTACTCCAGAGCACAGTTTCGATCATTGGCTCAAAGTTTACGGTGGCATGATTCCATCCAATCACCGCCGGTGGTGCACGAAAATGTTAAAGTTAAAACCATTCGAGCAGTATGTTGGTGATGATCCAGTGATCAACTATGTCGCTCTACGCGCTGATGAGGATCGCGAAGGCTACATTAGTACCAAGACGAATATCAAGACAATCTATCCATTTCGTGAGGCTGGCTTAGTTCGCCGTGACATTATCCGCATCCTTGAAGAGAGTGGCCTCGGTCTCCCGCCGTATATGGCGTGGGGGCGCACCCGTTCGGGCTGCTATTTCTGTTTCTATCAACAGAAAATCGAATGGGTGCGGCTGAAGGAGCGGTACCCAGAGCTATTTGCGCAGGCGAAGCAATACGAGTATGCAAATCAACTGAACGGCGAACCATTTTTCTGGAGCAATAATGAGTCTTTAGCTGAACTTGAGCAGCCCGAACGAATGGAGGAAATCAAGCGTAATTGGGAAAAATCACAGCAGAGGGCGAAGGAATCTTCTCCTGGAAGTAACTTGCTAATACATATCCTCGGGCAGGCCGATGACGACGAAGACGGCGAGAAAGATGGGTGTTTGATCTGCCATGTTTAGCTCGGCCTTCCTATTGGCATATTCTTGAAAACAATCGGTGGACCGAAATGTTTTAGACTGAACCAGCGTAAGAGTTGGAGGAATTAAGTGCCGCTGAGCCAAAGCGCGAAATGGATCCGATTTCTCCGGCAGTACGGTCCTGTCCCACGCAACGACAACATGTATGATGAGCACATTCGGCGATCCGCTCAGCGGGCAGGCGTCGACCCCATTTCTTTTACGCATCCGTTAGAGGATGCTATCCTTTCTATATTCCATGCTGACGCGCCCAGCCCCTTCTCCGTCGTTCTTACCGGAACTGCAGGGGATGGCAAGACCTACTTATGTCACAAGATCTGGTCTAAGATTGGGGGGGATGAGGAGGAGTGGGGTTCAGACGATATCTACTACCAGCGATCAACAACCATCGGAGGTCGCCGAGTCAGGGTCCACCTCATCCGCGACCTTACGGCACTACCTGGTCATGATCCGAGAGGCCGTTATGCGGACAAGCAGGAACTACTGCTTCTCTTCTGTCAAGCGTTAATCCATCCTGCTGCTGACGACGTCTTTCTTATTGCAGCAAATGACGGTCAGCTAATCGAAGCCTGGCACCGACTACCTCCCTCAGAAGAAGTAGAGAGGATTCGACAGCTCTTTGAGTCTCTCTTGGTTGAGGATCGACGGGAAACCGAAGGAACCCCGCTAAAATTTTTTAACCTAAGCCGTGTTCCGTGCGCCAATCTCTTCGAACTCTCACTCGATGCGTTTCTCTCCCATGCCGGCTGGGAGACTTGTGCTTCGGAAGCAGGCCCGCAGGCCGAGTTCTTCGGCCCGCTGTGCCCGATTCGACGTAACTATGAGCTGCTTCAGAGTCCACTCGTGAAGCGTCGTCTGCAAGCACTTTTTAAACTTTGTGATTCGAACGATTTGCACATCCCGATCCGGCGTATCCTGCTCCTCCTCGCAAATGCCGTTCTCGGCCACCCCGATGTTAGGGACCATCTCATGCAGGCAGCGGACATTCCAGGTATTATCCAGCGGGGTACCACCGCGAAGGCGAGCCTCTTTAATAATATCTTTGGAGGAAACCTCTCTGAGACACGTCAGGAGTCGCTTGAGGTATTCACTTATTTAAATCGTTTTCGTATTGGTTATGAGACCTCAAACCGAATTGACAATATTCTGATCTTTGGGGAAGCGGACGAGATCCTGCGGCCGTACTTCAACACTCTTGTTGGGTCAGACAGTTTTTATGGAGCAGACCCAAGCTACTATGCTGCACAGCGGGCATATATTGAAGGAGCAGAAGGAGATGAAATAAACGCTGGTGCTTTCCTGGACCTTCTCGTTAGACAACGGAGAAGGCTCTTCTTTATAATCCCCGAAGCACAAGAAAAGGAGCTGGCTCTCTGGGAGTTGACCGTCTTCAAGTACGCTGGTGAGTATTTGTCGCGAGTCTTGAGGGTTTTGGAGAGTGGCGGAAAAGTAGATCGATCTATTCTCGCCCGGCTGGTAAGGGGTCTAAACCGAGTATTCGTCGGCATGTTAGTCAGTACCGACCGAGAACTCCTCCTGGCAACGAGCTTTTCCTTCTCCAACTCTAAAGTAAGTCAAATCCTAGAAGATCGCATTCCTGTGACGCCTCGGCTAAACGAACGCGTGGAACTCACTTTTGAAGGGGTAAAACCTACCCTCGCTGTACAATTGAATGACAGCATCCGTTGCACTTGGCCTCTCAATCTGATCCGGTACGAGTTCCTCAGCCGGGTTGCAGAAGGAGCGCTCCCAGATAGTTTCTCCCGCGAGTGCTACGAAGATGTGCTCGCATTCAAGAGCAAGCTCCTGGGGTACCTAATGGAACGTCGCCGAACGGACGGTGAGGGAGAGATCGGAGTTATAACGTTCCGGCTGATGGACCTGGACGCGCTGGGAAACCCGACTGATGAAGTCGTGGAGGTGCGCCTTGGTTGATCCGACCCAGCTCCTTCCGGCTCCTCCTCGGAATGACCATCCGGAAAACGAATTATGGCTCGACGAACAAATTTGGGGACATCGCCTTTGGGATTCTCAAAGCCCGTGGCTTATCTTCCTTGAATTCTTGAATATCGCCGAGGCCTGCCAACGCGACAACCAACTACTCAATCAGCAGGGAAACTACTATCCATTGATATTCAGGCCATTCCAGCGAATGTTTCTGCGCAATATCCTCTTCAATGATGAGGAGCTATTTCGCATCAGCGAGCGTTATACCGACAGCATGTCTGCTTGGTCCAACTGGCTGGCTTGGATGGCGGAGAACGCCAAGGCTGTTCCATTCCGTGATTTTTCTTACATACAGGGTCGCTTCCTCTCCTTCCAGCAATTTGCCTCCGTTGTTGCCATGCTCAGGAGTTCTGCTGTTGAGAACGACAGGAACAGACGATGGACTTCTCGCTTCGTGTTTCCATTTGGACCGAATGCATTGTATGAAGACCTAAACATTACGCCTGCAGGCTCTGTGTCCCGCGAATATATCAATTTCGGTCGAACTGGCGAACTGCTCTATATGATGTTGTGCCGATCGGCGGGTTCCTCCCAACTGCGCCCATATCTTGCTGATTTGCTCGCAGGACAAAACTCTTGGAATACCCTGGTTGGCTTGTTGCAGCCGCAGGGGTTCGAGGAGAGCCATACGCGGGGTAAGAGTTACCTTCCATATCGTTCACATCCCCGTTTTGACCGGCTTGCTGAGGACTGGTTACAGATCCTCGAACTTCGTCTTCCCGGTTTCGATGCTATCCCATTTCTTGTAACCTTGGGTGCTTTCCACTTGATTCTATACCAACTCCACGTTGCTGCCGAGTGGTGTGGGGAGAAGCGGCCCGTTCATCTTATCTGTGAGATTGTTGCACCAAAAAAAACGTTGGTGCGAGAACTCTCAGGTGCCAACTTTCAACAAAACATGCAACTTTCGCAACGTGCAGTAGAGATATATATAAAGGGAATCGAGGAATCTGAGGAATGGCGCCGGGCTATTACACAAGCGGGAGCATTTTCGACTTGTCAGACCTTACTGCTGGAGCGCGTACGTTGGCCGAAGGACCGTGAGGACTATGACGGGCCTAACGACCCGCAAAGCTTAATCGGAGAATTGCGACGAAGAGCTCTTTCTCGCCACCGCCAGCACGTAGCTAACATCCACCGCAACTACGGACGAGACGTTGGGCTGGTCTCTAAGCGAGGTACTAATAAACTTCGATATGCTCCTACAGATGTGCTCCTCAAAGCATTAATCTTCGCCAACATTAGAAAGCGCATGGAGTATAAGGAGTTCTTGTCGCTGCTCTATTCTCGCTACGGGCTCGTATTTGGTGATCGCGAAGCCGAATGTGTGCTTGAGGGTGGGGAGTACGATAGGAAGGCGTTCCAGGCTAACTCAGAGCGCCTTGAGCAGCGGCTTGGTAGCCTTGGGATGCTTCGCCGGCTCTCGGACGCCTGTGCATACGTCCAGAATCCCTTTAGCAGGGCCGAATTATGAGTGTGTCCGAATTGATCGGAAAGATTGTTGCGCTCTATTTGCGAAACGAACTTGCTGAGAATCAAGGAACGAATTCGGATGGCACAGCGCGGTACATTATTGATTGTTTAAGCCAAGAGCAAACGGCAGCGATTGCGAAGAGTATTCTTCAAGATCCCGTGCTCTCGAATCAGATCGATTTGAAACTGCCACAGCACTTTCTAGCCGGGATTGGCCTTCCTGCCGATATACTTACAATGAACCCAGCGACATACTACCGGAATGCCGCCAGCTCCATGCCTGTTCTGGTCGTTGCTAACACGGGCGATGAGGAGGAGCAGTCGCTGAAGGAATTCACTAGGATTGGCGCTCCGGAACTTCAGGACCAACCTGATCTCTGGATCGAGGTAGCCAGTGACGGTCTTGGCCTTCCTCCCGATCATACAAAGTGGTGGACGAAGGCCCTCAGCGGTCTGCAAGAGCTGAGACTTTTCTCCCTGGATCGACTTGGTGCATACATCCTACGAACACGGCAAGCTATATCGGAGGAGGGCCTACCACTCCTTCATGCACTGGGGGCAGGCCTCCCAGCATTACACTTTCCAAAGGATACAGTCCTATGGACACGTGTGAAGGAAAAGGCTCGCGGTCACGCCTCTGCCTGGAAAACCGTATACGGCTCGGTCGCAAAAAGCAGGGCCTGCTATCTCCTCAAACAAACCCCGGCTCAACTCTTACTGAACCAAGAAGACCTTCAGCTCTCTTTTGATGTTACCAAGGATATTATCCCGGAAGCAGTGCACAAGACAATTCTAGCATTTATTGGTGCGCCGAGCGGTTGGAATTCAGCGGCGGCCCAATTGGCAGAATTCGAATGGGAGGTGGTGAAGCCGCTATTCGACGGAATGAAGCGTGAAAAATTTAACCTCGGCAGGGAAACGTTCACACTCTACGAAGATCGTGAACCAGGGATCCTGAATGAAGAAGAGCGGGAGTACCTGAAGCGATTGTCTGATCGACCCGCTACAGAACCAACGGACGAAGATGCGTCGTTTTACGAAGCGCACCGTAATGAACTAAAAGAGGAGCGAAAACTTAAATCAGCCTGGGACCGATTTATTTTCGGAAAACCTCGCGAGACTGAGGATTTCCTTGCCGGCATAGCGGCCTCTCTCGAGTCACTGTTCAACCAAGAATCCTCAGGCCTAAGACGGCGACTTCGAATCCGGTGTGATCGAGCGACCAAGAAGGATCTGCGGGATCTTAATGTCAACGCTGGTCTCTATTTTGCCCGTCGGTACGCCGGACTACAAGGCTTGCTCGGTAATCGGGTATCGTGGAGCGTCGGGCAATTATTCTCATTCCCGGCTCTTGTCGAAAGCTGGAAATCCACCGGCAGGTCGCCTCTGAATTACTCGACGGCGCGCGCGGCGCTCCAGTTGAAGTTCCTTCTAGACCTTGAAGTAGAACTAACCACAGGTGGTACACAGAATTATTCCACGCAATTGATCTGGAAGTTTAATCCGAACACCGTCGTGAGTCAGTTTTACGATGACTGGTCGCGCCTCCTGGATCACCCTCTTGTAATTTGCCGGGTGAACCGAGACCTCATCGGTGCAAAGGGACGTTTCCAAACGATCGATCTTTCAAATGTACGGACATTCGTGCCGGCGTACGACAGGGATCGTGGGTCGTTTGTGCCTGTCTACCGGAAGGTGAATGACATTGCCATGGTCTGGAGGTGCAACCTGGAGGATGCAAAATCACAGAGATTCATTACCGCTATTGTGGCGCAGGAGCTCGCAGAAAAATTCGACGCGTTCGAATTGGCCTACACTGAGGCAATTCAGGAGTTCTGTGAAATTGGTGCAAGCCACCCAAGTATTGCAGCTCAACTCTCTTGTTATGCTGCCTTGCTCGCCGCGATCTGCCGTTGTGCACAGGGCGACCGAAACCGCGATCTCCTACTAAGGCCTCTTTTAGATATCGGTACAGCAGGTATCGACGGTGGTCCGCCAGCGGCGGTCGTTACTCCATGGCACCCACTACGATTAGTCGCCATGCAGCGGAAGGCTCACCACGTGGCCGGACTTGTTCACCACCTTCTTACAACCGATGAAGTATTTTTTGGAGATACTCGCCTTTTCTTCAAAGATCTGGACCGGGAGATGGCCCACCCTTTCTATCCAGAATTGGTCTTGGGTTGGATAAACAGCAAACCTGAACTACTGGCGCTTAGTGACGTCGTCCAGGATTATAGCCTTCATGAGGCACCCACCATCGGAACGGAGTCTGTTGATGATACGAATGAAAATCCCTCTGATGGGAGTAACTGCGTTCTGGAAATGGTCCAGCGGTACCTCACACTGCACCCGCACGAGCAGGCAAATATGTCGGTCGTTCTCTATAACTGTGACTCAGCAAGACTTCCACAGGCGGTTGTAGAAAAATTAGGTAGCTTGTACGAGGACGAAGACAATATCCACTGTCAGGTTTTCTTGCGGCATGGGGATGCTGGCCGCCTCCGCGAGTTATACAAGGCGATCATCAGCCTTTCTGATGCTGATCCCGATAAATTCAATCCAAGCGAAGCAACCCAAGACTTCATGGCACGTTTACGAATTTGCATTATTGCTGACGAGGCGCCGCCCCCGAATCCTAAGGATGGTTGTCCATATGACGTCGTTTTCTGCCAGGATGTCATCGCACGCCATGCTCGTATTGAGTGGTACACCGAGAATGCGAGGGCAGTAAAGCTTGAAACGTTGGTTCCTGCCCGATGGTCGCGCCGGCGACCTGCGGCTAGGGATGATATGAAATCGGTTGTGTATCTTTGCTGCCCAGTGCAAAGCGCTGAAGGATGGATCTTCCTCACCGCTATTACTTCCTTCCTAAAAGGCGACTGGGATGGGCTCGAAGATCGCCGGCTTCTTCCTGCGCGACAGCTAGACTTCCGGGATCCGAAGACAGCGCGTATCTTTGAGGAGACGCACAACCTCGGTAATTGGGTCGTGAACTATGACGAGCTCCTTGATCGCCGCCAGCTCCTCAATCAGAACGTGCGTGTGATCCGGTATAAGCAATCGGCGACGCAAGGGCGCAACATCGTGATCTCTTCCAGGGCGTCGTTGAGTCTTTTGCGGTCGATGGTGCTTAGCCGAATCAAAACGCTGAACCTAGGCCTAGGTGAGGAGGAGGCCGCAATCGCCGAACGATTCATCCAAGACGCGAATGATATTTCAGGCGATATTGTGCTCCGTGCCGCAAAAAGAGGTAGAAATGCCAGTGAACTGATGGGCATCGTGCTCAGCCGCTACATCGTACGGAATGAACTCGGTTTGGAACGTTACCACGGCTGGTACTTTCTAGATGATTATGCCAGCTGGCTAGGCCAGCGTGAAGAACAGATCGCGGACATCCTTGTTCTCAGCCCTGAACGGACAGCGAAAGGTACCTATCGACTTTCCGTAGTTATCACAGAAGCAAAGTACATTGAGGTGGTGAACTTAGCGGCGAAGCGCAAAGAGTCCCAAAAGCAGTTGCGGGACACTATGAAGCGTATAAACGAAGCTGTGTTTGGCTCACCTACTCGCCTGGACCGCGAGCTTTGGCTTGCTCGGTTGTCAGACCTAATACTCGACGGGGTGCAGTTTCCCGCCAGTGCGAATATCAATCTGGCCGATTGGCGTCGGGCGATCCGTGAGGGTGAATGCGAAATCTCTGTTCGTGGCTACTCCCACATCTTCGTTTCGGATCCAAATGACGCTACTGATTGCTCCTCGTTTGCGCGTGTCGCGGGTCTTGATTCAGCCTACCAAGAAGTATTCGGTCGTTCGCTCGTGCGAGAACTTGTTCAGTGCTATGCCCGCAATGCGGACCCGGCTATAGTCCTCGGCAAGCTTACAGAGGGGAGGCCGTGGGAGGAAGAGACATACCGCAAACCGACTGACCTTACCGCGACGAACGTCGTACGCAGACTTCGGCATGAAGAGCGTGAAGATGAGGAAGGGTCACCATCCTCTGCTGAGATCTCTCCGGCTCCCCCACAAAGTCGTGGTCCGGCAGGGGAGACAGCGGATTTCAAGGCAGAAGCTTCATCACCACCAAATCGAGGCGGGACGAATCCTAGCGACGATGCAAAATGGGCATATCCTGAAATTGGGAGACTCATAACCAAAAACCTAATGCCGGTGGAAGATGAGGATGATAAGGCCTGGGTAAAGCAAACCGAGAATCGAATGAAGAACGCTCTTCAGCAATTCCAGCTCCAGGCAAAACTGCTTAGGAGTGTGCTTACACCAAATTGTGTGATTCTGAAGTTCTCAGGAAGCGCGAACCTCACTGTGGAGCAGGTAAGACGGCGGCATTCGGAATTTTTAACCACTCATGGTCTCAACCTCATCTCAATTCAGCCTGAGCCCGGAGTCGTCTCTCTTGCCATCGAGCGTCCGACCCGGCGGGTGATTAAGACCCAAGAGCTATGGGAGCGATGGCATCCCGCCGCGACGGAGGGGGGTCAAGAACTTCTCATCGGTATGCGAGAGGATGACGGTGAGCTTCTTATGCTCTCACCGGGAAAACACGCACCTCATACCTTAATCGCTGGATCTACAGGGAGTGGCAAGTCCGTGCTCATGCAGAATATCATCCTCGGAGTTGCAGCTACCAACACACCTCAACAGGCGAGCATTATTCTAATCGACCCGAAACAGGGTGTCGATTACTACCAATTTGAATACCTGCCTCACTTGAAAGCTGGGATTATTGACGATCAAGAAAGGGCATCCCAGGAGCTAGAGGCCCTTGTTATGGAAATGGATGCCCGCTACATGAAGCTCCGATCGGCCCGAGTGACAAATTTGGCCGCTTACAATCAGAAGGTTCCAATACCAGAGCGGATCCCTTTCATTTGGCTCATCCACGACGAGTTTGCGGAATGGATGCTGGTGGAAGAATACAAGCAGCACGTGACCGGTATCGTCAGCCGACTGGGAATTAAGGCCCGCGCAGCTGGCATTTACCTAGTCTTTGCAGCCCAGCGGCCTGATGCGAACGTAATGCCAATGCAGCTTAGGGCAAACTTAGGCAACCGCCTTATCCTTAAAGTAGATTCGGAAGGAACCTCAGAGATAGCGCTGGGCGAAGTTGGTGCGGAGCGCCTCCTTGGACGAGGCCACCTGCTGGCGAAGCTTGAAGGCATTGCCGATCTCTGCTACGCTCAAGTGCCCCTAGCAGAGCCCGGATTTGTTGAGCAGGTCGTGGCTCTCATCCGGCACGATAAACCACTTTCATAGAAGATAGGTCGAGCAGAAAGCGTTCAGAAAACTACTCTAAGACTGCCGCAGGCAAGCATTCTAAGAAAAATAATCAACTTTTTCAGAGTTGGATCCGTTTTCACTTTTAAAAAGATTTGCATGAAGGCAGTTTAATTTCTAATGCTTGGCGCCTTGCCGGTGTCAACATGAGTTCTACCCGCCAAGCCGGGTCGGCATATTCATCTTTTTTCTTTATAAGGAGCCATTCTTTCTCACTCTTTCCAGTCTTCATGCGGACTAAGGAAAATTCTCCCCGGAGCCGGATTCCCTCCAAAAAAACGAGAGCCGACCTCTTCTTAAACCGTCTTCTGCATCTTCTAACGGTTTAAGAAGTCCTTGATCCCAGATGATCACCGCTCCTGCACCGTATCTCCCTTCAGGGATGATTCCCTCAAAAGTTCGAAAATCCAGCGGGTGGTCCTCAACCTGAACTGCCAGGCGTTTTTCATTGGGGTTCATTGAAGGACCTCTCGGGACAGCCCAGGACTTGAGAACCACTCCAACCTCTAAGCGAAAATCATAATGAAGATGAGATGCGTGATGTTCTTGGACAACGAAATGAAGTTGGCCCACGGGATCCTCACAAACGACTTTAATCTCGGCAACAACGTAATTCTGATAATATTCGCTAATTGAAGAAAAAACTGATGTTTTCTGTAAAAACACAGCTCACTTTTCAAACGTTGTAAACATTAGTCACTCTGTCAGTCGGAAAACTGCGGAATAACATGAGACCACAGTTGTTGGAAGTTGTCATATGGAGAAGAACAGCATTGCTCTAATCGCCACCGACGGCGGGTGTGAATTTCGGATTGTTATCAAACGAAGGAGGGTTGACCTTCTTCGCCTGGACTAATCTCGTGGGGAAGAGATCTCCTTCCGCAAATCAGTTTTCGACTACCTTCAACCTTTCGAATATTGAAGCAGGATGTTTTGCTCTTCGAGAGACCTCTTTTTATACCATTTATACAATATTCTCAATTTGGGTTTTTCTGCGGTCCTTTTCTCAAACCATTCAATAAAGGATTCATTAGGAGAGCTCTTCTTAAAGAGACATATATACCACCTTACAATCGTAAGGTAATGTTGATCAGAAGCTCTCATTACAAACCATTTTAGAAAGGATAATAGTCGATTTTCATCGATTAGGTTTTTGACAGGGATTGTATGAAGTTCACCGTACCTGGAGTAGTAAATACCGATTGTATCTATTTCGTGTCCGGCTGGAGCACCCGTTATGGATCCAATTCTAGACAAAACATAGTAACCTATTATTTGGTTGAAATGATTTCTGTCCAGTTCCATTTTTTTGGTAGTTTTTATATCGATTAAACATTTGTCTATCACTAGGTCTGCATCCGCGCCTCCAACAAGACCCGAGGCATTACCGAAAACGGGATTTAGAATGCATAATCTTTTTGCCTTGAAGGTTTCTGGGTCGACAATTGAAATAAGATTCCGCAAATCTCTTATGTCTTCCTCGTCAGCTTTCCCTAAATTTTTATCAAAAATACCACATCTGAATATTATGTCTAATTGAGAAAGTAGTATCGCAGATATAATAACCGCGTTATTCATTTTTCCTGATTTTAAATAGCGCGAGTAAGCATCTTTAGCTTCGGAGATAATCGTCTTCGTTTTTCCTAAAAGAAATTTATCATCTGATACTTTATCGATAACCAATTCAGCAACCCATGGCGAAGAGAGTGCTTTTGGGTTGATTCGTTTAATATAAAATCGAATGAGATAATCAAAGGCTGTTCCAACTAGCCCAAAATGTTTTGTCATCGGAGAGACCAAGATGTCTTTTTTCAAGGTAAATTTCGGTTTAGGAAATTCTTGTGAAAATTTCTCTCGAACATCTTTAATTGCTAAAAAGCTTGTTAGGCTCATGGGCAGAGTATTGTGATTATACTAGCTGTGTTTCAAGCATAGAGAGTTGTGGGGATACGAACATCGGAAAGGATAAGGTAAGATTCCAACAAGAACTTAGCGATTAAAGCGAATCCATGCTGTTCGCTTTTTCTCCACTTTAGCTGAATCATACTGTAAGCCGATAAACCCAATTTAAGTGGACTAGATCAATGTTTGACCACATTATAATCTCACGCATAATGTTTCCGAAGGGTGCACGGACCATCGCTCAGCGTTTTGCAAGAGAAATTTGAAAAACGTGTTTGGATTATATGTGCAGGATGAAAAAGAGTCAATAATCTTTCAGTGCCGGGATTAAGTCCGTGCTAAGGTCCTTTTCTTTTTCCTTCAATTTGGTATTATGGTAGAAACCAGAACTGGATCGCTTATTGTCATAATATCTGATCCTCACAAGGTGGAGAGCGATGGCCCGTTATACTGAGAGAGATACCACCCCGACCTATGAAGCCGCACAATACTTCGTTGAGCAGTGCCTAAAAAAGGATGGTTCTCTGCTTTTCAATGATGCGGAGATCTGGACCTCTAAGAACTTGGAAATATTTCACGGTCACTTTAATGCTGTTCCCGATGAATCCGAACGGAGTTTTATCGATAAGTTCCAAGACCAAATCTCGAAGCAAGGTCAGTCGATAGTCCGCCTAGGGGCTGAAGCACTCGCACTCTATTTTCTTTTTCCTACGAATGTCGGCGCAAACCGCAAGAAGGTGATTATCAACCAGGTCCTTGGGTGGAGCGGCGACAAGTTAGCGGATGACAACCTCCTAGCTCGGGCTTTTTCCGCGGGTATCGGCAGCGGTGGGCAGGGATACAATACACGACGACCATTCGAGATTGGTTTCCTGATTGAGTTTGCGATCACTTGGAAGAAATTGCCAAGAGACGAGCAGGACAAAGCACTGTCGGATCCGTGGCAGTTCCAGGCTTTGATAGATGGAGTAGAAGATGCCGACGCACGACAGTTTCGGCATATGTTTTTACATCTGCTTTTTCCGGACCACTTCGAGCGAATCGCGAGCGGCAGCCATAAAAAGCGCGTTATCCAAGCATTCCGCGGTCTCGTTTCCGACCCACCGGACAACGAGGATAAGCACCTCTATGCGATTCGCAAGGAACTCGAGCGCCTCCTGCCCGGTCAGACGTTGGATTTCTACTGGCCGCCGCTGGAAGGAGCCTGGTACGATCCTTCCGAGGGCTCGGTCGAGTTTGCGCCGATCGAGGTGATTCGACACAAAAAGCAGGTGGTGCTATATGGTCCACCGGGGACGGGTAAGACATATAGTGCGATAAGGCTAGCAGAGCGGATTATCCGGTCCGCTGGGCTTGAGAAGTTCGGGGCGGCGAAATACTTCCGTAATCAGAGCGAGGTAGAGGAGGCAATCCGCACGCATATCCGCCGTCTCCAACTCCATCCTGCATACAGCTACGAGGACTTCATCCGCGGTCTCCACATCAGTGAAAAGGGCGGCACTGAATATAGAGCCGGGTATTTACCGCTCCTCGTTAAGGAAATCGATGCACAGGAGGCAGGGAAACGCCTTCCCTACGTGCTCATACTAGACGAAATCAATCGCAGCGATTTGAGCCGGATGTTGGGAGAGTGCTTCTCCCTTCTCGAAGACCGGAACCAGAGAATAGACCTTCCGGGTCGTGATGAAGATGGCAAGGGGATGACCCTCAGAATTCCTGACGACCTCTTCGTCATTGGGACCATGAATTTAATCGACCAGTCAATCGAGCAGATAGATTTCGCTTTACGTCGACGGTTCTTTTGGATTGCTCGCCTATTCGACGGGGAGGCATTGCTCACGGCGGCCGAGGCAAAATGGCGAACTCAGGGGCTCCAGATTGAATGGGAGCGCGTAGAGAGTGATTTCCGTCGGCTCGCGTATGCAGCAACCGCTCTCAATCGCGAGATCTCAACAAGCCCTCTCCTTGGTCCGCAATATGAAATCGGACATACGTACTTCTTTGATGTCGTCCCCTTCCTCAAAGAAGATCTTGGACCCCGCGGTCGGAAGTACTTCCTCTGGAAGAATGGAGATGCGCGTCGGCCAGTTGAGCAGGTTTGGAAACTCTCGCTTAGGCCGCTCTTGTATGAATACCTCTCGGGCCTTGAGGCCACTACACGCGAGAATGAGTTAAAACGATTGGAAGACACGTTTCTTCATATCCCGAAGGAGACAGTCGAGTGAATATCTCGGTTCGAGATTGCTCGCCTCTTCAGCCGCAGCCGACTCCACCAGAAGCGAACTGGCTTCGGCGCTTTGCTTCTGAGGTTCGCCCAAGCGAACACATTGTTGGACTGGGAGGTGACAGGGACAATGATGACCAGGTCGTCTACTGTGAACGGGATGGCACATGGTGGGCAGGCCGCTACGTCGGGACACTGACATTCGAGGGCGGCAGGCTCACAATTCTTCCTCGCTTCGGAATTGAAATCCTTCGGAATTGGCTGCTTCAGGTATCCAATGTGGCTCTCATTGAAACACCCGGGCAGATACACGAGGACAAGGTTTTTATCGTCCAGCTTCTTGCAACAGTATGGGCTCGCTCATTTGTAGAAGCGGCAAGGCACGGCCTTCCGGCTCTTCGGCAAGATGTTCGCTCTTCGGGGCGAGTCATACGAGGACGGCTGGATGTCGGAGAATCGCTGCGCCTAATAGAAGCTGGAAGCCTTAATCTCGTATCATTTCGTAGAGAGAGGTCACTGAACAATGCGGTTTCGCGTGTGATCATTGCTGCCTACGCAGTTCTTCGCCAATGGATGGGTCACGGGACAGAAGATCGCTGGTTACCTCCCCGAGCCAGGCAGTTGGTCTCCGATCTCCTCGCCATAACTGGCCCACGCCCTGCCGTACCATCGAAAACGGAACTCGACCGGATTCGCTACACCCCCATCACTGCAAGCTTCAAGACAGTTGCTGAGATCTCACGACAGATCGCTAACCGAAAGGGTCTGGCTTCGGACTCCTCGCCTGAAGGAATGTGCCAAGGGGTTCTCTTAGATGTCGCCGAACTATGGGAACTCTACGTCCTTGCAGCTCTCCGTCGCGCGGGTGTCGGCTTTGAGGTGAAGAGCGGCACAAAAGATTCGGATTCAACCGATGTTCTTCTTAAGAGTGAGTCTACTGGCAAAACGATGGGACTGCTCAAGCCAGATGCCTTGGTTTTTTATCAGAGAAAAGTTATCGGAATCTTAGATGCAAAATATAAACGACTCCTACCCTCACAACTGGCACCCAACGGTCCTCAGAGGGATGACCTCTACCAGATTACATCTTATTTAACACGCTACGGCCGATTTGAGCCGATCTGGGGAGTGCTTGCATATCCCGAAGAGAAGGTCGAAGGTCGTTTCTCTCCAGCCGAGGCCGGAAATCCTTGGCTCCTGGACTCAACGCGTTCCCTCTTTTTCATCACTCTTCCGCACTCGATCGACAAAGCCGCACAAAAATTGAGGGACATGGTGTTTACCCAATGTGGATCTGAAATTCGACGCAAGGTAAAATCCAGTTTTAAAGTTAGCTGAAAACGGGGGCGCTATTTTCAAGCTCGGGTTTTTCAACCTTTCCAGTTGAATTCAAGTTTTCGTCAGGATTATGCGAAGAGTCAAGCAGAAGGATGATACCGGGTGCGGTTTCGCTTGCATCGCAATGCTAGCAGGATGTACATATCTTAGAGTCAAAAAGGTGGCAGTCAAAAAATCTGAGTATAATAATCCGGAGTTTTATACAACTACTGGCCAGCTTAGAAAACTGGCGAAAACATTTGGAGTACGGATAATATCCAAGCGCCGTAAAAGATTCAAAAACTGGGATCTCTTACCTGATATTGCAATTTTATCGATTAATTCAAAAGAAAATAATAAGTACTGGCACTGGATTGTATTCGCACGTCAAAAAGGTGGTGGATTCGTTTTAGATCCAAATAAGACAATCAAGACAAATTGGAGAACTGACTTCGGACGAATGAAACCGAGCGGGTATCTGACAGTCGAGAAAAGTATTGATTAGGGTCTGTTGACATTCAGTTTCATATTGGGATAATCACGTCAACCCGACAAGGAGGTTGGCGAGATGGTGCGAAAAATATTACGTGATGACCAATGGAAACGTATCGAGCAGATGTTACCTGGCAAATCGGGCGATCCGGGACGAACCGGAGAGGACAATCGGCTCTTTGTGGAAGCGGTGCTCTGGGTGGCCCGCACCGGTTCCCCCTGGCGCGATCTGCCGGAAGAGTTTGGCTGCTGGAACAGTGTGTACAAACGCTTTGCCCGCTGGTCGAATAGAGGCGTGTGGCAGTGCGTGTTCGCGGCATTGGCCATGGATGCCGACTTTGAAGAGATTTTCCTGGATTCCACGATTGTCCGGGCCCACCAACATGCGGCGGGTGCTGCTAAAAAAACGGGGATCAGGCGCTGGGCCGCTCGAGAGGCGGGTTGACCACCAAGATTCACGCGGTGGTCGAAGGCTTGGGGCAATTGGCGCGATGGACATTGACGGCCGGTCAAACGCACGACATCACGCAAGCCCAGACATTAATCGAGGGAATTAGAACTCAAGCCGTCGTGGGCGACAAGGCTTACGATGCCGATCCGCTGATCGAATTCATCGCGCAGACGGGTGCGAGTGCGGTGATTCCGCCTCGGGAGAACCGGCGGCAGCTTCGATCTTTCGATACGCATCACTACAAACATCGCAACCTGATTGAGAGGTTTTTTTGTCGCATCAAACACTTTCGTCGCATTGCCACCCGTTACGACAAGCTGGCAAGCCGCTTCTCCTCTTTCATCGCGCTTGTTGCTGCTTTCGTGTGGCTGGCTTAAATGTCAACAGACCCTAGATAATCGATCTGATACCCTTAGCGCCGTAAAAGGGCTTCTAATTTGGTCTTATTGCATGGAAGCCGACTTCCCAGCAATAGGAATTTAGGGGGGCATGCTTTTTAAAATTTATAGCAATCTTATCTGGTATTATCTTACAAAGGTGCAAAGGAACGAGAGTAGGTTCCTTTGTCCCGAGTGCTATTTAACAGGGAAAAAGATTGTTCATTATTTTTTCTGTTGCTTCTGTAAAACAGGTCTGGTATATACTGACCGTTGTTGAAATAAAACCGTTCAGGTGATCTCGACGTCATGTCGAGATTGAAAAGAGAATCCCGTGCAAATCGGGAGCGGACCCGCCGCTGTGATGGGGGACGAAACTCACTAAAAACCACTGTCCTAGATTTTCAAAGGATGGGAAGGGGTGAGGAGTAGGGCGATCCCTAAGCCAGAAGACCTGCCTGGATGTGATCTTGTATCTGTCTTCGATGGTCAAGACGGAGGAGTGGGTCTTTTCATCCCCAGCCTTTTACCATCCCGAAGCTGGGGATTTTCTTTTTCTAAGACATCTCTCTCAATCTTCAACGCCAATCGATCAGACAGATACCGGTCCATACGGAGGAGACGGAATTTAATCTCGTGCTCTTCCGGACATCATCGCGCTTTCGTGGAGCAGAAGACGCATGGACACCGGTCATGGCGGCAACCTCGCCGCGGTCTGCGATCAGTACGGATGGCCGCCCAAGGAAATCCTCGATTTCAGCGCCAGCATCAATCCCTTCGGACCTCCGAAGGGCACCTGGTCCGCCTTCCTGGAATCGTTTAAACAGGTTGCCGCCTATCCCGATCCGGACTGCCGGAGGTTGCGCCGGAGGATCGGCGCGCTCCTCTCGCTGCCTTCGAGCCGGACTGACCAGGTCATCCGCCGGATCGCCTTGGGTAAGTTTACGAATCCGCATATGGCGATGCTGACGAACGACGGGAAAAAGGTCCTTGTCTCGGCCACCGGACGAGATCGGTTCCTGATCGTTGATCTTGCGACGCAGGCGGTCGAGCGGACGGTCGAGACCGGCCAAGCGCCCGAGCACTTCGATATTACGATGGACGATCGATTTGCCTATGTGGGCAATATGGAAGATTCGACCGTTTCAGTGATCGACTTGAAGGAAGGAAAAGAGGTCCGACGGCTGAAAGATTTTTTTGAGCCGCACGGATTCAGCGTGTTGCCAGGAAACAGGAAGGTCTACGTCTCCAATTTCGGGGCGCATGAGGTCCAGAGTGTTGAAATTCCTTCTCAACAGATCGCAAAAAGGCTCGCAATCGGGAATGTTCACCACGCGGCGATTCGGGAGCCCGAGCGATATCAAAGCGAACTGAAAGGGATCGCCAACCCAACCCCGACGATGGATGGCCGTTTTATCTATGCGGCCGACGGGGATGCCGGGGTGGTGGGAATTATCGATGCCGAGACCGACCGGGTAATCAAGACGGTGAGAGTCGGCGAGGCCCCATGGCGCGCTTATGCCTCTCCGGATGGTCGCTTTATGATGGTTCCGAATAATGGGGATGAGACAATCTCGGTGATCGATGTGAAGACGCAGGAAGTGGCCACG
>Ga0070739_10003909_pt1 | contig 18119 bp, 14 predicted proteins | sample Coa_R1_7_FD_66445 | JGI IMG/M metagenome (GOLD analysis project Ga0070739, IMG submission 66445) | Surface soil microbial communities from Centralia Pennsylvania, which are recovering from an underground coalmine fire - Coalmine... | ecosystem: Environmental > Terrestrial > Soil > Unclassified ... | reverse complement strand
AAGCGGGTACGACCGGGACCGCCAGGGGTCCCCACGAAGCTGGCTTCGTGGGGTACCCCGCCACCGGGCAACTGGTGGCTGTGGGTCGGGTGGTCACTCATGACCACTGACTCGCAACGGGCGATGTCCCCGGAGATCACGGCCCGGTCCCTCGACCCGGGACGACGCGGGCTCCGAGGCGCTCAGGAGGCGATGGAGCCCAGGGTCACGGTGACGGTCCGTGGCTCGCTCCCGTCCTTCGGCAGGTAGGTGAACGCCAGCCGCTCCCCGGGAGATCGGGTCTGCACGAGCCGGACGAGGGCGTCGCCCGAGGTCACGGGCTGACCGTTCACCGCGATGACCGTACTCCCGACCTGAAGGCCGGCCAGGTCGGCGAGCGAGTCCCGGATCACGGCCACGACCTCGGCCCCCTGGTAGAGCCTGCCAGAGGAGGAGAGGGCCGGCCTCGCCTCCATCACCACGCGCACGCCCAAGTTAGGGCTGAAGGCCGAGCACGATGTCCCGGCCCCCCCGGCCGGACCTGATCCGGTCGACGACGCCCATCACCGTCCGTATGGGGAGGGCGTAGCCGGCCTGGCCGCGGACGCCGGCGGTGATCATGCCGACCACCTGGCCGGAGGAGTCGGCCAGCGCGCTGCCCGAGTCGCCGGGGGCCACGGGCGCGTCGATCTGGAGCACGCCGTGCAGGCCCTGGAGGCCGTTCTCGCCGGAGACCACGACCGTCCGGCCCTGTCCGACGACCCGACCCCGGGCGACCGACAGGCTGGTGCGGCCCTGGGGATAGCCGACGGCGGCCACCTCCTCGCCGACGGGGACCTGGGGGGAGCCAGCCACCCTCACCGTGGGGAGCCCGGACGCGCCCAGGACCCTCACCAGGGCGACGTCCGCCGCGAGGTCCATGCCCAGGATGGCCACCGGGTGAGGGGTCGCGCTGCCGGGGACGGCGGCCGTGATGGCGAAGCCCCGCTCCACCACGTGCGCGTTGGTCAACACCTCACCCGAGGGTGTCAGCACCATGCCGCTCCCCTCGGTCTTCACCATGGTGTCTTCGTCCTTGTCGTCCTTCTCGGCCACGATCCGAGTCATGGCCGGCCCCACCTCCCGGGCCACCGAGGGCAGGTTCATCGCCGGGCCGCCCCGGCTGCACGCCGCGGCCGTCATCGTCACGACCAGGACGACCACGACGATCGAACCGAGATCGAGAGGAAGAGCCGTGTGCGACGGTTCCGGGTTTCCATCGGGTGGGTCAGGATAGGGCCGACCGATGCCGGAACGCTTCTACCTCGCTGTCGACCGCCCACCGGCCGACGGTGGGCGCGCCCCCGGGAGGGTGATGACGATGGCCGACCCGTCCGATCGAGTGGGCCGGCCGTCTGCCCTCCGGGCCGGGGCGCCCCGCCGGCGGGTCGCGGCCCGGCAGCGGAGGCCCTACCGTTGCCGGTCAGGGAGCATCAGGGAGTCCCTGGCCCACCGCCACCGGTTGCCCGGTGATGGGGTACCCCACCAAGGGGCTCCCCATCGGAACGCGTTCCCATGGGGTCCCCAAGTCAGTTTCGTGGGGCCCCCCCGGCGGCCCCGGCCTCGCCGGCGGGCGCGGGGAACCCTATCGGACGAGTCCCGTGGGGACCCCGGGCGGTGCCCGGTTCGTGTCCATCGCCTCGCGCCCAGCACGGCTGGGCCGTGGCTCCACCGGCCCCTCTGCCACCGGGGGCGAGCTTCGAGCACGAACGATGGCCGAGGACGGCGTTCCAACCAATGCCCCAACGGTAGCTGCGATCGCTGTTCACCATCGCCCCTCATCGCTCCCTGAGCGAGCACCTCTTCACCACCCCCGGGGCGGCACCCAGGCATCCGGGGACCGTTCCCGCAGGGGCCGGCGCCAGTGAAGGGGTTCGGCCAGCTGCTCCGTCGTCACCGGCGAGCCGCGGGCCTGACCCAGGAGGAGCTCGCGGAACGCTCCGGCCTGAGCGTGGAGGCGATCGGCCTGCTGGAGCGCGGACGGCGCACTGCCCCCCTGCGCCGACACCGTCTCGGTGCTGGCCGACGCCCTGGGCCTGAGCCGGTCGGAACGCGCCGAGCTGGCGGCGGCCGCCCGCCGGGTCGCTCCCTCCCGGGGGAGCGTCGGCCGGAGTACGCTGCCGCTGCCGCCCACCCCCCTGGTGGGCCGCGAGCGGGAACTCGCTGACGCCCTCGCCGCCGTCCGCGACCGCGGGGCCCGGCTGCTGACCCTGGTCGGGCCGGGCGGCTCGGGCAAGACCCGTCTCGCCCTGGCCCTGGCCGAGGAGCTGACCGGCGAGCACCGGCCGGTGGTCTTCGTGGACCTGGCCCCGGTGGCGGACCCGGATCTGGTCGCCAGCGCCATCCAGGAGGCGTTGCGCGTCAACGACGTGCCCGGGCGCTCGACCGAGCAGCGCCTGGTCGAGCACCTCGCCGGCCGCCGGGCGCTCTTGGTGCTGGACAACCTCGAGCACCTCCTGCCCACCGCCCCCCTGGTGGCCACCCTGCTCGCCCGCTGCCCCGAGCTCCGCCTCCTGGTCACCAGCCGGGTCCCGCTCCGGGTCCAGGGGGAGCAGGTAGGCCCGTGCCGCCGCTGCCGGTGCCGGAGCCGGGCCAGGAGACAGGGAGCGCTCAGGTGGCCGGCAGACCCGCCGTGGCCCTGCTCCTCCAGCGGGCGGCGGCCGCGGCCGAGCGGGCCTGGGGTGGAGGAGGCCGTATGTCCGTCGAGGAGGCCATCGGCTGCGCCCGGCAGGCGTTGACCGCCGGTCGACCGCGCCCAGGTGGAGGGGAACCTTGACCTCTCTCTGGGCGCCCCGGGTCACCTGGCGGGCCTCCGAGCCGAGGATGGCGGCCCCACCTCGTCGCCTCCGCGCCCGGGCGGCGGGGGCGGGAGCGCGACGCCCAGCACGCCCTCGGGCGAGCGGCCCCGGGGTCCGGGGCATCCGGGAAGCACGTGCCTGGCCGCGGCTTGGGCAGCCGATGCCGAGGTCCTGACCCTGCGCGATCTCGATCACATCCAGATCGAGCTGGTCGGAGAGGCGAACGACGAGGGCTGGGTGCCCTGGACGGATGGCCCGGTTCCGCGCGCCACGCCATCCGCCGCGTCCGCTCGGTGACTCCCAGGGTCCGACCGGCACGTCGCCTGGCGGTCAGCTAATGGCCATCACCAGAGAGCATGGAAGCAAGCCCTGCTCGACGCTCGACGGCCGGTAACATCAGTGATCGATCGCAAGGACTTCCACTCCATCTACTTCCGCGAGTCCGGAGGCGTGCTCCTCGAGACCGCTGCCGCTGGTCCTGGCTTTACCGTGGATGAACCAGCAGATGCGTCCGGGTCGGCTCCAAAGTTACCACCCCAGCAGGAGGCATGACGGCAAGAGCTCGGTCTTCTGCTGCGCCGATCTCCGTGGCCACCACCAAGCTCTAGTAAGTCCCGGCAGGATGTCCAGGCCTTGACGAGGTAGCGCACCGTTGTCAGAGGTCAGGGGCGATTGCCTCGGTCAACCGGCGCCCGCCGCCAGGTCACCAGCATCGCCATCACTCAGATCCACTCGTCCCACGAACGCGCTACCGTCGACCGTGCGATCGTCAGACGGTCCCGGGCGGCAGCGAGCACACCAGCGGCGACCAGCAGAAGAATCGCGATCACCCCGAACACGATGTAGATCTGAACCGATTGGAGGATCAGGAAGAGAGCACGCAAGGCACCGAAGGCGAGGCCTACCCCGCCAGCGAGTACCAGCGTGCGGCTTCGAGTGGCGATTCCTACCAGTAATGCCAGAACTGCCTCGACCACCAATAGTGTTGTGTAGGCCGCGGCTGCCTTCTCAGCGATCGACTGAAGTGCACTGGCACCCATTAGCGCCAACGAGCCTGCGATGATCGCTGCGCGGCAGAGGCTGAGGCTCGCCGGCCGGCGTCCATCTTGGGCCGCGATCAAGCCCACGGCAATGAGAACCACGCCGGGCAGGGCGACAGTCACCTGGATGTTGTCGATCCCCAGATAACGGGAGATCCAAAAGCTCCCCAGCGATGCTATGACCGGCGTTAGGTATTCGAGCAGCGGCCAGTTGTAGCGCATGCCGTACAGAAGTGTTAGGCCGGCCGTCCCGATCAAGGGCACAAGTGCAGCGACTGACCCAAAGCTCGACTTCTGCCAGAAATCAGGAACGACGAAACTGGATGCGGCAGTCAACCCAACGATCGCAAGCGCGCCGTACCGATGGGCGCGCGCCAAGCCTGACCGTCCCCACCCGCTGTAGGTACCATAGATCAGCGCGGCGATTGCAGTCATCGCCAGCGGGTACCAATACGGTGCCAAGGTCAGCGCCCCGAGTATCAAGAGCACGGCAGTGGCCGTCGCGAGTAAGGCAGCCAGCACACCCAGCCACCAGCGCTCGAGCGCTGCCGCAATGTAGGCCACACCGGCATACACCAGCAGCGTACATCCACCAAGGCTGAGGTCATTCTGGCCGACGGCACTGGCCGCGACTCCAATAGCCAAGATCCCGCCGAACAGGTAGACGGGCCACTGCCAGCGACGACGGCGAACCAGCCTCATGATCAATCCGATCAGGCCGTACACGACCGGCAAAGGGCTGTAGGTGAGGATCAACGTGTCCACCGTTGCTTGGCGCGGTGGTGGCAGCAACTTGGCGAGCCAGAACCAGTCGATGCTAAAGATGCCGGCCGTCAGCAGCAACCATGCGGGCTGATCCTGCTCCATGGCCAAGAACAGTCCGACGCCAGCCGCGGCCAACAACACCATCGCTTGCAGAGCGTCCGGACTTGCGCTCAGGAGCGCAGGAAACGCAGCTTGTGCCGCGGCTCCGATGCGAACAAACGCACGCAACCGGCGATCCGGCGTCCAGCGCGAACCGAACGCATACGCCCACGCGAGCACAGCAAGCCCGACTACATATCCGCTCTGTCCGAATCCCAAAGGCTCGTTGGCAGCCAGAACTGTCGCACTGAATCCGATCCAAACGGCCCCGAGCATCCAGCTCCGACGGGATAGCCAACAGTACAACCAATAGGCCGCAGTCAGCAAAGCGAGAGTGGTCACCAGCTCGTAGCTCGGGCGTGACGCGGTTTGGGTCGATTGCCCCGTTGCCTCAGAGATTGCCTGCCCAAGGGACCAGACCAGGGCCAGGATCGCCGCTGCATGGATGAACGGTTCAGCGAGCCTGGTGAAGGGAGCCAGAAGGCGGGGCGAACCCATCGGCGGAAAGGCAACCCCGATGTACGCGAACATCAGCGCCGTGAGCCACGCGCCCATCCAAGTGCCAGCGTGAGCAGACTCCAAGATACCCAGCCAACCCGCCGGCAGCGCGACCATGCTCAATGCGGCGTACCCTCTCGATCCGAGCCGTACCCCGAGAACCGCGTAGAGGATCGAGCAGCCCAGTCCACCGATCCCTAGGGCCAGCTCCCTAGAAATCCCTCGGCCCTCGAGGCTGAGGAAGGTCCACGCGGCGACAACCGTGAGTGGCACCATCAGCGCGAAGATGGCCAAATAGGTCTGTCCCACTGGGCGTAGTCTTGGGCGGCCCAGACACAGATAGCCAGCGGCGCCGAAGACCAGGTTGAGGATGAGTACACCGGTGAACCGGACTGGACCGCCCAGCCCGATCGAACCGTAGACCTCGAAGAGCAGCGTAGCGACGATGAGCAGGAACGCTCCCGCTATCGAGATCGTGAGGATCGAGTTGTCGGCGAAAAGCTCCCAGACCGATGGACTCGGTGGCTTTGGCACAGCCGGTTGCGCGACTCGGTTAGCGGCGGCTGGAGGCGACCCTGCGACGGCCTTGTAGATCTCCCGCAATGCTCTCAGCCGTGCTTGGAACAGGCGGCTGATCTGGGCCAGGCCGGCCTCCGTGAGATCCCCAGTTGGCCGCACCGTCCCTAGCTCCACTGCCACGCGCTCGAGTGTCTGAAGCTCATCCCAGAGCAAGCGAATCTCATCAGGCGGCACGGGCGCGCCGACGCTAACTCGGGCCGCAACCACGGCCGCGTTGGGGCTTAGACCTTGATCGAGGGCCTTTGCCGCTGCATCCACCGCCACCGCCCGCTTGTCCCGGTACGCCCCCAGTTCCCGCTCCACCCACTCCTGCCACGCAGCCCATCCGCTGGCTGCGGGTTGCGCGTCCGGGCGATCCGTGACCTCGCTCATCTCTCAGTTGCCGCTGCTGCCCTCGACTCGGCGGCCAGCATGCGTCGCAAGACCTTGCGGCAGGGCAACTGATACACGTTTGTAGCTACCGATCACCAGCGAACCGAGCCAGCCATCATGGCTTCCATGTAGAAGCAGCCCTCGACCATCCGCCCTCCGTGCAGCGCCTCGAAACGGGTCGTGTCGCATGGTCCTATGGCAAGCAATCGGTTGTCAAGGCAGCTGGCGCGATGCCTTCGGCGGGTGATCGGTCGGTCGCGTCGTAGGGGGCCGGGCCTCGGGGGACGCAGCGGTCGGCCCCGCCGGGGCCGAGAGCGTCCTCGCTGCGCCCGGTCTCACCCGGCTCGCCTCGTGCGTGACGGGGCCAGTCCGAAGCTCGGGAACCGGAGTGGCGATCGGCGGTGGGCACCGCGTGCCCCCGCCGTGGGGGTGGGGGCGACGGCCAGGTGGCGGTCCTCGGGTTGGCCGGGCGCCGTTCACCGGTCGTGCCGGGCAGCGGCCTCCTCCCGAGCGCTGCCGGCGGCCGCGATCGGCCGGTGGCCGCCGAGGAGGAGGGCGATGCCGAGGCCCGGCCGTCCGGACCTGCCCGAACCTCGACCCGGCCAGCCGGAGACCATCGCGGCGGCACGCCTCGTGGTCGAAGCGCAACCGGTCGATGTGCACCACCGGTCCTCGGCCGGCGACGAGGAGCGGACCAGGATGGCCGGTTTCCCGGTCGTGGCGGGTGGGATGCCGGTTCACGAGCGGTCGCAGCAGTCGACGTGCCCGCAGGACTGGCACACCCGCAGGTGAACCCATCCGTCGCCCGTCTGTGGGCATTCGTGGTCGCGGGGCGCGACGCCGGTGACGGCGTCCAGGCAACAGGGGCCAGTTGCGACCTCCTGCCGGAATGCCCGGTCGCCCGGCGAGATCGATGCCCGTGACGTGCAGGCCGCGGCGGGCGCGCCGGGACCTCGGGCGGAGGCTCCTCACGCCATCTCACGTTCGAGGCTGGCGCGATCCCAGCCGCCGAGGACCGCGGCTGCCTCGTAGCTGCTCTGGAGGAAGCTCAGGAGCGTCTCATCGGGGTCCTCGGACCGGCGCACCAGGCGGTAGGGCAGGAGGAACTCGCCCAGGGCGGGGTCGTAACCGGCACCTGGAGGCTGGACCGGCCAGTCCCGAAATCCGGGGGGCTCCGGATACGCGTAGGCGTAGAAGCTGCCTTCCTCCGCCCCGCCCGGCCAGTAGCCGCTGCTGCTCAGCTCGTGGCTGTAGGCCTCGCGCATCACCCAGTCGGCGCAGTTGGGAACACCACCCGGATGCCGGGGAGCGCGCCGGCCCGAGAACCGGGTCACGGCCAGGTCGAAGGCACCCCAGAAGAAGTGCACGGGGCTGGCCTTGCCCAGGAAGCGAGCCCGGAACCGGCTCAGCACCCGATGGGCGTGCACCAGGGACACCCAGAATCGGCGGACGTACTCGGGATCGTAGCTGGCGTGCCGTTCGTCGGCAGGGAAGGGGATGGCTTCGGGCACCTCCACCGGTCGGGGCAGGAGGTCCACCTGAACGGCCAGCTCGGCGAGACGGCCCATGACCTCGGCGTAGAAGTCGGCGACCGACCTCGGCTCGAGCCGAACCTGACGCTCTCCGCCGTCGGTCGTACGGATGTTGAGGAGGTGACGGTCGAAGTCGAAGGTCAACTCCAGGCCCCGCCTTCCGACCGGCATCAGCGAAGTGGTGAGGCCGCGGGCGGTCACGTAGAGCGGCACCTGCCACCAGTGGTTGGTCATGGGCATGAGGGCCAGACGCACCTTTCCCACCACCTGCGTCCACATGTGCAGGGTGTCGCGAGTCTCCTGCCAGCGAGCCACCTCGAGCTCCGGCCAGGCCTCGCCGCCGGGAGCGTTCACGAAAGCCGTGCGAGCCGGGAACGGGACGGGCATCCCGCACCCACCGGCGGTGGCCCTGGGTCTCCGAAAACCCCGGAGGTGGGCCGGGAGCGGCGGAGCCCGGCCGAGACGTCCTCCGGCGCGGTGCCCTGCGACCGTCGGTTCCGCCCGTCCGGGCAGCGTGCCGTCCTCATCGTCCCGGTCGGCCCGAGTGGTCCAGGTGCCATGGCTCTCTGTGCCCGCGCGGCCGAGCCTACGCCCGGGGAGGAGGAGAGCGCAAACCGACCCCTTCCTGGAGCCCGTGCGATGTCGGGGCGGAGGTGGGGCGGGCTCCGGAACCGTGGGCTCGGACAGGGCATCCGTGCCCGAGGAACGCCTGGCCCGCGAGTCGCGGCCCGCCGGGCACCGCGCAGGTGGCACCTCGCCCGTCGGTCGGGACCTCCGAGCCGACCGGACGGCGGTCGTCGACCGGTGGAGGCCATCGGTCCCATCCCCTCGTCGCCAGGGTCGTCGGCGCACCTGGGAGGAGCACCCGGCCCAGCCGGATCCCGGTCCATCGGGCGTGCACGACCCGCTCCCGCGCGCTGACCTTCACGGCGGTCACGTTCCGCGCCTGACCCGGCCCGGCGCTCCTCGGCCGGTCTCACCTCCAGCTCCACGGCGTCGGCTCCTGGTCCTCGTGGCTCGTCAACCCGTACCTCGCCGAACGCCTGATCAGGCGCTCCGGTGAGCGCGCCCGCGTGAGTCTTCCGCTCGGCGGCTGACCGAATGGCCTCGGGTTTTGACGCTGCGGCCGGACGGACCCGGCTTCGACACCAGGCGCCAACCATGGCAAGGCACGCCATCGCGAGGTCGGTGGCCGGCTTGGCGGAGCCGCTTCGCTTCCGGAAGCGCCGGGCCGCCGCGGCCGCCGCGCGGCTCCCCCACGGGCGGTCGGGGGATGGGAGTCCCCGGAGGGGCGGGGGCCGGCGACCGCCGCTTTCGAGTGGCGGGAGCGTGGACGAGGTTGGCCGGATCGCGGGCGTGGCCGAATCGCGAGCACGGGACCGGGGAGACCGACCGGCTCAGCCGAACCGGCCGCAGTGGTAGCCCCGGCGGGATTCGAACCCGCGATCTCAGCCTTGAGAGGGCTGCGTCCTAGTCCACTAGACGACGGGGCCAGATGCGGGCACCGCCCAGCGGTGCCGCCCGGCTCCCTATCATAACCGGCCCACCCGCCGTCCAGTGCGGCCGGTACCGCCGCCCCATCCCATCGGGTGGCGTCGGCATCGACCGCGGCACGTCCTTGCGCGTGCGGCTAAGATCAGCCGCGGTGGTGGGGTTGTGATCCGGACACGCACGCGTCGCCGGCGGCTGCGCCGTTCGCGGCACCGGATGGGATGGCGCGGCATGGTGGCGATCGTCCTGGTCGGGCTCGTGGTCTCGTGCCTGGGCGGGGCCCTGGCCTACTTCGCGCCCGCCCTCGCCCTGGCCTACCGCGCCACCGGCCGGACCGCCGCCGTGTCCCTGCCCCACCCCGCCGGCCGCGCGTCCTCGGCGGCGACCGCGACCACGGTCGGTGACCGGGCCTTCACCGTCCTGCTGCTCGGCTCCGACGACGACCAGAAGTTCGCCAACGCCAACGGCGGCAAGACCATCGTCACCCAGTCCATGATCCTGGTCCGCGTCGACCCCGTGACCAGGCGCGCGGTCATGCTCTCGATCCCGCGCGACCTGTGGATCCAGCTGCCCAACGGGGCCTACGGGAAAGCGGACCAGGCGAGCGAGTTCGGCGGACCGCCAGGAGCGACGGCGGCCGTGGAGCAGGCCTTCGACATCAAGATCGACGCCTGGGTGTGGGTCGGTCTCACCGGCCTGATCAGGCTCATCGACTACATGGGTGGGGTGGACGTGGTCACCTCCCAGCCGGTCATGGACGACTACTACCCGGCCGACATCGACAGCAAGGACCCGTACGCGTACGAGCGGGTGGCCGTCCTCCCGGGTCCCCAGCACCTGAACGGCCACGATGCGCTGCAGTACGTCCGCTCCCGCCACGGGGACCTGCAGGGCGACTTCGGCCGCTCCGAGCGCCAGCAGCAGGTCCTGATGGCCCTGAAGGCGAAGGCCAGGTACATCAAGCCCGAGGACCTCCCCAACCTGGCCTCGACCTTCAACGGCGAGCTCCAGACCAGCATGTCGCTGACCCAGATCCGTGGCCTCCTGCCCCTGGCCCAGGCCTTCGACAACCCGGACCAGATCCAGCATCTCGTCCTGCTCCCCCCCTACACGACCTCGCGGACGATCGACGGCCAGGACGCCCTGGTCGGGAACTGGAGCCTGATCCTGCCGCTCGTCCACCAGTACTTCGGCTACGCATGACCCGGCGCCTCTCGGCGGGCAGGATCGCGATCCTCGTCGTCCTCCTCCTGGCCGACGCCTTGACCGGCTTCGAGGTCTATCGGTACCTGGGCGCCCACACCGCGGCCAGGCTCTTCCAGCCCCAGAAGCCCACCGACCCGGGCCAGCAGCACCACTCCGGTCCCATCGCCGAACTCCCCGGCACGCTCTACCTGGCCTCGGAGGGGGCCATCTACCGGCTGCGCCACGGGGACTTCGGCCTGGTGCTCCCCGCCGGGGGCTGGACCCAGCCCGCGGTCACCCCGGACGGGAGATCGCTGATCGTGGTCAAGCGGCAGTTCGCCTTCTCCGATCTCTACCTGGTGAGCAGCGGTGGCCAGATCCAGGCCCAGCTCACCAACGACGCCTCGAAGCGCTACGAGTTCAACGACTGGGCCTTCTATCCCCGGGTGACGCCGGACGGCGGCACCCTGTTCTTCGACTGGGACCGGCCCAAGGACCTCCAGGCCACCTACAACGTCACCCTCAAGGTCTGGTCGATGCCGCTCGGGAACCCGAACGCCCCCCGCCGCTGGACCACGCCGGTGGCCTACACCGGCGGCGACGTACAACCCCTCCCCCTCTCCCCCACCGAGCTCATCTACACCCGCTACTTCCGTGATCAGCAGGGCAACGTGCACTCCGAGCTGTGGCTCACCTCCCGGCCCGACCTCACCGGCCTCCTCCCCGGCCACGCGCTGACCGCCCCCGAGGACGACTGCAGCCAGGCCGCCCTCTCCCCGGACGGGAAGCGATTGGCGATGATCTGCACCCACGGCGGCCAGACCACGAGCCTGGAGGTGGCGAGCTTCGACGGAACCGCCCTGGGGCCACCGCTGACCCTGGTCGGCACCATGCAGGCGGCGGAGCCCGCCTGGGCTCCGGACGGCAGCGGGCTCGTCTTCCTCGCTCCCGGCAACCTGGCCGGCGACTTTCAGCTCTTCTGGGTCCGGGTGCCGGTCGGGCCGCCTTCGGGGGCCACGACGCCGTCGGGCCCCGCCCGGGCACGCCCCGGGCCCTCCCCCTCCCCTCCACCCGCGCCCGTCCAGCTCACCACCAACCTGGACTTCGACGCCACCTCGCCCATCGCCTGGCACGCCTGAGCGCGCGGGCCCCCCACGATCCGGGGTTCCCGGGCCAGAGGTGCCGGCCGCCGTGACCGCGCCGCCCGACATGCCCACGGTCTCGCGCTGAGGGGCGCGGGCGCCCGTGGCTCGCGGTCATGGTCACCCCGATCGGGGGAGGCGAAGGGACGCAGCAAGGGTTGACACACGTGTAAGTGCTCAGTAGATTGACATCGATGTCAACCCAATCCCCCGGGGGCACGTCAGAAGGAGATCGAAAGTGCACCGCCATCTCAGCCCTCCGTCCGCGGTCCAGCCCTGGAGCGTCGCCGAGCGCCGCCCCTGGCGCACCCTGGTCCTGCTCGCCGTCGCCCAGTTCATGGTCGTGGTGGACATGACGGTGGTGAACGTCGCCCTGCCCTCCATCGGGGCGGGCTTGCGCTTCTCGACCGCGACCGACCTGCAGTGGGTGGTGACCATGTACGTGCTCTTCAGCGGCGGCCTGCAGCTGCTCGGGGGCCGGGCCGCCGACCTGCTCGGGCGCCGTCGCACGTTCCTGCTCGGGCTCTCCGTGTTCACGGCCGCCTCCTTGAGCAGCGGGATGGCGCCCAACCCCCTCTGGCTCATCGTCTCACGTGCGGCACAGGGCCTCGGGGCCGCGCTGCTGTCCCCGGCCGTCCTCTCCGTCGTCACCACCCTCTATGCCGGCTCGCAGCGGGCGGCGGCGCTGGGCGCGTGGGGAGCGATCGGCGGCGCCGGCGCGGCGGCGGGCCTGCTCCTCGGCGGCCTGCTCACCACCTGGCTGGGCTGGCCCTGGGTCTTCTTCATCAACGTCCCGGTCGGCGTCGCCGCCCTGCTGCTGACCCCGAGACTGGTGCCGGCGCTCCCCCACAGGGCAGAGCGAGGAGGCGGCCTCGACCTCGCCGGCGCCCTCGCCGCGGTGGGCCTCCCGGTCCTGGTCGTCTTCGCCGTCACCTCCGCCCCTACCCGAGGCTGGGCCTCGCCGCAGGTGCTGATCCCGTTGCTGGCGGCGGCCGGCCTGGGCTTCGGCTTCGCCCACCTGGAGCGGCAGGTCCCGCGTCCGCTCATCCCGCCGGCCGTCTGGCGGGTGCGTTCGCTGGTGTCCGGGACGGCGATGATGCTGGGGGCGACCGGCGTCCTGGCCGGAATCCTGTTCCTCACCTCGATCTACCTCCAGCGGGCGCTGGGGGCATCGCCGCTCGAGGCGGGGCTGATCTTCCTGCCCTTCGCCCTGGCCGTGGCCCTGGCGGCGCACCTGGGCGGACACCTCCTCGCCCACCTGGGAACGCGGCTCACGGTGGTAGCCGGCCTCCTGATCGCGGCCGGCGGGCTGGCGCTGATGGCCGGGCTCCCAGTCCGGACGGCCTCGGCCGGCGCTGTCCTCCCCGGCCTCGTCGTCCTCGGGCTCGGGCTGGGCCTGGCCTTCCTGGGTACCTCGGTGGCGGCCATGGCCGACGTCGGCGAGCACACCGCCGGGCTCGCCTCCGGCTTGATGACCACCGGCCACGAGATCGGGGCGGCCCTGGGCGTGGCCGTGCTCTCCGGGGTGGCGACCGCGAGCGCGGGCGGGTCCGGCCTGGGCACCACCTTCGCCGCCGCCTACCGGGCCGGCTCCATCGCCGCCGCTGCGCCGCCGTCCTCCTGGCCCTGGTCGCCCTGCTCCCCATGCCCTCGGTCAGGTCCGGCCGCGGCGGGGTGAGGCTGCACTGACCCGGCCCACCCCGGCTCGGTCGGCGTTCCATGATCTGAAGCCATGGCCGAACGCGCTGACCCGACCCGACCATCCGGCGACCATCGCCGGGCCATCGCCGAGCGCAACCTGGAGGCGATCTGCGACGCCGCCGAACGGCTGCTGGAGCAGGGGGCCGAGCCCACCATCGCCGCCGTGGCCACCGAGTCCGGCCTGTCCCGCGTCACCGTCTACGCCCACTTCCGGACCCGGCAGGAGCTGCTGGAGGCGGTCGCTGGCCGTGCGGTCGGGCGCTGCCTGGCCGCCTTCGAGGCAGCGAAGCCGGAGGAGCGGGACCCGGTGGAGGCCCTCGAGCACCTCACCCACGTCGGCTGGCAGGTGCTCGATCGGGCCTCGGCGGTGGTTCGGGCCACGGGCCGCCAGTTGCCCTCGCAGCGGCGTCGCCGCCTCCACGAACCGGTCCTGGCCCCGATCCACGGGCTGATCCGACGCGGGCAGGGTCAGGGGGCGTTCCGGCGGGACGTGCCCTCGGAATGGCTCCTGGCCTGCTTCTACGCCCTCGTCCACGCCGCCGCCGACGAGGTCCACGCCGGCCGCCTCGCCCCCGAGGTCGCCGGCCGGCTGCTGCTCGTCACCGTGCGCGACCTGTTCCGGGGCAGTCCCTCGACCCGGGCTCGGCGGGGGCGGTCGGGGGCCGGTCCACCGGCCCCGGCTCAGGGGCCGGACAGGTAGTCCACCACCATGTCCCCCACCATCTTCCGGTAGCGCTCGCGCAGGCGGGGGTCGACCAGGTCGCGCCCGAAGAGCACGCCAAAGGTGTGGCGGTTGGCCATGCGGAAGAAGCAGAAGGCGCTGATCATCAGATGCACATCGACCGCGTCCACCTCGCGGCGGAAGACGCCCATCTCCCTGCCCCGCTCCAGGATCCTGGCGATGACCTGGACCGCGGGCGTGTTCAGCCGGGCCAGCGAAGGCGACCTGCGCAGGTGGCGGGCGTAGTGGATGTTCTCCTCGCTGACCAGGCGGATGAAGTCGGGATGCGCCTCGTGGTGGTCGAAGGTCAGCTCGGCCAGGCGACGGATCGCCTCCCGGGGCTCCAGGTGCTCGACCTCCAGCCGCTGCTCCTCGGCGCGGATACGCGCGTAGGCGCGTTCCAGGACGGCCGTCCACAAGCCCTCCTTGTTGCCGAAGTAGTAGTAGATCATCCGCTTGGTGGTCCGCGTCCGAGCCGCGATCTCGTCCACCCGCCCGCCCGAGTAGCCGCGTTCGGCGAACTCGCGCGTGGCCACGTCGAGGATGTCGAGCCGGGTCCGCTGGGGGTCGCGCTGCCGTTCGCCGACGGCCTGGGGAAAGGACCGCCGGCTCGGCGCCCGCTGGCGCGACGACGGCGACGCGCCGGTGGCGCCGTCCGCTTCCTCCGACGTGCTCTGCTCCGCCATTTGACAGCAGGTTACTCCCTCGTTTTTCGGTTTCCGCTCCGCTCCACGCGGCCGTCGCCCGAGCGCCCGGTCCGGGGCCGGTCATCGCCCGGTGCGCCGGCTCACATCCCCAGGTAGACCCGCCTCACCCCGGGGTCGTCGCGCAGCTCCGACGACGGCCCCTCCCTGACCAGCCGGCCGTTCTCCAGCACCACGCAGCGGTCGGTCAGGCCGAAGGTCAGCCGGGCGTTCTGCTCCACCAGGAGCATGCTCACGCCCTCCCGGCGAAGGCGGCGCAGGACCTCGGCGATGTCGTCGATCAGCACTGGGGCCAGCCCCATGGAGGGCTCGTCCAGGACCAGCAGCCGGGGTGCGCTCATCAAGGCCCGTCCGATGGCCAGCATCTGCTGCTGCCCCCCGCTCAGGGCTCCGGCCAGGGTCCGATCGAAGCGCCGGAGCCCCGGGAACAGCTCGTAGACCCGCTCCACCTGCTCCCCGAGGCCCCGCCAGGAGCGGCGGTAGGCCCCCATGAGCAGGTTCTTGCGCACCGTGAGTCCGGGAAAGATCCGCCGCCCCTCGGGCACGTAGGCGATGCCGAGGGTGACGATCCGGTGCGGCGGCAGGGAGCACAGCGAAACCCCCTGGAAGGTCATGGCGTCGGCCCGGGCCTCGACCAGGCCGAAGAGCGCCTTCAAGGTCGAGCTCTTGCCGGCCCCGTTGGCCCCGATGACGCCCAGGCTGCCCCCCTCGGGGATGGAGAAGCTGACCCCCCGAACCGCCGTCACCTGGCCGTAGCTCACGCGGAGGTTCTCGACCACCAGGCCGGCGGCGCTCACGGCCGAGCCGCCTCCCGGTCCCTGGCCTCGCGGCCGAGGTAGGCCTCGATCACCCGGGCGTCGCCGGCCACCTCGGCCGGTGTCCCCGAGGCGATCACCCGGCCGTGGGCGAGCACGGTCAGGCGCTCGCAGAGGCTCATCACCAGGCCCATGTTGTGCTCGATCACGACCACGGTCACCCCGGCCTCCCGGATCCGACGCACGACCGCCTTCAGCTCCTCCTGCTCGGCCGCGTTGAGGCCAGCGGCGGGCTCGTCGAGCAGGAGCAGGCTGGGCCGGCCGGCGAGGGCGCGGGCGATCTCGACCTGCCGCTGGCGGCCGTAGGGAAGGCTCGCCGCCGGCTCGTCGGCAACCTCCTCGAGCCGGAACTCGGCCAGGAGCCCGAGTGCCCGTTCTCGCCGCCGGCGCTCCCGCGCCAGCACCGTCCAGGGCGCGACCAGGTAGCGCAGATGGGCCCGGGCCGGGTCCCGGTCGAGCGCCACCATCACGTTCTCCAGCACGGTCAGGCGGTGGAAGAGGCGGAGGTTCTGGAAGGTCCGGGCCACGCCCAGCCGCGACATCTGATAGGCGCGCCGGCCGGTGACGTCGCGACCGTGGAGCCGGACCCGTCCTCCGCCGGGACGGTCGACGCCGGAGATGACGTTGAAGAGCGTGGTCTTGCCCGAGCCGTTGGGGCCGATGATGCCGTGGATCTCGCCCACCGGCACTTCCAGCGAGACCTGGCTCAACGCGGTCAGACCCCGGAAGCGCTTGCTCACCTCCTCCACCCTGAGCGCGACCGCGCTCGCGGGAGTGGGGAACGGCGTCGGGGGGTCCGGCGCCGCCGGGACCGCGCTCCCCCGGGACGGAACCGGGATGGGGAGCGAGGGCCACGGCCAGGCCAGGCGGCGGCGCGCCGCCGCGGCCAGCCCGGCCAGGCCGCGGGGCGCGAACACCACCGTGGCCACGATCAGGGCGCCGTAGGCCAGTTGCTGGTAGGTCTCGAGACCGGCGAGCAGGTTGCGGGCGGCGATCAGGAGGGCCGCCCCCACCGCCGCCCCCCAGATGCTGTCCTGACCGCCGATGATGACCATGGCCAGGAGCAGGAACATGGTGTCGAGGCCGAAGGTGTCCGGGCTCACGTAGCGCACCAGGTGGGCGTAGAGCACACCGGCGACGCCGGCGAAGAGGCCCCCGAGCAGGAAGGCCAGCAGCCGGTAGTAGGGGATCTCGATGCCGGAGGCGGCGGCGGCCACGGTGTCGTCCCGCATGGCCTTGAGGCGTCGTCCCAGGGTGGTGCCGGCGATGAGCCGGGCCAGGGCGACCAGGACCACGAGCACGGCCAGGACCAGGTAGTAGTCGTTGTAGTCGTCGGTCAGGTCGACGCCGGGGAAGGGCAGGGGCGGGATCTTGCTGATCCCGGAGGCCCCGCCGGTGAAGCCGGCGTTGGTGAGCAGGTTGGCGACGGCCACGGCCAGCCCCAGGCTGACGATGCCCAGGTAGTGGGACTGCACCCGCAGCGCGGGCAGGCCCACGACCAGGGCCATGAGGCAGGTGGCCAGGACCGCGACCGGGGCGGCGAGCCAGGGGTTCCAGCCGTAGGCCGTGGTCAGGATGGCCGAGGCGTAGGCCCCGGTGCCGAAGAAGGCCGCCTGGGCCAGGTTGACCTGTCCACCGAAGCCCATGACCAGGCTGAGGCCGATGGCCACGATGACGAAGAGCAGGATCAGCACCGCCACGTGGGCCGTGTACAGGTCCAGGAACACGGGCAGGACCAGCAGCGCCAGCAGCAGGAGCGGCGCGCCCGGGCCGACACGGGTCACCCGCATCAGGCCCGGTCCACGGTTCGCTCGCCGAAGATGCCGGTCTGGCGGACGCTCATCGCGAGCGCGAAGACGACGAAGGTGATGAGATCGCTATAGGCGGAGAGCGGTCCCGAGGAGAAGGCCTCGATGAGCCCGAAGACCAGCCCGCCCACGATCGCGCCCGGGATGCTCCCGAAGCCACCCAGGATGGCGGCGGCGAACCCCTTGATCCCGATCGAGGCGCCCATGCCCGGGCTCACGTAGAGCAGGGGGCCGACCAGGGCGCCGGCGACCGCGGCCATACCCGAGCCGATGGCGAAGGCGAGGGCGTTGGAGGCGGCGACGTCGACCCCCATGGCGGTGGCCGCGATCCGGTCCATGGCCACGGCCTGCATCGCCGTCCCCAGCTTGGTTCGGTCGAGGAACCAGAAGAGGAGGGCGGTGACCACCGCCGCCACCGCCAGGATCAGTAGCTGATAGGTGGTCACGACCAGGCCGCCGACGCGCAGGGGCAGGTTCGGGATCGGGGTCGGCACCGCGGTGCCGAACGAGCCCCAGATCAGGATGGCGACGCTCTCCAGGACGATGCCGAAGCCGATGGTGCCGATCAGCATCAGGTTCAGGTCGCGGCTCTCCAGGGGTCGCAGGACGCGCTCCATGGCCACCCCCAGGGCCCCGGTGACGAGGATCGCCGCCAGCAGCGAGAGGCCGAAGGGCAGCCGCGCGCCCAGGAAAAAGGTGACGGTCACGTAGGCACCGATCATGACCACGTCGGCGTGGGCGAAGTTGACCAGGCCCATGGTCCGGTAGACGATCGAGAAGCCCATGGCCACCAGGGCGTAGACGGCGCCGGTGCTGAGGCCGCCGATGGCGGTCTGCAGGACCCAGGTCAT
>Ga0070739_10003908_pt1 | contig 18120 bp, 11 predicted proteins | sample Coa_R1_7_FD_66445 | JGI IMG/M metagenome (GOLD analysis project Ga0070739, IMG submission 66445) | Surface soil microbial communities from Centralia Pennsylvania, which are recovering from an underground coalmine fire - Coalmine... | ecosystem: Environmental > Terrestrial > Soil > Unclassified ... | reverse complement strand
CGGCGTTCAGTGGAGCGAGCAGCATCTCCGAAATCTGTCCCGATTCACGCAGGTCGCGAACCAGGCGGGTGAGCGGGTGATCGCGCCCGGTCTCCTCAGACCGTACGGTTCCAAGCACCAGCACGCCTTCAGCCGCGTCCGACCGAAACAGCGAATGCAGCCACTCGAATGAGTCCTGATCGCACCACTGCAGATCATCGATCGACAGCAGCAGCGGCTTTGTCGCGCTTCGAACCGTCGCGTTGAGAGCCTCATAGAAATGAAGCCGCTGCCAGCTCTCCGTCAGCGGCTGCGGCGATCCGGCCTCCGGATTCTCGGCCACAGTCTCCGGCAGGACTCGCGCCAGCTCGGCGCGTTGTGCACGGGAAAGCTTCGCGCGGGCGCGCCGGAGCGGCTCGGCCCGCAGCCAGTCCGCAATGGGTGCGTACGCAAGCTGGCCCTGCGCGAGATAGCAGCGAGTGCGGGCTCCGGCGCCGTGGCAAAACGTGAACAGCTCTTCCGCAAGCCGGGACTTACCAATTCCCGGTTCGCCGCCGATCAGAGCGAAACGCGCCGCGCCGGCGCCCACTCGATGCCAGCAGTCCCGCAACTGTTCCCATTCCGTTTTCCGGCCCACCAGAGGCATCGGCCGCTCCGCCGCCGACGGCGGCGGCGCCGGCGGGCTGCCCGCCTCCTCTTCCGATTTCAGCGCCTGCGCGAACAGCGCCTGCGTTGTCTTGTCGGGACTCACGCCGAGCTCCCGCTGCAGGGTTCGCATGCACTCGTGGTAAACACGCAGCGCGCTCGAGCGGTCGTGATTGCGGGTGTGCAGCCAGATCACAGTTTGGTAGTAACCCTCGCGAAGCGGATCGACCGCGATCAGCCTCGTCGCATGGCGGATGGCGGCGCCATATTCGCCCGCTCTTTCCAGCAGCGAGGTCAGACGGCTGAGCACGTCCGCGAAGCTCGCGCGCAACTGCGCCCGCCGGGGTTGCAGCCATTCGTCATATAATTCCGGCAGCAGATCGTCCTGATACAACCCGGCCGCCTCTTCGAGCGCTTCCCGGGCGGTATCAAAATGCCCTGCTCGCTCCGCATCTTCGGCCCGGGCCGCCGCGGCCTCGAACTCCGCCACGTCCGTCGTGCAGCTGCCAGCTCGCCACTGCACGTTCTGGTTATCCGTGCTTAGAAGCGAGTACTCCACCGGGAGCGCGCGGCGCAGGTGATGAAGCAGTTGCCTGAGGTTGGTGCGCGCCTGCGATTCACTCGACTCCGGCCACAGCAGATAGGCCAGCCGTTCGCGCGACTGCGGCGCATCACTGTGCAGCACCAGAAACGCCAGCAGTGACTTCAGCCGGTTCGTGTTCACGGACGTGAGCCGCTGCTCGTCCACGGTGACCCGCAGACCACCCAACAACTCGATGCGAATCCGCGCCACCCTGGAATTTTAGTTTAGAACGCAGGCGGTTGGTACAAAAACAGCACAAAATCCTTGTTATGGTGGGGCCACGCTGGGCTTGTGGAGCGGGCCTTACGCCCGCGAGATCGGGCAGGCAGCCCGTTTCGCCTCTCGTCGACGGCGACTCGTTTGGGCGACCGGGGGGCTTACGCGGCCACGCGCGGCGCCGAATGTGTCTCTCGGGCCGCGGGGGCTGATCGCGGTCTCCAGCGCCGCTGCCGCGACGGGAGTCGGGGTGCCCACGCCCTACTCTCTTGGCGCAATACCCAGAGCCTTCATCTTGCGATACAAATTACTCCGCTCCAGCCCCAGCAGCTCCGCCGTCCGCGTCACATTTCCCCGCGCCTCTTCCAGCTTGCGCAGAATGTAGTCGCGCTCGGCGGCGGCGCGCACCTCGTGCAGGCTGCCGAAACGTTCAGCCGTCCGATCGCCCGTTCGCCGCGCTGAATTCAGCGGAATGTGCCGGGCATCGACGCGCACCTGTGGATTCAGGATGACGATCCGTTCCATCAGATTGCGCAGCTCGCGCACATTCCCCGGCCAGGAATACTCGGTGAGCACCTCGGTCGCGTCCGGGGTGAGTTCCTTCGGCCTGCGATTGTACGCGGTCGTGAACTCGCGCAGAAAATGGTCCGCCAGCAGAGGGATGTCTTCGATGCGATCCCGCAATGGCGGCACATAGAACGGGATCACGTTGAGCCGGTAGAACAGGTCCTCGCGAAAATTTCCGCGCTCGATTTCGTCTTCCAGATTCTTGTTCGTGGCGGCGATCACGCGCGCATCGGCCGTGAGCGGCGCCCCGGCGCCGATGGGCTCGAAACGCTGTTCATCGAGCACGCGCAGCACCTTGGACTGCGTCCGCAGGCTCATGTCGCCCACTTCATCGAGAAACAGAGTGCCTCCGTCGGCCTTTTCGAACTTGCCGATTTTGTCCTCGGCCGCCCCGGGAAAGGCGCCGCGCCGATATCCGAACAGCTCGCTCTCGATCATGTCTTCCGGAATCGCGGCGCAGTTCACCTCCACGAACGCCTCCGCCGAGCGCGGGCTCAGGTTATGGATCGCGCGCGCCACCAGCTCTTTCCCTGTCCCGCTCTCGCCATAAACGAGCACGCGGCCGTTGGTGCCCGCCATGAGCGCCAGTTGCTGCCGCAGCGCCTTCATCGGCACGCTCTCGCCGATGATGTTCACCGGCTTGCGCCCCTCCTCGCGCAGCCGCTCCAGGTCGAGCTCCATGCGCCGCTGCTGCACCGCGTTTTTGACCACCACCGTGAGCTTGTCGATGGTCAGCGGCTTCTCGATGAAGTCGAAGGCGCCCAGGCGCGTGGCCCGCACTGCCGTTTCAATGGTTCCGTGTCCGGAGATGATTACAACTACCGGCCGGGTCGCGGACGGCAAACCGCGAATCGCGCGCAGTGTGTCCAGCCCGTCCATTTTCGGCAGCCACACATCCAGCAACACCAGCTCGTAGCTCTGGCGTCCGATCTCGGCCAGCGCCTCTTCGCCGGTCCCGACCGCCTCGGTGTGATAGCCTTCGTCCTGAAGCACGCCGGCCAGCGACTGGCAGATGAGCGGCTCGTCATCGACGATGAGGATGCGCGCGTGCCTCATGCCTTCGATTCCACCGGCCGGACCTCGTGCTCGATGCGCGCAGGCAATGGAATGTCGACGATGAAACGCGCCCCGCGGGGATGATTGTCTTCCACGCGAATCGCCGCGTCGTGATCGGTGATAATGCGATTCACGATCGCCAGACCCAGCCCTGTCCCCCGGCCTTTGGTCGAGAAATATGGCAGGAAGAGCTTCTCCTTGTCCTCCGCCGAAATCCCGCAGCCGGTGTCGGCAATGGTGAGCCTCACGGAATCGGCTTCCGTCACCGCGGTGCCGATCTCCAGCCGGCGGATATCGCCGCCCTGCATGGCGTCGGCGGCATTGTCCAGCAGGTTGACCACCACCCGCTTGAACTGCTCGGGATCGACATTCACCAGCGGCAGCTCGGCCGCCAGACGCTTGTCCACGCGCGTCCCATCAAGGCGCGTTTCGCAGACCGCGAGCGCGTTCTCCACCACCTCATTGAGGTCGGTTGGCGCCGGCTTCGCGGTCGGAAACCGGCTGAATTGCGAGAACTCGTCGATCAGCGTCCGCACCGTCTCTACTTCGCGCAGGATCGTGCCCGAGCACTCCGCCAGCACGCGCCGCGTGTCCTCGGGAGGCGCATTGCGCTTCAGTTGCCGGCCGATGCGGTCGGCGCAAAGCGCGATGGGAGTCAGCGGGTTCTTGATCTCGTGCGCCACACGGCGCGCAACTTCCTGCCAGGCAACCGCCTTTTGGGCGCGCAGCAGATCGCTGGTGTCTTCCAGCACGAGCACGAACCCCGAACGGCGGCTGCCTTCCAGCGCCGCGACCGTAGCCGACAGATGGAGGATGCCGCCGGCCGCCCGATGATCCAGCTGGCTCGCCGCCACGCCGGTGCGCCGCGCGCGTTTCATCAGATAACGAACCTCGGCGGCGTCCTCGGCGCTGAGAAGATCCTCAACGCGGGACGCGGTGTTCACCTGTTCGTCGGAGAAGATGCCGCGCAGCGCGCGATTCGTGAGCAGGATGTGCCCGTCGGCGGCAAGCGAGATAACGCCGGTCGGAATGCTCTCGAGAATCGCTTCCGTGAATCGGCGCCGCTCCTCCAACTCGCGGCGGCTGGCGTCGAGCGCGTAGGTCATGTCATTGAACGCCTTGACCACCGCCGCAAGCTCGTCAATCGCCCCCACCTCCAGGCGATACGCGAGATTGCCCCCGCGAACTTCCTCCACGGCGCGCAAAAGCGCTGATAACGGCTCGCTGATCTGGCGCGCCAGAAACAGCGCCACCCAGGTGGCGAAGAAAAGGATGAACAACGTGATCAGCAGCAGAAGCAGGATATAGAACCGCCACGCGCTGCGTTTTTCCCGGGCCAGCCGGTCGTACTGAGCGATGTAACGCGCGGTGTCCACCTGATGCTTCGCCAGATCCAGCGGCAGGCGCTCGGAGAGTGTGATCGCGCCCCCGGCCACGGGGATCGTAGCCGTGCGGATGTCCTCCCCGGAGGGCACCCGCTCCGGGCCGCAGACCGTCTCCGGACCGATACCGGTGCGGTCCACGACGGCCCGCAGCACTCCCTGCGTCCGGCAGAAGTTGCTGTACACCTCCGGCCGCCGGGGCAGCGAGGCCATCCAGTTGGCCTCCGCTTCCAGCCGCTCGTGCATCTCCTTGTCCAGTGCAGCGCCGACATCGAGCAGATTCCCCCGAATGCCCTCGGCCGGACGGCTGAACCACTTGTCCAAATTGCGGTTCAGCACCTGCACGCTGAACAGGACCAGAAAGAAGACCGGCAGCATACTAAGCGCCAGTGCGCCCAGCACGAACTTGGTTCGGATATGCGAACCGAGGCGGTTCTTGCGCCGCTCGATGTAAAGCTTCACGCCGGTCCGGAACAGCATGAAGCCGAGCATCACTGTGAGCAGAAAAACGATGGTCGACAGCCCCCAGAAGACGAAGGTCTGTTCCAGGCTCGAAGGGGCCAGTGGCGTGAGAAACGACCCCTGCCACACTACCAGCGTGAGCAGTACCAGAAACAGCAGCAGTTCGAGACCGGCTGTGAGGCGTCGTTTCATTTTGCGCCTGTTATGAATTATCTCTCCCCTGACACAACTCTCCACCGGTCAGAGTCATACAGCGGGAGGACCGTAAAATGCGGGTGCTGGCGGATTTTATCTTTCTGGTGCTGTTTTTCGTGCTGCTGGTGGGCTGGCTTGTGGCCTGGGCTGCGTTCCATGTGGCTGGTGGTGCGATTCACCTGCTGCTCATCATCGCCGTCATCTCGCTCATTGTTCACTTTTTCCGGCGTCGGACGGCTTGAGCAGCGACGGAAGCACGGGTTCGAGATACGCCGAGACCAGGCTCTGATTGCCGTCGTGGTCCACGGCCTTCACGCCGATTACGATGTCATCGATGGACAGATCGGGAAACGTGTAGGTGGTGACGTTCCCCACCCACGTCTCCCGCTGCCATACCGGAGCTGTCGTCGAGCGCACGACCACCGCGTAGCCGGCCAGATCCGGCTCGCTGTTAGCGTGCCAGTGGAGGACAGCATCATAGCCCGACTTACCGCGGGTCAGCAGCGGCGTGCGCCCACCCTTGTTCGGGCCGGAGTGGTAGTCCCAGTTCAGAACCGGCGGCGCGGGCGCAAGCGCCAGGCTGGAAAGCACGGCGGCATTCATCTGCGCCACTCGCGTCGTGTAGGCGGCCGACGTGTTGGCGAACGTGTCCGTGGGCGTGTGCTGGTTTTTGTAGTTCTCGCTGGGCGTGGTGCAGCGCACCGCTGCATAACCGCGCTGCACGAAGGGCATGTGATCGCCGCCGCGCAGGAAGCGATCCCCCCGGAAGACCATTTCCACCTGCATGGAAGGCACGTAGCGCTCCGCGATCTGATGCGTATAGCGCAGCAGGGAGCGTGAAGGCGAATCGTCGGGGTCCGCGCCGAAGACGCGCAGCACACCGTTGTTCGTCCGCCCGTTGCCGGCCACGACGCTTCCGATGATGTCGTTGTTGAGCACGGCTTCGATGTTCATGCCCTTCTCTTTCGCCGCGGCGGCGTAGACTTTGCTGCCTTCGAGCCCGATCTCCTCGCCGGAGAACGCAATGAACACCACCGTCTTATCGAACGCGTGGGAGCTCATCACGCGTGCCAGCTCGAGCACCGCGGCCACCCCGCTGCCGTCATCGGTAACGCCCGGCGCGAACGGCTGCTGTGCTGTCGCTTCGGGATCGCGCACCGCGGGGACTTCCTCCGTTGGGAGATAACCGATCAGCTCGCGCGCCTCGCTCTCGTGCATCCCGTGCTTCACCGCCTCCGCGACACGCGCTTCATCCGTGTGATCCGGTTTATAGGCAAGCGCCATCGAGTCGTAGTGCGCTGTCACCAGCACGTACGTGTCTTTATGGATTGTCCCCGGCAGCACAGCAATGACGTTGTCCAAATCAACGTCGCGCGTGACCAGCCCCTGCCGCGCCCCTTTTTTGATATGGAAGGGCTGGTAGCTGACCTCCAGCCGCGGGCTGTAGCGGACGAACTGATCGTGAATCCACCGCTTCGCCGCCCCAATCCCGTGGGAGGGGTCATCCTGCGCCGACAGCACGTACCGTGTCTGAAAGCTCTCCAGTTTTTTCAGGGTGGCTGCAATGCGTTCCTCCGAGATCCCATCGACGATGGCTTTAATATCCGCGTTGATCCGCGTTTCCGGGGCCTGCGCGAAGGCCAAGGTGCAGCTAAAGAGCACTATGCAACGGAGCATAACCACAACAGGCGAACGCACGACGCGGGTTGTTACATGTGAACGAGCCTGGCCTCACCAGGGCGACGCAAGGTCGGGGCAACATTCACTTGCAGCTCAAGTCTGCGGTCGCAACAAGTTGGGATTGGCCCGGCGTCAGAAGCCTTCCCAGACCATGGCATAGAACTCGCGCATGGTTCGGAAGCCGATGTGGTCATAAAGCGCGATGGCCTCGACATTCGTCGAGGTCACTGTCAGACTGGCCGATCGGCAGTGTGACGCGGCGAGCGACACGAGGGAGTGACGCAGCAACTCGTAACCGATCCCCAGGCGCTGGTGCGACTGCGATACGCAGATCTGGGTTATGTGGCCGACCTCGGGCGCGACCAGGCTGGCCAGGGACATCCCGCAGAGCTTGTGCGTAGCCGCATCCGCGGCCACGAACGAGGCCGGCTGGAAGAAAGATCCGCAGCCCGGATACTGGACGATGTTGGACAGGAACCGGCGCGCGCCGGCGGGGGAACGGTACTGGTCGTTGATGTCGCTGTCCACGTGCCCGCGATAGCTGTCGGCGATCAGGGCCGCAGCTTCGTCCTGCCGGCGCTCGCTCCACGGCTCGATGGAAAACTGCGTGCGCGGACGGCCGATGGGCATCCCGGGCGCTTCCGATACATCTATGGTCATGAACTGCCGCAGCCAGGCCCGCGCGTACTGCGATCGCGGCAGCCAGTCGGGCGAAGTGGCCCGCAGCATCATCAGCTGCGATTCCACGCGATGAACCATGGGTGTCTGCGCCAGCGTGCCCAGCACCGCGTCCAGCAGCATGTACTCGCTCTGCGGCGACGCGGCGTGCTGCATGACATAAAGATCGCCGATGAGGCCCTTGCGCTCCTCGCCCACGTAGTAGGCGTATCCCACAGCCTCATCGCCCGCCACGAGACAGTACCCGTTCAGGGCATGCATGTCGAGGAAACGATGCACCAGCGCCGCGGAGCTGCGGAAGTCCCAGTCCAGCCGCTCGCGCCAGGCGCCAATTTCCTCCTGCAGTACGGGCTCGAGCTGTTCCGGCCGGATGCGGTGCAGTTCGACAAGGCGGAGAAACGCCGCTTCATACGCGCGTGGCATGTCCGACACCGCGGCCATTGATCGACTATACCTCCGCCCGTCTGAAACGGGATCGACCCGCTCTGATTTTACTGCTGTTTCAGGAAGTTCTGGATGGAGCGCGTGGCCTGGCGCAGGCGATGCTCGTTCTCCACCAGCCCAAAGCGCACGTGACCTTCGCCCAGAGGGCCGAAGCCGATGCCGGGGGAAACCGCCACGAGCGCCTTCTCCATCAGCAGCTTGGCGAACTCCAGCGAGCCCATGGCCCGGAACTGCTCGGGGATGGGGGCCCAGACGAACATGGACCCGCGAGGCGGCTCCACATGCCAGCCCGCCCGGTCCAGCCCTTTAATCAGCACATCGCGCCGGCGCTGGTACGCGGCGCAGATCTGCCGCGTCTCGTCCTCGCATTCGCGCAGCGCGATGATCGCGGCGATTTGGATAGGCTGGAAGATGCCGTAATCGAGGTAGCTCTTGATGCGCGCCAGGGCGGCGATGAGCCGGCGATTACCGACGCAGAAGCCAACGCGCCATCCGGCCATATTAAAGCTCTTCGATAGCGAGTAGATCTCCACGCCGATCTCCTTCGCTCCTTCCACCTGCAGCAGGCTGGGCGCGCGGTAGCCGTCGAAGCAGATATCGGCGTAGGCGAAATCGTGGACGATGATGGTCCCGTGTTTCGACGCCATGGCCACCAGTTCGCGGAAAAAGTCCAGATCCACGCAGGTGGTGGTCGGATTGTGTGGGAACGAGACCAGGATCATTTTGGGCTTGCGCGGCCCGCGGTACAGGTTCTCGAGCGACTGGAGGAAGCAGGCCGGATCGGGCATAGGCAGTGTGCAGGCGTGCCCTTCGGCCATGATCACGCCGTACTGGTGAATGGGGTAGGCCGGATTGGGTGAGGCCACCACGTCATCGGGCCCGATGACGGCGAACAGCAGGTGGGCGAGTGCATCCTTGGCGCCGATCGTTACGATGGCCTCCGACTCTGGGTCGAGATCCACGCCGTAGTTCTTTTTGTAGCGGCGGACGATCTCCTGGCGGAGCTTCGGAATGCCGCGCGACATGGAGTAGCGATGATTGCGCGGGTTCTGCGCGGCTTCCAGCAGTTTATCGACGACAGCCCTGGGCGTCGCGCCGTCGGGATTCCCCATCCCGAGGTCCACCACATCCAGCCCTGCGGCCCGCGCCTTTGCCCGCATTTCGTTGATAACGGCGAAGACATAGGGCGGCAGTTTGCCGATGCGATAGAACTCGTCCTGAACGGCGGGCGACATAGGATTATTGTACGTTCTGCCGTGTTTCGGAACGCGACAGGGTGTCGCGTTGGTGCACGCCGCGATTTCCTTGACGGAAGGTCAATTAGGTCGCGCGCTGGCACTCCGATTGCTTCCTTCGTCGGCATACAATTATGCCGTTCCGAGGGCCCCTGGGGCAGGACGTGCGCGTGTCTCTTCGCCTGCTGGCGAAGAGCCCGGGAGCGACGGCGCTGTCCGTAATCTCCATTGCATTTGCCATCGGATTAAGCGCCGCCCTGTTCAGCATTGCCGATGCGGCTTATTTCCGCCCGTTTCCCATCCATGATCCCGAGCGCGTACTCCAGGTGAATTCGCTCGGGGATGACGGGCAGCCGATTTTATACGGCTGGGCTGATTACGAGGATATGGCGCGGTCCGCCAAAGGCATTGCAGAATTGTGCTCCTACGAGCGCGTCGGCGCTTTGCTCGCCGGCGAGAGCGTTCGCGAGGTTCTTCTCTACCCCTCGACTCCAAACTACTTCGCTCCGCTCGGTGTTCACGCGGCGCTCGGCCGGGCTTCGCTGGCCTCGATCGAGGGCCTGCCCGCTGCCGTGATTGGCGATCGGCTTTGGCGCGGCCGCTTTGCCGCCGACCGGTCCGTAATCGGGAAGACAATTCGCCTCAACGGGACGGCGTTTACCGTCGCCGGGGTCATGCCCGCGGAATTCGCGGGCAATGTGCGCGGCGTTCCCAACGATGTCTGGATCAACGCGTACGATTACCTCAACTTCCTCGCCAGCCCCAAAGAGAGGACATCGCGCAACTGGCAATGGGAGGTGGCGGTGCGTCTCAAACCGGGCGTAGCCCGGGAGCGCGCTGCGGCCCTGCTGGATGCGTCAATTCGCGGACCGGAGAAACACAAACTCGCGCCGAAGGGCGCCACGGCAACGTGGCTGTCGCAGGATTACGCGCTGAGCTGGAGAGAGAAGCTCAAGGGCCTGGCCGCCATGCTCGTGCTCATCGGCCTGATCCTGTTCATCGGCTGCTCCAACGCCGCACAGCTGCGCATTGCTCAGGCTGAATCGCGAAAGATCGAACTCAGCATCCGCCGCGCACTTGGCGCCGGCGCTTCCAGCGTGGCTCGTCTTCTGCTGATCGACTCCGCGCTGGTCTGCATCGCCGGCGCGGCTCTCGGGCTGTTGTTCGCCAGCTGGCTGGTGCGCCTGCTGAACGCGAGCGTGACGCTGGTCATGTCCTTCGCCGAAGTCGATGCTCGTCTGGACAGCCGGGTGGCCGTCGTAGCCGTGGCCGCTATGGCCACCTCCGTCGTCCTGGCCGGGCTCACGCCCGTGCGCATCGCCGTGCGGCGCGATGTCGGCGAGGTGCTTAAGGCGGGTGAGCGGGCCGGAGGCGCGGCCAGCGAGTGGCGACGCAAGGTTCTGGTCGGGGTGCAGATCGCGGTCACCGTTCTTTTCTTCGGCATGGCCGTGCAATGCATCGAAAACGTGCACAATGCCGCGCGCGTGCGGCCCGGTTTCGACCCGGACAAGAAGATGGTCATCATCTCTGCCTGGCGAACGCCCGGCGGCACATGGTACGACCGCGACGCCGAGCATCTGGCAGCCATACCCGGTGTGCGTGCCGCCACCTATGCCCGCCGCATTCATCTGAGCGGTTCGGGAGGCGGGATGACCGCTCGGGTGGAGATCTCCGGACGTCTGCCTGCCGGGGTGAAGCTAAACAATGTCGCTGGAAACTATTTCGCAGTTATGGGCACGCGCGTGCTCGTCGGGCGCGGCATTGAGCCCGGCGATCGTGAGGGCAGCACACCGGTGGTTGTCGTCTCGCAGGAGTTCGTGAAGGAACTTCTGGGCGGGAAGGATCCACTCGGCCGGTGGATCAGCATTGACGGTGTGAAGCGCCAGATCATCGGAGTCTCCGAGGATGGGCCGGTTTCGGAACCAAGCGTCCACGAGGATCCCCGACCCTACCTCTATCTTCCCTTTGCCCAGCAGCCCTCCGGCGATCTCACGTTTCTGATCGAAACCCAGGGCGACCCGCGCGACGTCGGTCGCACCATTGCCAAAGAGCTGAAGCGCTTCGACTCCGATATCAACTTTACATCCTGGACCACACTGCGCACGCACATGGATATGGCCCTGTTCCTCGATCGGGCGGCTGCGGCGATCGTCACCGCGATGGGTGTGATCGGATTCCTGCTCACCGCCGCCGGTCTGTTCGGCGTGGTCCAGTTCGCGGTCGAGCGCCGCCGACGCGAGCTGGGCATGCGCGTTGCGCTCGGCGCCCGGCCCGCCGACCTCCAGCGCATGGTGCTGGCCGAGGCCGTGCGAATCTCCGCCTGGGGCATGCCCGCAGGGCTGTTCTTGCTCGGAGCTTCCGCGCGGCTCGCCCATTCTCTCTTCGTGGGTGTTGCCACGCTGGATCCGCTGACCTATGTGGCGAGCGCCGCCGTAGCTGTGGCCATTGCTCTGTCCGCTGCGTGGTGGCCGGCGGTGCGCGCCGGCCTGGTGGATCCCATGGAGGCGCTGCGGGCGGAATGAGGACGTCCGCTACCCTGAAAGAGAGTGGAAACCGATCTCGTTCAGATTCGCCGGCTGGGCGAGAAGAAGACCGCCGAGAACGCGAAATTCCGGACGTGGCTGAAGCGCCATAACTTCGTCGAGCGGCGGCTCAAACGGATCGCCGAAGAGGTGGAAGAGGCCATCGACTGCCGCGCCTGCGCCAACTGCTGCCGCGTCGCCACCGCGCGCGTGAACGAGCGGGATATCGAACGGCTGGCGAAGGCGACCGGTACGACGGTCGATCGATTCCTCCGCGAGTACACGGCGGACACTGAGGAGGAAGGCCGCATCCTGCGGCGCACCAATCAGGGATGCGTCTTTCTGGAGGGCAACGAGTGCACCGTGTATGACCATCGGCCGGATTCGTGCCGGGATTTCCCGCACCTGGTGCGCGGGCCGGGATCGTTTCTGAGCCGGTTGTGGGATATGCCCGATCGGGCGACCTATTGCCCGATCGCGTATAACGCGCTCGAGGAATTCAAGAAAGAGACGGGGTTTCGGTAAGGGTTACAGGCCCATCCGTTCCAGCTTGCGATAAAGCGTCTTGCGCTCGATGCCCAGGATGCGCGCGGCGCGGCTCTTGTTTCCGCCCGTGGTGGAAAGCACGCGGCGGATCTGTTCGGCTTCTGTGTCGGCCAGAGTGTCGCTGGCCGTTTCCCGCGGCTCCATCATGTCGATTGCCTCGCGCACCGCGGCCTCGTCGATGCGCTGCTGCGGCGCCAGAATCGCCAGCCGCTCCATCATGTGCTGCAGTTGCCGAACGTTACCGGGCCAGGAGTAATCTTCCATCGCCGCCAGGCCGGACGGCGTCAGCCTTGCGCTGGTCTGATAGCGCTCGTTGTAGCGCTTCAGGAAGTGGTGCGCCAGGAGCGTAACGTCGCCGCGGCGCTCACGCAGCGGAGGAACCAGAATCCGCACCACGTTGAGCCGGAACCACAGGTCTTCGCGGAACTTGCCCTCATCCACCATCTCCTGCACGTTGCGATTGGTGGCAGCCACCACGCGGACATCGACCTTGCGGGGCCGGGGTGAGCCAAGCGGACGAATCTCCTTCTCCTGAAGGAAGCGCAGCAGCTTGAGCTGGAAGCCCAGTTCGATGTCGCCGATCTCATCCAGAAAAACAGTGCCGTTGTTCGCCGCCTCGAACACGCCCATGCGGTCGCGTTCGGCGCCGGTATAGGCGCCGCGCAGGGCGCCGAAGAGTTCGCTCTCCAGAAGCCCGGGCGCGATGGAGGCGCAGTCCACGGGGACGAAGGGCTGCTTCGCGCGCGGGCTGTACTCGTGTATCATGCGCGCGATCATTTCCTTGCCGGTGCCCGTTTCGCCTTCGACGAGAATCGTGGCGTCGGTGGGGGCGACACGGGAAATGGTTTTATAAATGGCGACCATCTCCGGCGAACTGGCGATCATTTCCGTATCGGGCAGGTCGTCTATTTCCGCGCTTTCCTCGCTCTCCGCGCCGGCGAGCGTGGCTTCGGCGCGTTTTACGGTCTCCAGCATGCGATCGAGGTCGAAGGGCTTGGCAATATAATCGAACGCGCCGCCCCGTGTGGCGGCCATCACCGTCTCCATGCTGCCGCGGCCCGTCATCAGGATCACCGCGCATTGCGGGTCTTTTCCCCGCGCGGCTTCGAGCACATCGAGACCGGTGCGTTCATCCAGATAAATATCGGAAATAACGATCGGATATGTTTCCGCGCGCAGCCGCTGCAGAGCGTCGTGCGTCGAGGAAACGGCGTCGACCGCATAGCCTTCGAGCTCCAGGAAGGTGACCATCGTGTTGCGAACCGCGGGGTCATCCTCAACGATCAACAGACGATTCTGCACAGTTACGTCTCTATTTTAACTGTGCCGGAGCTAACCGACGGCGGATTTCTTCGCGTGGCCGCATCGGCCGGAACGATCATGGTGAAGCAGGAGCCCTCGCCGACGCGGCTGGTCACGTCGATGCGCCCGTGGTGCTGCCGTATGATCTGATCGACGATGGACAGTCCGATGCCGGTGCCCTTCTCCCCGGAGGCCTCGGCGCGGCGCGTGCGGTAGAAGCGCTGGAAGATGTTCCGCAGTTCTTTTTCCTCGATGCCCATGCCCTGATCGCGAATCGCGAGGCGGAACGCGCCGTCTTCCACAGACCCGGTGAGGTGAATTTCGGTTTCCGCCGGCGAATATTTCACCGCGTTGGTGAGCAGGTTGTAGACGGCATATTCCATCAGCTCGCGGTCGCCGGTCAGGGCGAGGGGGGGCATTGCGCCCGCGTGCACCGCAATGCTCTTTCGTTCGGCGATGGGCCGCACCCGCGCCAGACACGGCTGCAGGATCTCGTCCGGGGTGAACGATTCACTACGCAGCTCCATCTGCCCGGCGCCGAGCCGCTCCACGTCCAGAAACGTCTGGATCATGCGCGCCAGCCGTTTCGACTCGGCGTTGATCATCGCCGCGAACTCTTTGCGCTTCTCCTCAGGCAGGTTGTAGCGGCCCATCAGCTCGCTGGAGCCCTGAATCGCGGTGAGCGGGGTGCGCATTTCGTGCGTGACGAACTGCAGCGTTTGCTGATATCGCACGCGGTCAGCCTCGGAGGCGCGCAACTGGCGCCGCACCGCGAAGTGCTGCCAGGTTGCGGTCCCGGAGATCGCGAACCAGGCGGTCGCCGCGAGTGTGAACAGCGGGACCACGAGCCGCTGTTCAAACAGCAGGAACGGAAGCAGATGGGCGCCCGCGAGAAGAATGGACGCGGCCATGTACGCGCGCCAGCCGCTCAGGAAACCGAAGATGACCGCGGCCAGCGCGGCGATGCCGGCGCAGATGAAGATCACGTCCAGATCAGGAATATCGCTGAGGAACTGCCCGCGCGCGAGCGTTTCGAAGACCTGGGCGTGCACCTCTACGCCGGACATGTAGTGCATGCCTTCGTCATTGTGGTATGGGGTGATGACACGATCCCGCGCGGCCGAGAGTGATGTAACTCCCAGGAACACCGCGCGCCCGGTCAACTCGGAGGCGCGCGACGGGTTGCGGCGGAGTTCCTCGAGCGAAATCCGCGGCAGCGGCGCCGAGGTATACACAATGCGCAGCGGCCGCTCGCCGTCGCTGCGCCGCGCGGGGATTGTCTCCGAGCCGATCTGGATGACGTTGGGCGATTCGAGAATGTACGGTGCGCCTCTCCACAGTCGGAACGCCTGCAAGGCAAGCGCCCAGTAGCGCTGCGATCCCGAGGCCAGCTCGAGGGAAATGCGCCGCATTACTCCGTCAGGCGAATCCATGTCCGGGTACACATGCCCGAGCGCGGAGGCCGCGGAGCGGAACATCGGCAGGGGCGCCTCCCATCGGCCTTCGACCATGTCCACCGGCAGCACAAGATTCGGCGTCGCGGCCATCGCGTTCCGCAGACGCTGGTCCTCAGCGGCGTCGCCGCGATCGGCGAGGATCAGGTCCATGGCCGTGACGCGCGGGCGTCCCGCGGCAATGAGTTCCAGCCCTGTGGCGAGGATCGAACGCAGCCTGCGCGTGCCGCCCATGGCGTTCAGCGTGCTATCGTCGATGGCCACGATCACCGAATGCGGCGCACGCGGCGGCGGGGCATCGCGGCGCAGCATGGTGTCATAGGCGTAGTTATCGATACGCGGTCCGATGAGCCAGCCCAGCACCGTGGCGGCAACCAGCGCCGCCAGCGCTATGCCGGCATAGCCGAGAATGAGCTTAACGGGCCAGCGCTTTTTCAATGTCGCCAGGCTCCTTCGGCAGCGCGGAGCTGAGCACCTGCGCGCCTTTCGCCGTCACCAGCACCACATCTTCGATGCGGATGCCGATGTTCTCGCCGGGCATGTAGATCCCCGGCTCAATGGTGATCACCATCCCTGGCTCGAGCGTCGCGGGCGGCATCGGCGGATCGTGTACGTCGATCCCCACCGAATGGCCGATCTTATGCGTGAAGTACTTGCCGTAACCCTTCGACTCGATATAGCTGCGCGCGGCGTTGTCGGGGCTGGCCTCGCCCTCCCAGAAAGGAACGCCGGGCTTCACGGCAGCGATCGCGGCTTTCTGCGCGTTCAGAACAATGTTATACAGCTCCAGCTGCCGTGGCGTGAAATGCCCGCTGACGGGAATGGTGCGGGTCAGATCGCTGGCGTACATGGAGCATTCGGCGGCCGCATCCATTACCACCAATTCGCCGGTATCCATCTGGCGGCGATTATCGCTGTAATGCAATACGGCGCCGTTCGGGCCGGAGCCGACGATCGGCGCATAGGCGTACCGTTCGCAGCCGCGGTCCAGGATAATGGCGGTGAACGCGGCGGCAACCTGGTATTCGTACGCCCCGGCCTGAATGCGCTTCCAGGCCGCCAGCTGCGCTTCGATGCTGACGTCGGTGGCGTGCTGGATGGCCGCGATCTCATCCGGCGATTTCTTCACACGCGCTTCCGCGATGCGTGGACCGGCATCGGCGATGTCGCGCAGCGGTGCGAGCTGTTTGAGCTTCTCGTAATGCGGGTCCGACGGGAGCGCATAAACATGCGACGCGGCGCCCAGCGCGGCCGCGAACTCGGATTCGAACTTCTCCGCCGGCAGAACGTTGTCGAAGCCGGCCTTCGCTCCGGCGTCGGGGTCCTCGGCGGAAAGATGGCGGCCCTCGTACCGCTCTTTTTTCGCGTTATGCCGGGGCAGGAACAGGGTGGCCTGCTTTGCGGTCATGAGCAGGATCGCAGAGGGCTCTTTCCAGCCGGTCAGGTAATAGAAGTTCGATTCCTGGCGGAACCCGCTGAGAGCGTCGCCGTCTTCAGCGGCGGCGAAAAGGACCAGCACGCCGTCGAGATCCTTCTGGACCTCTGCGCGGTGGGCGCGGAACTCGCTAACCGGCAGATCGGCGCGCGCCGCGACGGCGGCGAACAGGCACACGAGCGCCGTTCGATGCAAAGCGCTCTTCATGATGTTGAGTATAGCGGCAGAGCCGTCTTTATTCCCCGTAGGGCTGCAGCACTGGCGCACTGCCGTCGGGCTGCAGCAGCCAGAATCGCCGACCTTTATACCAGGCGAGCAGCTGCCGGTTGGCTTCATTGCCAAGGTCGTGCGCCCAGACCACGCGCGAGGCGTCGATCTCGGCGGCATTGTAAACCCATTCGGCGTTGATGTCGTGCGTGGGCGCATAGCGGACGAAGATGACGTTCCGCCCAGGCTCGCGGCAGACGCGCGCGGCAATGGCCTCGCGGTCGAGCCGGAATGGCGGCCGCGCGGGATAGTTGATGTTCCGGCCGACTGCGGCCTGGCCGATGCGCACCGCGGCGCCGCCGAACATCAGCGCCAGCATGATGCCCGACAGCAGCGCCCCGGACTTCATAGCACTCATGCGGTGCAGTACGACAAACGAGAGAACGATGAGCACAGCGATGAGCGGGGCAGCATAGTGCGGGAACATCGAAACATCCAGAAGCGTGAATGCGGTTACCGCGAGAGCGAGGCCGGTGAGCACCCGAACCGGTCGGTCGCGCAGGAACGCGGGCGCGAAAATCAGCGGAAGGAACGCGAGCGGGCCGACTCCGAAAATCAGAACGCCGATCAGCCGGACCAGCAGAACACCGATCCGTTTCGGGAGAGGATACGCCAGGACGTTCTGCAGTTCGTTAAGGAAGTGCTGGAAGAGGCGCTGCAGTTCGGGATGGCCGTAGCTGGAAGCGAGCCTCGCGCCGGCCAGCCAGATGGTCGGCGCCGGACCGTATTGCGCCTGGTACAGGGAGTAGGGCATCTGCAGCGGATCGCCCGTCACGCGCCAGTTGTAGAACGCCATCACCAGAGCGACGACGGCCAGCGCCGCGATGACGGCTCGTCTGGGGCGCATCGCGAGAGCAGCACAAACGACCAGCACTCCGCCTTCGAATGGCCGGGAATTCAGCAGCAGCAGCGCGCCCAGCCCGAACGCACAGGCCCCGGCCAAACGCTCACTCCATACGTCCTGTGGCTCTGAGCTGCCATTGTGAAGCAGGCCTTTGGCCTGCACGAGGATGCGCGCGCATGCGCCAATAACAAGCGCCGCTCCCAATGCCGCGACCGCGCCGCCCCAGTAGGATTCCGTCCAGTAATGTCCGGGCCCGAAGCAGAGCGCCGTGAGGAGGCCCCCGAGCACCGCCCAGCGCCTCGGTACGATCGCTTCGAGCGCCCAGCAGACCGCGCCGGCGAACAGGGCGACGCTGAACAGCACGCCGGCTGCCGGATCCCCGAACAGCTTGTCGCCTATGGCAATGAATACGGCCTGGGCCGGCGGATATTTCGAAGCGTAAACGGGGTGCACCAGAATATGCGGCGATTCGAAGAAGCGCCACATCGGATGCTGCGGATTCGTCAGGCGCCCAGCGGCCAGCGTTTCACCGCCCAGCAGATAGCTGAATTCGTCGGCAATGTACGGTCGCGGGTGTGGCAGCACGAACGCCAGGGCGAGCCGCAGTACGATACTGAAGGCGATCACG
>Ga0070739_10003907_pt1 | contig 18121 bp, 15 predicted proteins | sample Coa_R1_7_FD_66445 | JGI IMG/M metagenome (GOLD analysis project Ga0070739, IMG submission 66445) | Surface soil microbial communities from Centralia Pennsylvania, which are recovering from an underground coalmine fire - Coalmine... | ecosystem: Environmental > Terrestrial > Soil > Unclassified ... | reverse complement strand
TCGCCGAGCACGCGCGCGGTGATGCCGACGCTGGTCGCCACCAGGGCGGTGCCGACGAAGGCGGCTTCGAGCGTCGGGTGCCCCAGGGCAAGCATCAGCGCCAGGCCGGCCAGGAACGGCAGGAGCACCCCCGCCATGGCCACGGCAGCAGCCCGCGCGCCCACGCATAGCAGATCGGAGAGCCGCGTCTCGAGGCCGACGAAGAAGAGCAGGAAGATCGCACCCAGCTCGGCCAGCACGTGGAGGACGAGGCCGAGCGCCTCCTGCGCCAGCGCCGGCTCGTGGAACAGCCCGAGCAGCCCCGCCCCCGGCAGGCCGATCCAGCCCAGGGCGTGGGGACCGACCAGCACGCCGCCGAGCAGCTCGCCGATGACCGGCGGCTGCCCCAGCCGCTGGAAGACCTCCCCGGCCAGCTTGGCGACGGCGAAGGCGACGAAGAGCTGGGCGATGATCTCTCCAACCCCCACGGCTCCCTCCCTCGCGGCGTCCGACAAGCAGATGGTAGGCCACCGCGGCGCGGTGGATGGGCAACAAAAAAAGACTGCCGTGCGACAGTCTCCACCCCACGCGCCGGATACGGGGAAGCGCGCGTCCCCGGCGAGCGCCGCCCGCCCAAGTACACTCTACCCGCGCCCGGCTGCGACGCGCAAGCGCCGCCGCCACGTCACCAGAGGGAGAGCTGCTCGGGCGGCACGGCGCGCCGGGAGCGCCGGCGGGGACGGGCAGCGGCGGAGGCCGCCGGCGGCCGCTCCATCGGCGACGCCTCGGCGGCAGGCGGCTCGACCGGCAGCGGGTCTGCCCGGTCATGCTGGTGCGACGCGGCGCCGCGCGGGTCGCCGATCGCCGCGCTGCCTTCGGCCAGGTCCCGGCCATCGTTTCCGGCTGGCTCCGCCGCCTCGGGCCGACCGGTGGGAATGGTCTCGGCGGACGAGGGCCAGGGCGGCAGGCCGAAGCGGGCCGGCTCGCGCAGCAGCTCGGCCATCAGGGCGCGGACGCGGGTAGGGGGCCAGTCGGCGAGGTCGGCCGTGTCGCCGAGCAGGTCGTCGCTGTCCGCGACCAGCCGGCGAAAGGCCGCCACGTCGCGGGCGCGAAGGATCGGGTAGAGCGCGCGCCGGAACGCCTCGAGCCCGGCGTCGGGCGGCGCCGCGGGCTGGCGGGGCGGTGGATAGGCTGCTGGCACGGGCCTCCCTCGGGACCGGGGTGGTTGTCGCGGAATACTAGCGCCGCCGCTGGCCCGGTATTGTAACGCAGGGGTCGCCCTGCGCCGCTTCCAGGCGCGTGCCGCATAATCTGTGCTGACAGGGGGCTTCCCGGGGGCGACCGGCCGCCGGGGAGCGGCTCGGCAACATGCGTGCGAGGGGCTCGATGAGCGAGATCGTTCTGAACGTACCGGACATTAGCTGCGACCACTGCGCCCGAACCATCAACCAGACGCTCAGCCCGCTGGCGGGCGTGCGCCGCGTCGACGTGGACGTGCCCGGCAAGCGGGTGCGGCTGGAGTACGACGAGGGACAGGCCGACCTGGGGGCGATCCGCGCCGCGCTCGACGAGGAGGGCTATCCGGTTGCCGCGGGCTGACGCCGGCGCCGCGCCCGCCGACCCGCCCGGTGGACAAGCAGGCGTGCCAGGCGAGCGCGCGGCCTGGGCCGCCGCCCGGCCGGGCGCGGGCCGGGCGGTGGTGGCCCGGCCGCGGCGCGGCCCGGCGGCGGGACCGGCTCCCGCCGGGCGTCCGCGCGGGGCGGCGTTCGCGGCGAGCGCGCTGGCCGCCGGCGGGCTGGGCTTCCTGGCCATCGCCGGCGATCCGGCGGCGCGCGCCGCCGCGCTCGGGATTCCGCCGCTCCTGCTGGTCGGCCTGATCGTCGTCGCCGCGCTCGGCAGTGCCGCGGCGCTCGCCCTCCTCGCTCCCTGGCCGGCTCAGCGCCGCCGCCCCAAAACGCAGCGCTGGCTCGCCTTCGCGCTGGCACTCGTGCTGGCCGTGCCCCTCAGCGGCCTGGCCGCGCTGTTCGTCGACGCCAGCGCCCAGGTCGACGGCTCCTACTGCGCCGGCTGCGCGGCTGTGGGCCTGGGCGGTGTGCTCGGCGGGCTGGCCCTGGCCTGGGGCGCAACGGCGGGCCGCGGCGGTTAAGTTTGGGTTAAGACGGCGCCCGGCGAGCCAGAAATGCCCGCCGGGCGCCGCTGCATGGCCGGGCCCGTGCTACTGTCGACACAAGGACTTCGACAGCATAGCCGCTCGCTCGCGCCTGCGCCCTGCCCGCGGGGGCCGCTGGCCTGCGCCGTCAATGCCTGGTGAGGGGACCCCGGCCATGCAGCTCACCCGTCCCGTCGGCCTCGTGGTGGAGGACGATCCTCTGATCAGCGCGCTGCTCGATGAGATCCTCGCGCAGGAGGGCTACGCCGTCGTCCGGGCAGCCACCGGCGCGGACGCCCTGGGGCGCATCGAGGCCGGCGGCATCGACCTGGTGCTGCTCGACGTGATGCTGCCCGACCTCGACGGGCTGGAGCTCTGCCGCCGCGTGCGTCCCCGCGAGAGCAGCGGCAGCCTGCCCATCCTGATGGTCACGGTCCGTGGGCAGGGCCAGGACGTGGCGGCCGGCTTCGCCGCTGGTGCCGACGACTGCATCGTCAAGCCCTACAACGCCGAGGAGCTGCTGGCACGCGTCCACGTCTGGCTGCGCACCCGCCAGCGCCTGCAGACCAGCGAGGCGCTCGCCCGCCTGGCCGCGATCGTCACGTCGTCGGACGACGCCATCATCGGCACGGCACTCGACGGGACGATCACCACCTGGAACCCGGCCGCCGAGCAGCTTTACGGCTACGCGGCGGAGGAAGCGATCGGCCAGTCGGTCCTGATGCTCGTTCCACCCGAGCGGCAGGCCGAGTTCCAGGTCATCATGGATGCGCTGCGGCGCGGCGAGCGCGTGGCGCACGACGAGACGGTGCGGCTGCACAAGGACGGCACACGGCTCGACGTGTCGCTGCACGTCTCCCCGGTCCGCGACGCCGCCGGCCGGCTGCTCGGCGCCGCGTCGATCGCGCGGAGCATCGGCGAGCGCAAGCGCGCCGAGCAGGCGCTGCGCGAGGCGCTCCAGCGCGAGGGCCAGCGCGAAGGCGTGCTCCTGGCCGCTCGCGAGCTGGCCCACCTGCTGAACAATGACCTCGTCGTGCCCGTCGGCACCCTGGAAGTGCTGCAGTACCAGGCCAGCCTGCCGCCCGACCTGCGCGACCTGGTCAACAGCGCCGTGGCCGCCCTGGTCAACGCCACGCAGCACATCCAGCAGTTCCAGCGCGTGGTGCGCGTGGAGACCCGCAACACGCCGATCGGCCCCTCGCTCGACCTGGCGCGCTCGGTCCAGGGCGACTGAACGTCATCGCCATGAGCGCGAGCCCCACTGAGCTGGCGGAGGCGGGGCTGGTCGGCGCCCCGCGGGCCGTGCCGAAGCCGTTCGACATCGAGGAGCGGCTGGCGACCATGGCCTGCCTGTGCGCCACCGCGGCGCAGCGCCGCCGTCCGGCTCGCGGCCAGCCCCCCACTCCCCGGTTGCGCCGCCGCACGCCGACGCCTCGAAGGCGCCTACCTGCTAACGTCAGGAGCCGCGCCCTCGAGGGGCAGGTCGTACTGGTAGAGGTTGTACTGGTCCATGATCCGGATCAGCTTGGCGGCATACCCTGGGTCGGTGGCGTAGCCGGCGTCGGCGATCGCCTGGGCGAACCCGCGCGGATCGTCGGCGTAGGCAAAGGCCTTGTGGTAGCGACTGTTCTGGATGAAGAACAGGCCATGATCGACGAACGAATCGTCGGGGGTGGTATAGGCGCGGAACGGCTCGGGGACGACCACGTCCTCCCCGTCGATGACCTCCCAGGCGTCCATCATGTACACGCCCGCGGTGCCCTGGCCGTTGCGGGCCTTGATGCCAAAGAAGTTGTTGGCGTTGCGGGCCAGGTTGCTCGTGCCCCAGTACGACTCGTGGATCGCCTGGGCGATGATGACCGAGGCCGGCACGCGCGTGCGCCGCTGCGACGCCTGCGCCGCGACCGCGGCGGCGGCGATGAACTGCTCCTTGTTGCGGTCGCCGGTGCCCGCCTCCGGCCAGCCGCCCGGACGGGCCGCGACCGTCTGGGGCTGCGGATGGCCGTCCGGCACCAGCAGCCGCTGGCCGGCGCGCAGCGCGTAGGGCTCCTCCAGCCCGTTGGCCACGATCAGCTTCACAGCGGTCGTGCCGTAGCGCGCGGCCACGTCGGCTACCGTCTCGCCGCCCTGCACCGTGTGCATCACGCCGCTCACCGGCAGCACCGCCAGCTCCTGGCCCGGCAGCAGGCGGTTCGGGTCGCGCAGGCCGTTCGCCCACTGCAGCGTGTCCGTGCTGACCCCGTAGCGGGCTGCGAGCTTGTTCAGCGTGTCGCCGGGGCGCACGCGGTAGGTGGTGACCCGCGCCACCAGCGGCCGCGGGTCGCCGTCGTCGGCCTCCGCCCGCGCCGCCGCCACCTGGTCGGCCAGCGAGGGCAGTGCCGGCTGCTCGACGCCGAGCGGGCTCGCCCCATCGCCCGGCGCGTCCGCCGCGGAAACCGCCGCTGGCGCGGTCGACGCCTCCTTCCAGGCCGAGCCGAGGACGAGGGCGGTGACGGACAGCGCCGCCATGGTTGCGTGCAGGTTCCAGCGCCACATACTCACGAGGCTACAAACTCCTAACGGGTTTGACCGGGGGCAGTCAGCAGGGCTGAGCCGCCGGCGGCCGGGAGGCTGCTCCATACGACCCGGCTCCGGACGGGACGAGGGGCGCCAACCGGAGCGCATTGTAGAGAATGAGCCCGGCGCGGAACAGACCCGCGGCGGCATATTAGGACCTTTCGGCACCAGAATGGGACCAAAGTACTATCCCGTGGGTAACGCCGGGGGCCGTGTTTATGTCGATTCGGTGAAAGGGGGCCGCTAGACAAGCGGCGCGCGGCCGTCGTAAGGTGAGAGCGGTCGGCCTGGCGCGGGCCGCGTCGAGCGAGCCGCCGGGCCGCGGAGGAGGAGTGCGCCGCTCCGAACGCTCAGCCGCCAGCCCGCGGACCGCGCTCGACCTGGCGCTCATCAGCTTCGCCTGTCTGTACTTCGAGATGATCGTCGTGCGCTGGCTGGCGTCCGACGTCCGCGTGTTCGCCTATCTGAAGAACCTGCCGCTGCTGGCCGCCTTCCTCGGCCTCGGGCTCGGCTGCGTCCGCGCGCGCGGACGGCTGTTCGGCGCCTTTCCGGCGCTGTGCCTGCTGTTCGCCACGCTGGTCGCCTTCGCCGGCCCCCTCGGCCTGGTCCACCTCTACTTTCCGCAGCAGGACTACTGGGCCTGGAACGACGCCAACTTCCAGGAGCAGGCCTGGCCGACGGCGCTGCTGACGGTGAAGTTCTTCGTCGTGGTGTTCGGCCTGTTCTTCCTGGTGGTGGCGCTGTTCGTCGCCCTCGGCGAGCGCCTGGGCGCGCTGTTCGACGCCCTGCCGCCCACGCGCGCCTACACCGTGAACCTGCTGGCCAGCCTGCTGGGGATCTGGGCCTTTGCTGCCCTGTCCTGGCTGGGCTGGCCGCCGGCCGGCTGGTTTGCCCTCGGCTTCCTCGCCCTGCTCCGCTTCGTGCTGCCCTGGCGCGGGCCGAGCGGGGCGCGAGCGCCAGGCTGGGGGCGCACTGCCGTCGCGCTCGCGCTCCTCGCCGCCACGCTCGGCGTGATCGCCCTCGCCCCGGGGGCGACACGCTGGTCGCCCTACTACCGCGTCGACCTCAGCCCCTACGAGGTGCCGAACGCCAGCGGCGGCGTCGATCCGGCCGGCTACAAGCTGACCGTGAACCACGACTACCACCAGAACGCGCTCGACCTGGACGACGCCTTCCTCCGCGCCCACCCGGACGCCGGCCTGGACACGCCGCGGCTGGCCTACGACCTGCCCTATGAGTTCGCCCAGCCGCGGCGGGTGCTGGTGGTCGGCGCGGGGATGGGCAACGATGTGGCCGCCGCTCTGCGCCACGGCGCGGAGCAGGTCGACGCGGTGGAGATCGACCCGGCGATCCTCGCCCTGGGCCGCGAGCTGCACCCCGAGAGCCCCTACCGCTCGCCGCGGGTGCGCCTGGTCAACGAGGACGCCCGTGCCTTCCTGGCCCGCACCAACGCCCAGTACGACCTGATCGTGTTCGGGCTGCTCGACTCGCACACCCTGCTGTCGAGCATGTCCAGCCTGCGGCTGGACAGTTACGTGTACACCCTGGAGAGCCTGGCCCAGGCGCGGACGCGGCTGGCGCCGGGAGGGCACCTGGCGCTGACCTTCGCCGCCTCGCTCGGGAGCTGGGAGTGGCTGGCGGCGCGCCTGTACCAGATGGTGTCCGCCACGTTCGGGGAGGAGCCGGTCGCGCTCGGCCTCGGCTACGACGTGAGCACGCTCTACCTGGTCGGCCCCGGCGTACGCGAGCGGCTGGCCGCCGAGCCGCGCCTGGCCGCGCTGGCGGTCGACCCTGCGCCGCTGCGCGCGCCGCTGCCGCCGGCTACGGACGACTGGCCGTTCCTCTACCTGCGCGAGCGGGGCGTGCCGCTGCTGCCCTATGGCGTGATGCTGGTCCTGCTGCTGCTCGGCGGCGGCGCGCTGGTCGGGCTGGCCCTGCGCGGCGACCCGCTCCCTGGCCCTCTGGCGGGGAAAGAAGGCGCCGGCCCTCGCCCTGCCCCTCTCCCGGGGGGAGAGGGGACCAGCCCTTACCCGGAGCCGCGGCCTGGGGGAGAGGGGACTAGCCCTGGCCCGCTGGGAGAGGGCTCAAGGGTCTCCGGCCGCGCGCTGGACCTGCCGATGTTCCTGCTCGGCGCGGCGTTCATGCTCGTCGAGGTGAAGAGCATCAGCCAGCTCTCGCTGCTGCTCGGCTCGACCTGGCAGGTGACGGCGCTGATCGTCTCGGCGATCCTGCTCCTGGCGCTGCTGGCCAACCTGTTCGTCGCCTGGTGGCGGCCGACCCACGTCGGGCCGGCCTACGCGCTGCTCGCGCTGGCGCTGGTGGTCGACTACCTGCAGCCGCTGCGCGCTCTCGGTGGGCAGGACCTGCTGGTGCGGGCCGGCCTGGGCAGCCTGCTGCCGGTGCTGCCGCTGCTGTTCGCCGGCGTCGTCTTCGCCACGCTGTTCGCGCGCGCCTCGGCGCCCCGCCGCGCCTTCGGCTTCAACCTGCTCGGCGCCCTGGCCGGCGGGCTACTCGAGTACGCGTCGATGGCCGTGGGCTTCAAGGCGCTCGGGCTGCTGGCCCTCGCCCTCTACCTCGGCTCCTGGCTGGCGCTGCGCCGGGCGCCCTGGCTGGCGCCGGTCCGCCGCGCGCGGCCGCGCGTGCCGCCGGTGAGCTCGCGCCGCAAGCAACCACACGGCGCCCGCGCGGCGCGCCGGGTCGTGCCGGCCCGTGGGCGCACGGCTACGCGTCGGCCGACGCGCGAGGAGTGGGACACTGGCGCCTAGCCCGGCTCAGGACTGCTCGGCGGCGTGGCCTGAGGCGGCAGGGTGGGGCTGGGCCGGCCTGGGCTGGCCCGACTCGGCGATAGCCGGCCGGTGCAGCTTGTAGAAGGCGTCGAAGGCGTACCAGAGCAGGACGTAGGCGGGAATCTGCGCCAGCCCCAGGCCAGCCTCGGCGAGCTGCCGCACCCCGAGCGCACCCATGGTCAGCGGAAACAACAGCTTCAGGTCCAGGCGCCGGCCCGTGAGCCGCGACAGCCGGCAGTCGACGTCGTTGAGCGCGCCGATGATCGAGACCGCCGTCGTGCTGGACTCGGTCCCCGTCTGAGCGCCCACGTCCGGCAGCTCGTTGCCGCCCGCGGCCTCGACGTCGCGGAGGATGACGCCGACGTCGCGGAGCATGGCCAGGACGTCGGACTGGCTGCGCTCGCGCGGATCGTAGTGGACGACGACGCTGTGGCCGTTCTGGCGGATCTCCACGCGGCCGACGCCCCGATGCTCCTCGAGGCGGTTCTTCACGTGCCGCGCGTGCTGTGGCGCATGGCTCTGCCCGTCGAGCCGCACGCGCACTCGGCCCGGAATGACGCTCGCGACCCGTCCATGAGTGGCTGTCTCGGCCATGATCGGCTGCCCTCTTGACTCCTGGTACTTCGTCACCAGTCCATTGCAGTGTGCTGGCTGTTGCCAGCGCACCGCGATTGAGCCTCGACAGACTACTAGGTCTCCTTCTCGTCGAGCTTGGCGAACAGCGGCTTGGGCGCGGGAAGGGACTGGCCGGGCGGGGGCACACGCGGCTGCCAGCCCTGCGCGGCGAGGGTGTCGCCGTAGCCGAGCAGCACGTGCAGGCGCTCCGAGGAGTGCGGCAGGTACGGCGCGAACAGCACCTTCAGCGCGTCGATCAGGTAGAGCAGGCTGGCCAGCGTGGCGGCACAGGCGGCGCGATCCTCTTTCACCTGGCGCCACGGGGCGCGCTCGTCGAAGTAGCGGTTGCCGTACTGGGCCAGAGCCATGATCTCGCGCAGCGGCTCCTTGAAGCGCGCGCCGCTGAGGCCCGCCGTCACCACCTCGAAGGTCGCCGCTACGCGCTCGACCACGGCCGGCTCGGGGGCGTTGTCGTTCGCCGCGATGGGCACCTGGCCCTCGTAGTAGCGCTGGAGGAAGGTCAGGGTGCGGTGGACGAGGTTGCCGTAGGTGGCGACGAGCTCGTCGTTGTTGCGGCGGAAGAACTCGTCCATCGTGAAGTCGGCGTCGCGCGTCTCGGGCAGGTTGGCGGCGATCATGTAGCGGATCGCGTCCGGATCGTAGCGGGCCAGCAGCTCCGGCACCCAGATCGCCCAGCCGCGGCTGGTCGAGATCTTCTGGCCGCCGAGGTTCATGTACTCGTTGGCCGGCACGTCGTAGGGCAGGTTCAGCCCGCCGCGGCCGAGCAGGATCGCCGGCCAGATGATCGTGTGGAAGGAGATGTTGTCCTTCCCGATGAAGTAGTAGCTGCGCGTCGCCGGGTCCTCCCACCACGGGCGCCAGGCCTCGGGGTCGCCCCGGCGCTGCGCCCACTCGACCGTCGCCGACAGGTAGCCGAGCACTGCCTCGAACCAGACGTAGATCCGCTTGTGCTCGAAGCCGGGCACGGGCACCGTGACGCCCCACTCGATGTCGCGGGTGATCGCCCGCGGCAGCAGCCCGGCCTCGAGCAGGCCGAGGGTGAAGCGCTGGACCGTCGGGCGCCAGTAGTCCTTCTCGCGCACCCAGGCCGCGAGCTGCTCGCCGAAGGCCGGCAGGTCGAGGAAGTAGTGCTCGGTGTCGCGGAAGGTCGGCGGGTTGCCGCAGAAGTGGCAGCGCGGGTCGATCAGATCGGTGGGGTCGAGCGGCCGACCGCAGTTGTCGCACTGGTCGCCGCGGGCGCTGGCGTAGCCGCAGTGCGGGCAGCTGCCCTCGACGTAGCGGTCGAGCAGGAAGCGCTGGTCCACCTCGCAGTACGGCGAGCGCATGGTGTCCTTGTAGATCGAGCCGCGGTCGAGCAGCGCGCGGAAGACCTCGTGCACGACGGCAGCGTGGTTCTCCGTGCCGGTGCGGGTGAACAGGTCGAAGCTGATGCCCAGCCGCTGCCAGGAGTCGAGGAACTCGGCGTGGAAGCGGTCGGTGATCGCCTGCGGCGCGACGCCTTCCTGCTCGGCGCGGACCGTGATCGGCGTGCCGTGCTCGTCGCTGCCCGAGACCATTAGCACGTCGTCGCCGCGCAGGCGGTGGAAGCGGGCGAAGATGTCCGCCGGCAGGTAGGCGCCGGCGATGTGGCCGACGTGCAGCGAGCCGTTCGCGTACGGCCAGGCGACGCAGACGAGAAAGCGATCAGGCATCGAGTCATCCCGGGGGAAGAGGCTCAGGAGTAGCGCCCGCGCCAATCGTTCCAGCGCACGCGCAGGACGTCGCGGACCATCCGGATTGTATCACGCACCGGGCTCACCCGACTGCTCGGCTGGTAGTACCAGGCGATCGGCACCTCGACCAGCCGCAGGCCGCGCTTGCGGGCGAGGTAGAGCACCTCGACGTCGAAGCCGAAGCCGTCGATCGTGGAGCGCCGGAACAGCGCCTCGGCGCTGGCGGCGGTGAAGGCCTTGAAGCCGCACTGCGTGTCGTCGAGGCCCGGCACCGCCAGCAGCCGCACCAGCAGGTTGAACACGCGGCCCATCAGATGGCGCAGGTAGGGCTCGCCGACCCGCCGCGCGCCGCTCCCCTCGCGCGTAGCGAGCGCCACGTCAGCGCCGGCGGCGAGGGCGGCGAGCAGCTTGGGGATCTCGGGCGCGGGCATGGACAGGTCGGCGTCGCACATCAGCCGCATCTGGCCGCGCGCCGCCAGCATGCCCCGCCGCACGGCGGCGCCCTTGCCGCGGTGGGGCGCGGCGATGAGCTGGACGGGTGGCGCCGCGGCGGCGTCGGCGACCACGGCTGCCGTGCCGTCCGTGCTGCCGTCGTCGACGACGACGATCTCGGCCGCGTAGTCCTCGCCGCTCAGGAAGCTGGCGAGCTGGGCGAGGGTGGCGGGCAGCCGCTCGGCCTCGTTGTAGGCGGGGATGACGATCGAGAGAAACGGCGCCGCCATCCCGCAGCCTCCCCCTCCGTCAGACATCGCGGGCCTGACGGCCCAGCGCGAATTCGAGTATAACGACTTGACGAGCGCCACATCCCCTTCGGATTGCTATGTCTGGAAGGAGTCTCTCGTGGCCGGGAACACTCCGATCACGGTCGCATACGGCGATGGCATTGGCCCGGAGATCATGGAGGCGTCCCTGCACATCCTGCAGGAGGCGGGGGCGCGCCTCGACATCGAGACCATCGACGTTGGCGAGAAGGTCTACCTGCGCGGGATCACCTCGGGCATCGAGGACAGCGCGTGGGAGTCGCTGCGGCGCACCGGCGTGTTCTACAAGGCGCCGATCACGACGCCCCAGGGGGGCGGCTACAAGAGCCTCAACGTGACCACGCGCAAGACGCTCGGCCTGTACGCCAACGTGCGCCCCTGCGTCGCCTACGCGCCGTTCATCGCGACGAAGCACCCCGGCATGGACGTGGTGGTCGTCCGTGAGAACGAGGAGGATACCTACGCCGGCATCGAGCACCGCCAGACCAACGACGTGATCCAGTGCCTGAAGCTGATCAGTCGGCCGGGCTCGGAGAAGATCGTTCGCTACGCCTTCGAGTACGCCCGCAAGCACAACCGCAAGAAGGTCACCTGCTTCACCAAAGACAACATCATGAAGGCCACCGACGGCCTGTTCCACAAGATCTACGACGAGATCGGCGTGGACTACCCGGACATCGAGAAGGAGCACTGGATCGTCGACATCGGCGCGGCCAAGATGGCGGACACGCCCGAGGCTTTCGATGTGATCGTGATGCCGAACCTGTACGGCGACGTGCTCTCGGATGTCGCGGCGCAGATCGCCGGCTCGGTGGGCCTGGCCGGCTCGGCCAACGTCGGCGAGGCCTGCTCGATGTTCGAGGCGATCCACGGCTCGGCGCCGCGCCGCGCCGGCCAGAACCTGGCCAACCCCTCGGGCCTGCTCCTGGCCGGGGTGATGTTGCTCGTCCACGTCGGCCAGCCCGACGTCGCCGAGCGCGTCCACAACGCCTGGCTGCGCACGATCGAGGACGGCGTCCACACCTACGACATCTACGACGAGCGAGTGAGCAAGCAGAAGGTCGGCACCAAGGAGTTCGCCCAGGCCGTCGTGCAGCGGCTCGGCCAGCAGCCGCAGCAGCTCAAGGCGGTCAGCTACAAGGCGGCGCCGCGCGACACGGCCGCGGCGCCGGCCAGGGCCAGCGCGCGCCCGCTGGCGAAGAAGGAGCTGGTGGGCGTCGACGTCTTCCTCGACTGGCGCGGCGGCTCGCCGAACGACCTGGGCGCGACGCTGCAGAAGGCCGGCGGCGACGGCCTGAAGCTGACGGCGATCACCAACCGCGGCACCAAGGTGTGGCCCGACGGGCTGCCCGACACTTTCTGCGTGGACCACTGGGCCTGCCGCTTCGAGGCGGCGAACGGTGCGGTCAGCCACCAGCAGATCATCGCCCTGCTGCAGCGCATCGATCAGGCCGGCCTCGACTGCATCAAGACCGAGAACCTGTATACCTTCGACGGCCAGCCCGGCTTCTCCCTCGGCCAGGGGCAGTAAAGCGCATCTTATCCCCGCGTGGTCGGCGCCCGCGGGCGCCCACCGCGCCTGTTGAGTGTTGCAGAGAGCATCGTCGATGAGCGCGCCGCTGGTCGTCGTCGTGATGGGCAGCAAGTCCGACTGGGAGACGATGCGCCACGCCGACGAGGTGCTGACCCAGTTCGACGTGCCGCATGAGTGCCGCATCGTCTCGGCGCACCGCACGCCCGCCTGGATGGCCGAGGTCGCGGCCGGGGCGGAGGCGCGGGGCATCGAGGTGATCATCGCCGGCGCCGGCGGCGCGGCCCACCTGCCGGGCATGATCGCCGCCCAGACGCTGCTGCCGGTGCTCGGCGTGCCGGTCGAGAGCCACGCCCTGCACGGCATGGACTCGCTGCTGTCGATCGTCCAGATGCCCGCGGGCATCCCCGTCGGCACGCTGGCCATCGGCCGCGCGGGAGCGACCAACGCCGCGCTGCTGGCCGTCGCCATCCTCGCCACCACGCGGCCGGCGCTGCGAGAGAAGCTGCGCCGCTACCGCGAGGAGCAGACCAGCCGCGTCCTGCGGGACACGCTGCCGTGAGCGCGCCGATCCTCCCCGGCGCGACGATCGGCGTCCTCGGCAGCGGTCAGCTCGGCCGGATGCTTGCCCTCGCCGCGCGCCGGATGGGCTACCGCGTCCACGTCTACTCGCCCGAGGCCGACTCGCCCACCGGCCAGGTGGCCGACCGCGAGACGGTCGCCTCCTACAACGACCTCGACGCCGTGCGGGCCTTCGCCCGCGCCGTGGACGTGATCACCTTCGAGTTCGAGAACGTGCCCTCGGTCGCCGTCGACGCGGCGGCCGAGCTGGTACCCGTGCGGCCCCGCGGCACCGTCCTGTACACGACGCAGAACCGCTTGCGAGAGAAGATCTGGCTCGACCAGCACGCCTTTCCGCTGACGCCGAGCATCCCCGTGCGCTCTACCGAGGACCTGCTGAGCGCCCTGCGACGCCTGGGCTATCCGGCGGTGCTCAAGACGGCCGGCTACGGCTACGACGGCAAGGGCCAGGCGCTCATCGCGCGGCCGGCCGACGCCGCCCCCGCCCTCGCCGCGCTCGGCGGCCAGGACGCCATCCTCGAGGCCTACGTCGCCTTCGAGCGCGAGGTGTCGGTCGTCGCGGCGCGGGGGCTGGACGGCAGCTTCGCCCACTACGGCGTCGTGGAGAACGCGCACCACCAGCACATCCTCGACCTCAGCACGGCGCCGGCCGCCGTGGCGCCCGCGATCGCGCGCCGCGCCGAGGCGATCGCCCGCGAAGTGCTCGCGGCGCTGGATGTGGTGGGTGTGCTCTGCGTCGAGATGTTCGTCACCGTGGACGGCGAGCTGCTGGTGAACGAGCTGGCGCCGCGGCCGCACAACTCGGGGCACTTCACCGTCGACGCCTGCGTCACTAGCCAGTTCGAGCAGCAGCTCCGCGCCGTGTGCGGCCTGCCGCTCGGCTCGACCGAGCAGCTCCGTCCGGCGACGATGGCCAATCTCCTCGGCGACCTCTGGCAAGCCGGCGAGCCGAACTGGGCCGCAGCCTGCGCCTTCCCCGAGGTCAAGCTCCACCTGTATGGCAAGCGGCAGGCGCGGCGAGGCCGCAAGATGGGGCACCTGACCGCCCTGGCGGCCACGCCGGCCGAGGCGGCCGAGCGCGCGCAGGCAGCGCGCGCGGCGCTGATCCCAGCCGCGCCCTAGGCGAAGCGCTCGGAGGCCGTCGGGCTGCCGCCCTGAAGAGCGGGCCTGAGCAGTGCCGCTTGGGCCCGCTCTTCAGGGCGGCTCGATGCCAACCACGGTAGGCGCGAGGCACCTACGACAGCTTGCCGCTCGTGGTCCAGGCGTTGAATGACGCCTCGAGCTGGGTCACGGCGTTGTCGAGCCGCGAGGTGTCGAGCGGCACGACGCGCTGGTCGTTCTCGCCGCGTTGCGCGGCCAGCCAGCGCCAGAAGGCGAGTCGATTGGCGACTTCCGGGGTGAATCCGGCCCGCAGTGCCTCGAGGCGCCAGGCCAGCCGGCACCATTGCTTGTTCCCATCCATTATGACGGTAGCCATCACGATTACAGCCCTCCCCCGCGGTTCCGCTGCCCATTTGCACGCCGCGTGCCAATTGCGGACCCGCGCAAACCGGTTCGCCCAGTACTCTGGGACCGGGGACCTGAGTCGTGTTTGCAGCCGCAAACCCTACTCAGATCGTAAATAACGCACCGCTAGCGCCGGCGCGCGGCCGGGTCCCGCTGCTCGTCGTGCCGCCACGCACCAAACAGGAACCCGCCGATGCCGACTACCACGGCGATGGTGATCACGCCCATGACACCCAGCAGCCAGCCGCCACTGGCCTGGGTGGTGTCGCCGACGATCGCGGCGACGACGCCCACCGCGGAACCCCAGACGATCGGCAGCCCCACGATCAGGAGCAGCAGCGCGATGCCCAGCACCACCAGGCCGACGCGCGCGCGAAAGTCGGTCACGTTCATGGTGCGCCTCACTTTCCTGGCGCACGCGGCGCAAGAAATGTGCCGCCGGCCGCGCTAATTCGGGCCTGATCGCCGATCGCGGTCCCGCTACCGCAGGAAGCTGCGGACCCGCTCGGCCACGCCACCCAGGCTGCTGGCCACGGTTTCGGTCGCCTGCTCGACGCGCAGGTCGAGGAGCATCACCCGTGCGGCGTTGGCGCCCGGCCCACCCTGCACGCCGCCGCCGGGGTGGGTGGCGGCGCCGCTCATGTATAGCCCGTGGACGGGAGTGCGGTACTGGAACCAGCCGGGCAGCGGGCGGAAGACGAGCTGCTGGTCCAGCCCGTAGCTGCCGGTGGCGATGTCGCCAGCGACGAGGTTGGCGTTGGACGCCGCGAGGTCGTCGGGCGACTGGGCATAGCGGCCGAGGACGAGCGCGGCGGCGCCGGGCGCGTAGCGCTCCAGCTCGGCGAGGAGGCGGTCGGCAAACGGCTCGCGCGCCTCGGCCCAGGTAGTGGCGGCGATCGTCCCCGCGGCGTCGCCCTTGATCTGGTGCGGCACGTGGGTCTCGATCCAGAGGGTGTGCTGGCCGGCCGGCGCGCGCGACGGGTCGGCCAGGGTGTGGATGCCGCCGATGATGAGCGGGTGGGCGGGCAGCAGGCCCCGCTCGGTCTGGTTCACGTTGCCGGACATCGACTCCACCGACTCGGCGAGGTGGAAGACGCCGGTGTTGCGCAGGGCCGGCGCGGTGAAGACCGGCCGGCCGCCGAGGGCGCAGTCGAGCTTGAAGGTGCCCATGCCGCGGCGGAAGCGGCGCACCAGTCGCACGAAGTCGACCGGCAGGTGGCCGGCGCCGACGAGGTCGAGGAACAACTGCTGGGGCTCGACGGTGGCGAGCACGGCGCGGCGGGCGGCGAACTCGTCGCTGGCCGTCCGCGCGGCAACGGCGCGCCCGCCGCGCACGACGATCTCCGTGACCCGCTGGTCGGTCAGCACCGGGCAGCCCAGCGACTGCAGATAGGCGACGAGCGCGTCCGGGATCGCCTGCGCCCCGCCCCGCGGGATGGGCATCCCTACTTGCTGGCCGAGGCCCATCAGGGTCAGGGCGAACGCGCCGCCGCCCGCCCCCTCGGGCGGCAGGTCGGAGTGCAGCGTGCTGCCGACGAACCAGACCTGGGCGTCGGCGCCACGGAAGCTCTGGCCGGCGACGGTACGGGCGCTGCTGACCATGAGCTGGCTGAACTCGAGCAGGCGCCGCGGGTGGCGGAGCAGCGGCAGGCCGCGCGCCACGCCGCGCGGGTCGCCGAGCGGGTGGAACAGGGTGTCGAGGAAGGCGGCGCCGCCCCACCGCCACCAGTCCCATAGCTCGCGGTAGCCGGCGCCGTCGCCCGCCGCGGCCGCCTCGAAGCTCGCCGCCGAGGCGGCGGGCGCGGTCGCCTGGCTAACGCCCGGCCCGCCCGGCGTGGCGCCGCCGTAGGGATAGTCGAAGTTGCAGAAGGCCAGGCCGTAGCGCTCGAGGGGCAGCCGGCCGATTGGCCCGACCGGGAACAGCGGGTAGAAGCCCGAGTAGAGGTCGTGGCGGAAGCCGGGCAGCGTTACCTCGCCTGTGCGCGTGGCGCCGCCGACGGTGGCGTTCGCCTCGAGGACGACCGTCTGCAGGCCGGCGCGGGCGAGCAGCGCCGCGGCCACCAGCCCGTTGTGGCCGGCGCCGATCACGACGACGTCGGGCTCGCCCACCCGCGCTGCCATCTCAGCCGCCCGCCGCCCGCGCCGCCCGCTCGGCCACCGCTCGCCCTGCGCTCCTCATGCCCGGATGATACCAGGCGGAGCCAGGCTCAGCCCTCGGCGGCCGGGCGCGGCTGAAAGGCGGTGGGAAGCTAGGTCGAAACGGCGAGCGGGGCGCCGGGGGGGAGGCGCTCGGCGAGGACGTCGATCGCGGGGCCGGTCTGGTCGACCACGTCCCAGCGCGTCGGAGCGTCGGGTGCGTTGCTCGCCCGCCAGAAGTTCAGGCGCAGGCAGGTCCCGCCGACCGCCACGTTGGAGAGGGTGACGTCGGGCAGCCATTCGGGCAGCTTCGGGTCGACGTACAGACGCCCGTTCGGGGCGTCGGCGCGCAGGCCGAGCATCGTCTGGACCAGGAGGAAGATGCTTCCCGCCGCCCAGGCCTGGGGGATGTTGGCACCCAGGTACTGGACCGGGAACACCGTCTCGGCACGGTCGAGCCCGGAGTACAGCTCGGGCAGGCGGTAGGACTCGAAGCGCGCCGCCGCGTCGAAGATCGCCCCGGCCACGCGGTTCGCCTCGTCGGCGAAGCCGTAGCGCCGGAAGCCCGCCGCGATGAAGGCGTTGTCGTGCGGCCAGACGGAGCCGTTCTGGTAGGAGAACGGGTTGTAGGCCGGGTTGCGCCGGCTCAGGGTGCGGATGCCCCAGCCGCTCCACATGTCCGGCTGCAGCAGTCGCTGGACGACCCGGGCCGCCTTGTCGGGATCGGCGATGCCGCTCCACAGGCAGTGGCCGGCGTTCGACGCTACCGTGGCGATCGGCTGCTTGTCCGGGTCCAGGCCGAAGGCGTAGGTCCCCTGGTCATCGAGCCAGAAGCGCTCGTTGAACGCCCGGCGGAGCTGCTCGGCCTGCTGCCGTAGCTCGTCGGCGCGCGCGGCGTTGCCCAGGGCGGCGTAGATCTCGGCCATGCGCTGCTTGGCGTCGTAGACGTAGCCCTGCAGCTCGCAGAGCGCCTTCGGCTGCTTCACCTGGCTGCCGTCCGGATAGACCACGGCGATCCCGGAGTCCTTCCAGCTCTGGTTCTCATAGCCCTGGGCCGAGAAGGTCTTGTACTCCTGGAAGCCGTCCCCGTCGAGATCGCCGTACTGGTCGATCCAGGCCAGGCAGCGCTCGGCATTGGGCAGGTACGTCTCGAGCAGCTTCTGGTCGCCGGTCCACTTCCAGGCTTCGTGCAGCACGATCAGGTACAGCGGGGTGGCATCCCAGGTGCCGTAGTAGGGCGTCTGGGGCACCAGCTCGAAGTAGGCCAGCTCGCCGTGGCGGATCTCGTGGAGGATCTTGCCGGGCTGAGCGTCGCGCCAGTCGTCGCGCTCGGTGGCCTGGTACTCGGCCAGGCGCTGCAGCGCCCCGCGCGCGAACGGCGTGTACACGCTCATCGCCTGGTAGCTGACGACCAGGCTGTCGCGCCCGAACAGCGTCACGAACCAGGGCACGCCGGCCGCCGGCACCCACTCGTGCTCGGGCATGTCCGGCATGTGGATGCGCAGAGCCGCCATGTCGTCTACGGCCTGACGGTAGGTGGCGTCGGCGACGCAGTTGCTGGTGCTGAGCTGCGTCGTGTGCGCGTCCCAGGTCGCCTGGCGGTCCTCGCTGCGGCTGCTCGTGCCCGGTGCGGGCGCGTCGCCCTGCCCGACGTCGAGGATCATCGTGGCGTGGGCCTCCCAGCGCCCGGCCGGCGGCAGGTCGATCGTCCACTCGATGCGCCCGTTGTCGTAGCGGGGCGGGCTGTCGCTGTGCAGCACGCGGTAGGTGAAGCGCCGCCGGAAGTC
>Ga0070739_10003906_pt1 | contig 18123 bp, 19 predicted proteins | sample Coa_R1_7_FD_66445 | JGI IMG/M metagenome (GOLD analysis project Ga0070739, IMG submission 66445) | Surface soil microbial communities from Centralia Pennsylvania, which are recovering from an underground coalmine fire - Coalmine... | ecosystem: Environmental > Terrestrial > Soil > Unclassified ... | reverse complement strand
CGCTGGACGACACCGTCACCGTCGAAGCGCCGCACCGCGACGCGCCGCACCGAGCTCGCCGGGCACACGATCGAGGCCGGCGACAAGGTGCTGTTCTGGGAGGCGTCGGCCAACCGCGACGAGCGCGTCTTCGAGCGGTCGATGACCTTCGACGTGCGGCGCGGCCCGAACCCGCACGTGACGTTCGGCCACGGGATCCACTACTGCCTCGGCGCGAGCCTCGCTCGCCTGGAGATGCGCGTGCTGTTCGAGGAGCTGCTGCCCACGTTCGCGGGCTACGAGCTCGTCGAGCCGGTCGAGTGGACCCGCAGCAACCGCCACACCGGCATCCGCCACATGAAGCTGCAGGTGACGCGGGCGTAGCCGGCCGGGCCCCGAGCACGCCGTTGGTACACAAGTCGCGCCTCTGACCGCGACTTGTGTACCAACCGGGTGGGGCTACTCGCCGCGGTAGCTGCCGAAGGACCAGATGTTGCCCTCGCGGTCGCGCACGCCGAAGCCGCGGCCGCCGTAGTCCTCGTCCCTGATCGCCTGGACGACGGGCAGGCCGGCGGCGGTGGCGCGCGCGTAGACCGCGTCGGGATCGTCGGTGACGACGTACACCGAGCCCGTGCCGACGGGCCGGTCCGAGAAGACGTTGCCCTCCCGGTGGGCGGTCGACAGCATGACGCCCCCGCCCTCGGGCCAGCGGAGCTGCGCGTGCACGATCACGGCGTCGTCGCCGTCGCTCGGCACGGTGATGCGCTCCTCGAACCCGAACACGTCGACGAGGAACCGGATCGCGGCCCGGGCGTCCTCGTAGACGAGCGACGGCCAGACCGTCTTCTGCTGGGTCGTGGTCGGTGTGCGTGTGGTCATGCCGTCAGGATGCGCCCGCGTCACCGTCCGCGCCTTGGACGAATGGGAGACGTTCCGCCGCGAGCCACGCGCTCGGGCTCGCGCCCGCGAGGTCGCGCCAGTCGCGTGCCATGTGGGCCTGGTCCGCGTAGCCGCACTCGGCGGCCACGCGCGCGAGGACCGCGCCCGGTCGCATGACGCGCAGGCGCGACCGCTCGAAGCGCATCACCCGGGCGATCGACTTCGGCGGATGACCGAACTCCGCGCCGAACTGGTCCGCGAGGTGGCGCCGGCTCCAGCCGACGTCACGCGCGACCGAGCCGATGTCGACACGGCCGCCCGTCGCCGCGATGCAGTCCCACGCGCGCACGACCTCGGGCCGCGCCGCGCGCGCCTCCCGCACGGCGCGCGACAGCACGTCGTCCAGGATCGCGAACCGGCAGTCCCACGAGCGTGCCGCGTGCAGGCGGTCCCGCAACTCCTCCGCGGCTGAGGCGCCGAGCACGTCGCCGAGCGTGACGATCGTCGAGGCGAGCGCGGCCGCCGGCATCCCGAACAGCGCGCGCGAGCCGGCCGGCGTGATCTTGAGCTGGACACCGTGCTGGTTCCCGTCGTGGCGGATCATCGCCGGCGCCACGTGCAGCCCGCCCACGAGCGCGCCGAAGCGGTCCGGACGCTGCGCGCGGTCGGGCATCGCGACGAGGTCGACGGGTTCGTCGACGCTGACGACGAACGTCAGGTGGCGGGACGGCAGGCCCGCATGCACGCCGGCCGGGAAGCCCTCCATCCGGTAGCCGACGTACGAGGCGACGAACGGGCGCAAATGTGGCGCCGGCAGCGCCGTGACCTGCTCCGAGACGCACGGTGAGACGGGGTCCGCCGCAGAATTCGTCATCCGTGGAAGCGTACGCGGCCTCCGCGGGGTCCTCCGCGCCCTAACGTGCGGAGCCGTGCCGCCCGATGCCTCCCCGACGCCCACCGCCGCGCCGCCGGCGTCCGTTCCCGCGTCGCCCGTCGTCGAGGTGCAGTCGCTGTCGAAGCGCTTCGACCAGAACGTCCTCGCCGTCGACGACCTCACGTTCACCGTCGAGCGCGGCGACGTGTGCGGGCTGCTCGGCCCGAACGGAGCCGGGAAGACGACGACGCTCCGGATGTTGCTCGGGCTGATCCGGCCGACGGGCGGCGGGACGCGCGTCTTCGGCGAGGCGATCGTGCCGAGCGCGCGTGTGCTGGCGCGCGTCGGGGCGATGATCGAGCAGGCCGCCTTCGTCCCGTACCTCACGGGGCTGACGAACCTGCGTCTCCACTGGGAGGCGGGAGGCGGCGACTTCGAGAAGGCCGACGTCGAGGGCGCGCTCGCCGTCGCCGCGCTCGGCGACGCGATCCACCGCAAGGTGCGCACCTACTCACAGGGCATGCGCCAACGGCTCGGTCTGGCGCGCGCGTTGCTCGGGCAGCCGGAGCTCCTCGTGCTCGACGAGCCGACGAACGGGCTCGACCCGCAGGAGATGCGCGCGGTGCGCGGGTTGCTGCGGCGTGTCGCGGACGGCGGCACGACCGTCCTGCTGTCGAGCCACCTCTTGAGCGAGGTCGAGCAGGTGTGCACGACCGCGGTCGTGATGGATCGCGGGCGTCTCGTCGCGTCCGGCACCGTCGCCGACCTCATGCAGGCCGCGGTCTCGGCGTACCTGGAGGTCGACGACGGCGAGCGCGCCGCGCGCGTGCTGCGCGAGGTCCCGGGCGTGGAGGGCGTGGCGCCCGAGCCACCCGGGCTGTCGGTCGCGATGGACGGCGTCGAGCGCTGGCAGCTCGTCGACGCGCTCGTGCACGCGGGCGTGAAGGTGACGACGGTGACGTCGCGCCACCGCCTCGAGGACGCCTTCCTCGGCCTCCTCGGCGAGGAGACGGAGAGAACCTCGTGAGTCTCGTCGGTACGGAGGTCGTCAAGCAGGGGCGGCGGCTGCGGACGTGGGTCGTGTTCGGGTTGATGGTCGCGATCCCCGTGATCATCACGTTCGCGCTGTGGGCGAACCCGCCGAGCCAACCGGGCGGTGAGGGAGGCGGCGGAGGCGACTTCTTCTTCCTGTCGCGGAGCAGTGGCCTGCTGCTCCCCGCCGCCGTGCTGCTCGTCGCGAGCCGGTTCCTGCTCATCGGCGTCGCCGCGCTGTTCGGCGGCGACACGATCGCGGCCGAGGCCTCCTGGGGCAACCTCCGCTCGCTCCTGGTGCGACCGGTCCAGCGCGGGCGGCTCGTACTGGTGAAGCTCGGCGCGGCGACCGTCCTCACCGCGCTGTCGACGCTGATCCTCGTGCTCACGGCCCTGATCGCCGGCGTCATCGTCTGGGGCTGGCACGGCATCGCCGGCGTCAGCCTCGGCTTCGGGTTCTTCCGTGTCCCGTCCCAGTCGGCGGGCCTGTTGCTGTGGCACCTCGTGATCGCGACGGCGTATGTGACGTGGAGCCTCGCCGCGGCGGTCGCGTTCGGGTTCATGGTGTCGACGATGAGCGACGCGCCGATCGGCGCGGCCGCGGCGGCGTTCGGGCTCTACGTGGTGTCCGCGATCCTCGACGCCGTCAGCGCGATCGGTTCGATCCGCAACGGCTTCCCGACGCACTACTCGGACGCGTGGCAGGACTTGTTCATCCACAACCACGCGAGCTTCGAGATGGTGCTGGGCTCGCTGGTCCAGCTCGGCTACGTGGTGGCGTTCTGCGCGATCGGCGTGTGGTGGTTCCGGCGCAAGGACGTCATGTCCTGACCCCGCGTCGCTGCCGGGCGAGGTACGTCGCGCGGCTGAGCATGTTCGACGCGGGCGGCGACGTCAGGACCTGCGCGAGCGCGGCGAGCGCGACGGACGTGACGTCGTTCGCGCTGTGGAGGCTCACCGCGGCGCCGGCGAGCAGGAGCAGCACGCCGAGTGTCGACGCCTTGGCGAGCGCGTGCATGCGCGCGAGGACGTCGTCGAAGCGGACCACGCCGATCGCGGCGATCAGCACCAGCACCGAGCCGGCGAGCGCGAGCACCTCACCGGTCACCGTCACGCCCCTCGATGTAGCGGGCCACCATCGCGGTGCTGACGGGTCCGACGAGCGCGACGACGACGAGCGTCGGCAGGTACGCGCCCGCGTGTGTGCGGATCGCGTCGGTCGCGAGCGCGCCCATGCCGGCGACGACGAGGCCGCTCAACCCGATGGCGCGGTCCGCGATCGACGGGCCCGCGCACAGGCGGAACATGAACGCGCCGGCCGCGACGCCGAGGATCACGAACGTCGCGAGCGTCACGCGTCGCCTCGCGAGACCGTCCCACCGACCGCGGCGGTGACGAGCCGCTCGAGGCGGGCGAGCCCGCGCCGCGCGGCGTCGGGATCATCGAGCAGCAGGAAGTGGACCTCGATCGTGGGCGGGAAGCGCGTCGTGTCGACCGTCATCGTCCCCGGTGTGAGCGCGATCGTGTTCGCGACGACGGTCATCACCCACGGCGACGCCGTCGCCAGCTCGTGGACCACGACACCGGTGCGGACCCGCGCGCGGCGTCTGAGGATCGTGCGCGCGACGACGACGTTCGACGTGACGAGCTGCCACGCGAGGTACGCGAGCAGGCGCGCGACCGCGAACGGCCGGACCCCGCGGCGCAGTGGTGCCGCACCACGTGCGGGCGGGAAGGCGACGAGCAGGACGATGCTCGACGCGACCCCGGCCACGACGGTCTCCGGGCGCGCGCTCCCCCACGCGAGCAGCCAGATGCCGGTGAGGAGCGCGACGCGCGCGAGCAGGCTCATCGGCCGACGACCGCGTGGACGTAGCGGGCCGGCTCCATCAGGTCGTGCGCGGTCCGCACGCTCAACCCGTACAGCGGTCCGGCCGCGAGCGCAGCCGCGACACCGCACGCGACGAGCGCGCCGGTCGGGACCACCATCCACACCGGTCCGCCGAGCCGGCCGACCCGCGCGACGGCCTCCTCGCCGCCGTCGGGTTCGGCGGGTTCGCCGGCTGCACCCCAGAACGCGCCCGACCAGATGCGGGCCATGACGGAGAGCGTCAACAACGAGACGGCCAGGCTCACGGCCACGATCGCGGCCGCGTGCGACTGGAACCCCGCCTCCACGAGCGCGAGCTTCCCCACGAACCCCGACAGCGGGGGGACGCCCGCGAGGCTGAGCGCCGACAGCAGGAACAGGACCGCGAGCACCGGCGCCGTGCGCAACAGGCCGCGTAGTCGCGGGAGCTCTCCCGTCCCCGCGGCGTGCTCGACGAGCCCGGCGGTCATGAACAACGACGTCTTCACGACGATGTGCTGGACCATGTAGAAGACGGCAGCCGCGACGCCCGCGACCGTGAAGAAGCCGAGGCCCATGACCATGTAGCCGACCTGGCTGACGATGTCGAACGACAGGATGCGCTTGACGTCGTCCTGCGCGATCGCACCCGCGACGCCGATCACCATCGTCGCACCGGCCAGGACCAGCAGCAGCGTGCCCGGGCGGCTGCCCGCCGGGAACAGCAGCGTCTGCGTACGGATGAGCGCATAGATCCCGACCTTCGTGAGCAATCCGGCGAACACCGCGGTGATCGGTGACGGCGCGATCGGATAGCTGTCGGGCAGCCAGAAGAAGAACGGGAACAGCGCGGCCTTGATCCCGAACACGACGACGAGCAAGGCCGCGAACGCGCTCGCCGTGCCCGACGGCAGCGTGTGGATCCGCTGCGCGAGGACGGCCATGTTCACGGTGCCGGTCGCGGAGTACAGGAGCGCGACCGCAGTCACGAACAGGGTCGACGAGAGCAGGCTCAACACGACGTACGTCGTCCCCGACCGCACCTGCTCGCGGCGGCCACCGAGCGTCAGGAGCACATAGCTCGCGGTGAGCATCATCTCGAACGCGACGAACAGGTCGAACAGGTCGCCCGTGAGGAAGGCGAGCGCCACACCCGCGGCGAGGACGAGGTAGACGGACTGGAAGCCGACGTGGTTGCGCTCGGCGCCGGGCTCGCCGATCGCGTACACGAGGACGGCGAGCAGCGTGACCGAGGCGACCACGAGCATCAGGGCCGCGAACCGGTCGGCGACGAGCGCGATCCCGATGCGCGCCGGCCATCCGCCCGCGTGGGCGACGACCGGCCCGCTCCGGTCGACGTGCACGAGCAGGACCACCGCGATCGCGGTCGTCGTCGCGAGCACGACGACGCCGACGGTGCGCTGCGCGACACGCGACCGGCCGGCCAGGATGGACACCGCCGCGCCCACCAGTGGCAGCACGACGGGGACGGCGACGAGCCAGGTCATCGGCCCGCGCCCGTGTCGTCGTGCACGAGCGCGCGCTCGTCGTCGCCCGGCCCCGGCCGCGGGCCCGCGGCGCGCGCGATCGCGCGGTCACCGACGTCGTCCTCGACCGCGTCGTCCCGGGTGAGGATCCAGCTCCGGTACGCGAGCGCGAGGAGCAGCGCGGTCACCGCGAACGAGATGACGATCGACGTCAGCGCGAGCGCCTGCGGGATCGGGTCGCTGAACGAGCGCGCACGACCGGTGCCCGCGATCGGTGCTCTCCCCCAACGTCCGGCCGCGATCAGGAGGACGTTGCCGCCGTGGGTCAGCAGCGCGAGCCCGATGACGATGCGGCTGAGCGTGCGCTGGAGCACCAGGTACGTGCCCGAGGCGAACAGGATCGCAGCCGTAGCCGCGAGGACGATGCTCACGGCACCTCCTCGGGCGCGGCGTGGGGAGGGTCGCCGAACGCCTCGAACACCATGAGCACCACACCGACGACCGTGACGTAGACGCCGACGTCGAACAGCAGCGCGGAGCTCAGCTTCAGCGCGCCTGCGAGCGGCAGGTGCACCGTCGCGGTGGCGACCTCGAGCACCGGATGGCCGAACGCGACGGGCAGCGCCGCCGTCAGGAAGGACACGAGGAGCCCGGCGCCGAGCACGGTCCAGGGCCGGAACCGGGACAGGGAGCGCACCTCGCGGATGCCGCCCGCGACGTAGCGCAGCGCGATCGCGGCGCCGGCGAGGAGGCCGCCGACGAACCCGCCGCCCGGTTGGTTGTGGCCCGCGAACAGCAGCCACAGCGAGCCCATCATCACGGCGTGGAACACCACCTGCGCCGAGACGTCGACGAACGGGACACGCACGACGCGCGCCACCCGCTCCACGGGCTCCGTACGCTGGGCCGCCGGACTCGACTCGCCGCGTGCCCGGGGCCGTCGCCCGGCGCGTGCGAGCGCGACCGCACCGATCGACGCGGCTGCGAGCACCGTGATCTCACCGAGCGTGTCGAGCCCGCGGAAGTCGACGAGGATCACGTTCACGACGTTGTGACCGCCGCCGTCGGGCACCGCACGCGCGATCGTCTCCGTGGTCGCGGTCGTGGGGTGCGGCGGCGCGGCGGCGACGAGCGCGAAGACGAACACGACCACGCCGACGAGCGCCGAGACCACGAGTCGCACCGTGCGACGCCGCGGCGTCGACGAGCGGACGAACCGGGTGGGGAGCCGGCGCAGGACGAGCACGAACAGCACGGTCGACAGCGTCTCGACCGCCGCCTGCGTCAGCGCGAGGTCGGGCGCGCCGTGCACGACGAACAGGCCGGCCATGCCGTACCCGACCGCGCCGAGGAGGAGCGCGGCAGCGAAGCGCCGCCGGATGATCGCGGCGCCGAGCGCGGCGACCACGACCAGTCCGGCGAGCGGCAGGTTCCCCGCCGGCCCGATCGCAGCCGGCCAGCCGGGCCAGTGCACCGACGAGAGCATCACGATTCCCGGGATCGCCGCCGCGGCGGCGAGCACGACGCCGGCATAGATCGGCAACGAGCCGTTCTGCACGACCCCCGTGACGACGCGCGACCCAGCGCGCACGCCACGCAGCAGCCCGACGTAGGCGCGGTCCGCCCCGAACCGACGTCCGCCCGCGCGCAGCACCCGCTGGACCCGGCCGTCGAGCGCGGCGACCGTCGCGCCACCCGCGAGCGTGAGCGCGGACAGCGCGAGCGTCACGGTCCACCCGTGCCAGAACGCGAGATGCACCGTCGCCGACGGCTCGCCCAGCGCGCGCGCCGTCGCGGTCACGAGCGGGTCCGCGAGTGACGGTGCCACACCGAGGACGAGACCCGCGAGCGCGAGCAGCGCGGCAGGCGCGACGAACGGCAAGGAAGGGACGCCCGGTCCTCCGGGGCCGACTGGCCGCCGCTCGCGCCGGGGCCGGACGAACGTCGCGACGTAGAACCTGGCGCCGTACGCGACGGTGAGCATCGACCCGACGATCACTACGGCCAGCAGCACGTGCGCGCCGGCGAACGGCGCGCGACCGAGCGCGTCGTACGCCGACTCCTTGGCCACGAACCCCATCCCGAGCGGCACGCCGACCATCGAGACCAGCGCGAGGAGCGTGACGGCCTCGACCACGCGCCAGCGCCCGTCGAGCGCGGGCATCCGGCGGACGTCACGCGTCCCGGCGCACCGGTCGAGGATGCCGACGACCATGAACAGCGCCGCCTTGAACGCGGCGTGCGCGACGAGCAGCACCCAGCCCGCGGTCGAGGCCGCGGGCGTCCCCGCGCCGAACAGCACGACCATCAGTCCGAGCTGGCTGACCGTCCCGAAGGCGAGCAGGAGCTTGAGATCGTCCTGGCGCAGCGCGCGGAGCGCGCCGGCGAGGAGCGTGACGGCGCCGACCGTCAGCACGAGTGATCGCCAGACGCCGGCGCCGGCGACCACCGGCGCGAGGCGTGCGATCAGGTAGACGCCCGCCGTCACCATCGTCGCCGAGTGGAGGTACGCGCTGACGGGCGTCGGTGCCGCCATCGCGCCGGGCAGCCACGCGTGGAACGGGTACTGCGCCGACTTCGTGAACGCGCCGGCGAGGACGAGCACGAGCGCGGCCCTCGTCGCGCCGCCGCCCGGCACGCCGTGCGCGGCGAGGCCGCTGATCGTCGACGTGCCGGTGTGCTGCGCGAGGACGACCAACCCGGCGAGCATCGCGAGCCCGCCCGCCCCGGTGACGAGCAGCGCCTGCAGTGCGGCGGCGCGCGCCTCGGCGTCGCGGTGATCGGTGCCGATCAGCAGGTACGACGTGACGGACGTGATCTCCCAGAACGCGTACAACGCGAACAGGTCGTCGGCGAGGACGAGCCCCACCATGGCTCCCGCGAACAGCAGCAGCAGCGCGGCGAGCCGGCCCGTGTCGGGCGTCTCGCGACGCGCGTAGCAGGCGGCGTAGGCGAGGACGAGCACACCGATCGCCGCGACGACGAGCGTCATCGTCGCGGAGAGCCCGTCGAGGCGCAGGTCCATCGACAGGTCGAGCCCGGCGACCCACGTGACGCGCTGGGTCACCGGGTGCCCGTCGAGCACGCGTCCGAGACACGTGGCGATCCATCCGATCGTCACCGCGGGCGCGACGACGGCGACTGGGAACACGCCGCGCCGCCACCGCGACCCGAGCGGCAGGACGACGACGGCGACGACGCCGTAGAGAGCGACGACGCCGATCAGCGGGTGACCGCCGCGTCTGCGGACCGGGCGCGCACCGAGCGGACCCTACCTGGCGCTCCTTCGCGCCGCGCCGGCGCGCAATCGCTTCGCGGCGTGCATCACGGGCGCGGGCCGGTGGGTACTTCGCGCGGCGAAGGAACGTCGCAAGGAGTCGCCATGACCATCACCCAGTTCGATCCGTTCTCGCGACTCGACCGGATGTTCGAACGGCTCGTCGGCGACGGCGGGACGCGCCGCATGACGATGCCGATGGACGTCTACCGGACCGGCGACACCTACGTCGTGGAGCTCGACCTCCCCGGCGTGTCGCCGGACGACATCGACGTGAGCATCGACCGGAACGTCATCTCCGTGCGGGCCGAGCGCGGCTCGGGTCACCGTGAGGGCGACGACGTCGTCGTGTGCGAGCGCGCGCACATGCGCTTCGAGCGCCAGATCTACGTGGGCGACAACCTCGACACGGACCGGCTCGAGGCGAGCTACGACAACGGCGTCCTGACGCTGCGCGTGCCGGCCAGCCAGGCCAGCCAGCCCCGTCACGTCGCGGTCGGCGGCGCGCACCCGAGGCCGGTCGAGGCGAGCGGGGCGCACCAGGAGGGCGAGCAGTCCGAGCAGGCCGGCATGGGGTCCACGACGCCGGGCGCGACACCGAACGGCTGAGCGCGCGCGGCCCCTCGGGTCATCCCTCCTGGATGTTGTTCGCCACGGTCACGTCGGAGAGCGCGGAGCCGCGGTCGCAGCGGTTGTCGTAGCCCGTCGCGCACACGAACCCGACGGACGGGTCGAAGAACCGGTTGTTCGTGATGACGACCCCGCGCACCGGTGTCGACGGGTACGGCTCGAGGTCGACGGCGAAGCGTCGCGCGCGCGTCACGACGTTCCCGTCGAACGTGATGTGCGAACCGCCGACCACGGCCAGTCCCTGCCTCCCGGCCTCGGTGAGCTGGTTGTCGGTGATGCGCACGCCGTCGGTGCGGTTCGAGATCCGGAAGAAGTCACCCCAGACGTTGCTGACGACGCCGTGCTCGAACGTCACGTTCGTGCTGCTGTCGATGGCGACGCCCGGCTGGCCCTCGTAGTCGTGGTCGAAGCCCGCGCCCTGCGGCTTCGGTCCGACGATGTCCAGACCGGTGAGCGTGATCCCGGACGACGTCTGCACCAGCCACTGGGGTGAGAAGGCACCTGACTGCGCGGTCGTGCGGACGAACATCGCGCCGTTGCCGTCGATCGTGATGCCGTGACGGCCGACGACGTTCACGGTGCCGTCGACACGGAGGCAGATGCCCGCGGGAAACCGCAGGGTCGCGCCGTCACGCGTCTCGGCGATGAACGTGTTGACGGCCGCGGTGCGGTCGGGACCGCGTGTGCAGGCGTTGCCGGCCGCGGGCGCGGCCGTCGTCGGCGGGAGGCTCGACGCGGGCGTGGTGCTCGACGGCACGCTGAACGGGATCGAGCTGGACGTGGGTGCCGCGCTCGCGTGCCGGGCGTGCTTGCCCGACCCGCCGTGACACGCCGTGAGCGCGCACGCGAACGCGGCGACGACGGCCGCGACGACAGCCGGCCGACGCGCCTGGCCTCCCCGCACGGGGGACATGTTCGCGGGCCGGGCCGCGCTCGTGGGTGTCGCGCGTGCAGTCGGCGCCGTTCGGTGCCATCGTGCGGGCGATGTCGCCGCTCACGCCCGCGCTCCAGGCCCTCGCGGACACCTGGGAGCGGCACACCGCGGCCGAGTTCGAGCTGAAGGACGCCGACGCGGCGATCGCGACGATGACGGACGATCCCGTCCTCGTGCACGTCCCCGCCGGCACCGGGGCGACGGGCCGTGAGCCGTTGCGCCGGTTCTACGCGGAGATCTTCATCCCGCAGACACCCCCGGACGCGACGCTCACGCTCCTCACGCGGACCGTGACACCGGAGCGTCTCGTCGACGAGTTCGTGTTCGAGTTCACCCACAGCCTGCAGGTCGACTGGCTCGTGCCCGGCATCCCCGCGACGGGTCGGCGCGTCGCGCTCCCCCACGTCGCGGTCATCGGGTTCGAGGGCGACAGGATCGCGTCGGAGCACATCTACTGGGACCAGGCGTCGATGCTGCGGCAGCTCGGGGTGCTCGACGGCCCGCTGCCCGTGCTCGGCGCGGACGAGCAGGCGCGCCTGCTCGACCGCGACGCGCCCGCGAACCAGCTCATCTCGCGGCGGTCGTGAAGGGCGCGGCTACGGGCGCGCACGTTCGCCGAACGTGCCGCGCCATGCGGATGCGTCTCGGGACCGTCGTGGCGTGCGTGGCGCTCGTGGGTGTGGCGGCCTGCTCGGGTGGCAGCAGGAAGACGTCCAACAAGAGCTCGTCCTCGACGACCGTCGCGCGCGCCCAGGCCACGCGCGGGCCGGCGGCGACCATGTCGACCCAGCTGACCGGCGGGCGCGGCGTGTATCTCGGCGAGGGCACGCCGCCGGACCTCGCCCGTGACGGCTACGTCCAGCGCGAGTACCTCGCGGCCGGCACCGCGACGTCGTACCGCGCGACGACACCGTTCACGCACGACGGCCGGTGGACGTTCGTCCCCGACGCGACGGCGCCGTACCGCACGCGCGTGCTCGTGCGGGCACCGGCCAAGACGTCACGGTTCAGCGGGACGGTCGTGGTCGAGTGGCTGAACGTCAGCGGAGGCGTGGACGCGAACCCGGAGTGGGTGAGCACCGCGGAGGAGATCGTCCGGCGCGGCGACATCTGGGTCGGCGTGTCCGCGCAGCGCATCGGCGTGGAGGGTGGCCCCGTCCTCGTCAAGGTGACGGGTGTCGCGGGCGCGGAGGACGCCGGGAAGGGCCTCAAGGCCATCGACCCGGCGCGCTACGGCACGCTGGAGCACCCCGGCGACGGGTACTCGTTCGACATCTTCACGCAGGTCGCGCGCGCCGTGCGCGACGGCGCCGGTCTCGACGGTGTCCGGCCGCAGCGCGTCATCGCGGCGGGTGAGTCGCAATCCGCGTTCGCGTTGGTCACCTACGACAACGGCGTGCAACCGCTGTCGCACGCGTTCGACGGCTTCTTCGTGCACAGCCGCGGTGCCATCGGGCTGCCCCTCGTCGCGCCGGGCAAGTACGCGGACCTGGCCGGCGCGCTGAACGGGACGCCGACGATCTTCCGCACGGACCAGGACGCGCCCGTGATGGACATCCAGACCGAGACCGACGTGTCGAGCATCCTGGACTCCGTCGCGGCGCGCCAGCCCGACACCGACCACTTCCGCCTCTGGGAGGTCCCCGGCACCGCGCACGCCGACGTGCACCTCGTCGGGGCCGCGAACGCGAAGGTCCTGAACTGCGGCGTGCCGATCAACGACGGGCCCATGCACATCGTCGCCAAGGCGGCGCTGCGCGCGTTGACCACGTGGCTCACGACCGGCACGGCGCCGCCCGTCGCGCCCCGCATCGAGGTCACCGACAGCCCGAAGCCCGTTGTCCGGCGGAACGCGGACGGCATCGCGCTCGGCGGCGTCCGCACGCCGCCGGTCGACGTCCCGGTCGCGGTCCTCTCGGGTGCACCGGGCCCGAACCCGTCGACGATCTGCCTGCTCCTCGGGTCGACGACGCCGCTGCCGGCGTCACGGCTCGCGCAGCTGTACCCGTCGCGCGCCGTGTACGAGCAGCGCTACGCCGCTGCGGCCGACGCCGCGATCAAGGCCGGGTTCGTGCTGCCCGAGGACCGCGCCGCGCTGCTCGCGTACGCGGACCCGTCGCGCATCCCCGCGTAGGAGAGAGCGTCACACGCGGTCACGGAGCTCCCGTTTGAGGACCTTGCCCGACGGGTTGCGCGGCAGCGCGTCGACGAACACGACGTCCTTGGGCACCTTGAAGCGCGCGAGCTGCGCGCGGCAGTGATCGACGAGGTCGTCGGCGGTCGCGTCCGCTCCGTCGCGGAGGGCGACGAACGCGACCGGCACCTCTCCCCACCGGCCGTCGCGACGGCCGACGACGGCGGCCTCGAGCACGGCCTCGTGCTCGTACAGCACGCGCTCGACCTCGGAGCCCGCGATGTTCTCGCCGCCGGAGACGATCATGTCCTTCAGCCGGTCGACGACCCAGACGTACCCGTCGTCGTCGCGCACACCGATGTCGCCCGTGTGGAACCACCCGCCCGCGAACGCGGCTGCGGTCGCGTCCGGGTCGCGCCAGTAGCCCTTGAACACCTTCGGGCCCCGCAGCACGATCTCGCCCCGCTCTCCCGCGGGGAGCGACCGGCCCTGGTCGTCCCAGATGTCGAGGTCGAGGTACAGGCAGGGACGGCCGACGCTGCCGAGCTTCGTGATCAGGCTCTCGCGGTCGAGGAACGTGTCGCCCGAGACGGTCTCGGTGAGCCCGTACGCGTCGGCGAACCACGCGGACGGGAACGTCCGCTGCAGCCGCTCGATCAGCGGGATGGGCATCTTCTCGCCGCCGTTGACGACGACGCGGACCGACGACAGGTCGCGGCGCTCGACGTCGGGCAACGCCATGATCGCGTTGATCATCGCCGGCGCGAGCCACACCGTCGTCACGCGCGACCGTTCGATCTCGTCGACGACGGACGCGGCGTCGAACACGCGGTGGACGATCGTCGTCGCGCCGGCGGCGATCAGCGTCGTCGTCGTCAGGTCGAGCGCGCCGACGTGGTACAGCGGACCGCACGCGAGGCCGACGTCGTCGCGGGTGATCCCGAGCTCGACGAGGTGCGCGAGGTTCTTCCACGCCAGGTTGGCGTGCGTGATCATCACGCCCTTGGGGCGGCCGGTCGTCCCCGACGTGTACATCAGCCGGTGGACGTCGTCGCCCGCGGCACACACGCGCGGCGGGATCGTCCCGCGCGTGCGAAGGTCGGCGAGGCGCGTCCAACCGGTGGGGACGTCCGCGCCGATGACCACGCGCGTCGGCGCGTCCTCGGTCTCCTTGGTCGCGTCGTCGGCGAGCGGCGCGAGCTCGGCGTCGCACACGAGGACCCGCGCGCCGGAGTGCTGCAGGATGTACCGCACCTCGGCCGCCGCCAGCCGCCAGTTGATCGGCATCGCGATCGCGCCGAGATGGTTCGCCGCGAAGATCGTCTCCAGGAACTCGGTGCAGTTGTACGAGAGGAGCGCGACGACGTCGCCCTCACCGACGCCGTGGTCGTGGAGCCCGCCGGCGAGCGCGGCCGCGCGTGCGGCCATCTCCGCGTAGGTGACGCTGCCGTCGGCGGCGCGGGCGAGCACACGGTCGGGGGTGGTCGTCGCGTGGTGCGCGAGCACCGCGCACCAGTTCGCGTCGCCCTCCATCGCCCCCTCCCGGCGCTGTTGTACCGACTGTTCAGTATATTGAGGCGGCCATGCCCGACCCCGTCGTGTTCTCCGCGTGCGAGCCGAGCGACGCGTCACGCGCGTACGGCCTCGGGCTCGTGCCCGTCGAACCCGGGCGCGAGGAGCGCGCGCCGCGCTGGAAGGGGCGCTGATGACCGGACGAGGAGCGTCCGCGGCAATGCCGCAGGCCCAGGCAAACGAGGTGCCGCGCCGGAGCGAGAAGTGGCAGGCCCGCCGCGAGGCGATCGTCGACACCTCGGCGCGCGTCTTCGCGCAGCAGGGCTACCACGCGACGAGCCTCACCGAGCTGTGCGAGGCGAACGGTCTCGGCAAGGGAGCGCTCTACCACTACATCCGCTCGAAGGAGGAGCTGCTCGCCGCGATCCACGACCGCGTCATGGACGAGGTGATGACGGGTGCCGATCGCGTCGCGGCGACGGGCGGGTCACCGTCGGAGCAGCTGCGGTTGCTCGGCGACGAGCTGCTCGACGTGATCCACCGCTACCCCGACCACGTCTGGGTCTTCCTGCACGAGTTCCCGGCCCTCACCGGTGAGCGTGCGGAGCAGTTCCGCGCCCGGCGGCGCGAGTACGAGCGGCGGGTCGAGGCCGTGTTGCGGGCCGGGATCGAGACGGGCGAGTTCCGCGACGTCGACGCGCGGCTCAGCGCGCTCGCCTGGCTCGGCATGCACAACTACACGTACCTCTGGCTCAAGCCGGGTGGCCGGCTGTCCGCGCGCGACGTCGCGAGGCCGTTCGCCGACGTGTTCATCCGCGGCATCGGCCGGGCTCAGGGCACCGAGTAGCCACCGTCGACGACGAGGGCGGAGCCGGTCGTCCAGCGGGACGCGTCGCTCGCGAGGTAGGAGTACGCGCCCACGAGCTCGTCGGCCGACCCGAGCCCGAGCGGGTGACGGCTCGCGATCGCGTCGAGCGCTTCCTGGGGGAGCCCGTCGTGGATCGCGGAGACGAACGTGCCCGGGCACACGCAGTTGACGCGGATGCCGTCGCGCGCGTACTCGACCGCGGCGACCTTCGCGAGCTGGATCACGCCGGCCTTCGTGACGCAGTACGGCGCCGCGTGCGACCACGCGGTGAGTCCCGACACGGACGCGGTCAGCACGATCGAACCGGACTGCTGCGCGCGCATGACGGGAACAGCAGCGCGGATGCCGTTGACCGCGCCCAGCACGTTGACCCGGAACGCGCGCTCCCAGTCCTCGATCGCGAGGTTGTGGATGCGTCCGTTGGGCGACAACACGCCCGCGTTGCTGACGAGCACGTCGAGGCGGCCGAACCGCTCGACGGCCAGCGCGACGACGGCGTCGACCTGCGCGGGATCGGCGACGTCGGCGATCCGCGTCTCGACGCCGCCGCGCTGCTCCGGCAGCCGTGCGAGCGTCGCGTCGAGGGACTGCTCGCTCACGTCGCTGAGCACGACGTCGGTGCCGGGCTCCGCCACGAACGTGCGCGACAGCGCGGCACCGAGCGACCCGCCCGCGCCGGTGATCACGACGACCCGGTTCACGACAGGAGGTAGCCGCCGTCCACCGTGAGGACGGTCCCGGTCACGAAGGCGGCGGCGTCGGACGCGAGGAACTGGTACGCGCCCGCGAGGTCGGTGGCGCTCCCCCAGCGTCGCTGGGCGGTGTGGCCGACGATGCCCGCGGCCAGGTCCGGGTTGCTCTTCCACCCGTCGGCGAGCGGCGAGTCGAACCACCCCGGCGCGACGACGTTCACCGTGATCCCCGCGGGCGCGAGGTCGAGCGCGAGCCCCTTCGCCATGCCGACCAGGCCCGCCTTGGAGGCGCTGTACGCGGTCAGTCCCTCGCGGGGTCGCTCGCCGAGCACCGAACCCGTGAAGATCAACCGCCCGCCCTCGCGCATCACTCGCGCCGCCGCGCGCGCGCCGAGGAACGCGCCCGTCAGGTTGACGTCGATCACCTCGCGCCACACGGACGGATCCGTCGTGCGCGGTCCCGCGACGATCGGCGAGATCCCCGCGTTGCAGATCCAGACGTCGACGCCGCCCCACTCGGCGACGGTCGCGTCCGCGACGGCCTCGTTGAACTCGCCGTCGGTCACGTCGCCGCAGCACACGAGCGCCGGGCCCGGGACCTCTTGGGCGACCGCCTTCAGGTCCGTCTCCGTGCGCGCGACGAGCGTGACGCGGGCGCCCGCGGCCGAGAACGCGTGCGCGAGCAGGCGACCGAGCCCGCGGCTGGCGCCGGTGACGACGACACGCCGGTCGCGCACGTCGGCGCCGGACGGGAACGAGGCCGGGATGTCGATGTCGTCTCGCACGCGACCCTCGCCCACCGTGCGCCGCCGCCCTCAACCGGATGCTTTGTACCGGTCAGTACAATAGTCTCTCGGCGTGCTCAGCGAGGCCGACCGGCTCGAGCTGCACCGCCGAATGCTCCTGATCCGCGGGTTCGAGGAGCGCGTCGCCGCGCTCTACCGCGACGGCGAGGTTCCCGGCTTCGTGCACCTGTCGATCGGCCAGGAGGCGGCCGCGGTCGGCGCGTGCTGGCCGCTGCGGGACGACGACGTCATCACGTCGACCCACCGGGGCCACGGCCACTGCCTTGCGAAGGGACTGGACCCGCGCGGGATGTTCGCCGAGCTCATGGCGCGTGCCGACGGCACCAACCGCGGTCGGGGCGGGTCGATGCACATCGCGGACCCGGGTCGCGGCGTCTTCGGCGCCAACGGGATCGTCGCGGCCGGGCTGCCGATCGCGGTCGGCGCGGCAGTCGCGGCGCAGCTGCGCGAACGCGACGCGGTTGCCGTGGCGTTCTTCGGTGACGGCGCCGTCGCCGCGGGCGCGTTCCACGAGGCGGTGAACCTCGCCGCGGTGTGGCGGCTCCCCGTGGTCTTCTTCTGCGAGAACAACGGCTACGCGGAGTTCTCCCCGGCGTCGAGCCAGCACGCCGCGCCGCTCGAGCGAAGGGCCGCGGGATACGGCGTCGACTACGTCGCCGTCGACGGCAACGACGTCGTCGCGACCGCGCGCGCGATGCGCGACATCGTGTCGGCGGCGCGCGACGGCCGCGGGCCGTCGATCGTCGAGGCGACGACGTACCGCCGCCACGGCCACTACGAGGGCGACCCGCAGCGGTACCGGTCGGCCGACGAGGTGCGCGAGTGGGAGACGCGCGACCCGATCGTCGTCCACGCGGACCAGCTGCGCGCCGCCGGGATCGGGGACGACACGATCGGTGCGATCGAGCGGTCGGTCGCGTGCGAGCTCGACGGCGCGCTCGACGCGGCCCGTCGATCCGCCGCGCCGGACGTCGCGACGCTCCACGACTTCGTCGTGCGTGCACGCCCCCCGACCACCGAGCCGCCACCACTGCCCGCCGACGGGCCCGTCTTCCGCACGATGGACGCGATCCGCGGCGCGCTCGAGGTCGAGCTCGACCACGACGAGCGCGTCTTCGTCGCCGGCATCGACGTCGGCGAGGGCGGCAACGTCTTCGGCCTGACCCGCGG
>Ga0070739_10003904_pt1 | contig 18127 bp, 14 predicted proteins | sample Coa_R1_7_FD_66445 | JGI IMG/M metagenome (GOLD analysis project Ga0070739, IMG submission 66445) | Surface soil microbial communities from Centralia Pennsylvania, which are recovering from an underground coalmine fire - Coalmine... | ecosystem: Environmental > Terrestrial > Soil > Unclassified ... | reverse complement strand
GCCATGTCCGCTTGCTCCCCGGCAGCATGCGCGTCCGACGCGCCTGCGCCTCACGTAGTCTCCTTAAGCATATACCAGCCGGCACCGGTCTACCAATCCCCTGCAGCCAACCGGTTTCTCTCGGCAGCGAGCGGGAACGTGGGTGCAGCGAACAGCGTCGCCGAACGACAGCTTCTGCACAGTGTGCCGGTTTGACCCTGCCACCGACGGGCTTCTAGAATGCTTGCCTCCACGCGCAGCGGGGCACCGGCCCGCAGAACAAAGCTCGCAATGGGAAAGGAGAGCCTTACCATGGATCTTCGCGGTAATGCCATTACCTGGATGGGCCACGCGTCGTTTCGCATCACTACGCCCGACGGACGCACCGTCCTCATCGACCCCTGGATCAGCGGTCCCACCTGCCCTGAGAAAGAAAAAACCTTTTCCCGGGTCGACCTGTTGCTCTTTACGCATGCACACTGGGATCACTTTGCCGACGCACTGACCCTGACCCGACAGTACACGCCCAAAACCGTCGTGATCATCGAGACCGGCCAGTGGCTGGAATCTAAGGGCGTCGCCAACGTCATCGGCATGAACAAGGGCGGCACGGTGAATGTGGACGGCATCGAAGTCACCATGGTCCACGCCGTGCATTCCAACAGCATCGTGGACGAAGGCCGCGTGCTCTATGCCGGCGACCCCGCCGGCTTCGTCGTCCGCCTGCCGGGCGGGCTCACGCTGTACCATGCCGGCGATACCGCCGTGTTCAGCGACATGCGGCTGATCGGTGAACTCTATCGGCCTGAGCTGGCGCTGCTCCCCATCGGCGACCACTTTACGATGGGCCCGCGCGAGGCGGCGCAGGCCGTGCGCCTGCTGGGCGTGCGTCATGTGGTGCCCATGCATTACGGCACCTTCCCGCTGCTGACAGGCACTCCTGAAGCCTTTCAGCGGGAAGTGGCCGCCATTGCGGGCCTACAGGTGCACGTACTCCAGCCCGGCCAGTCGCTCGGGTAACAACCATGCCGGCGCGACCGGCCGCACCTGCAGAAACTCTGCTCGCCCCCGCCGTCGAGGCGTATCTGGAACGCTTGCTGCCACCGCGCGATCCAGTTCTGCAGGCCATGGAGCGGCTGGCACGCCGCGAGCACATTCCCATCGTAGGGCCAGCCTGTGGTCGCCTGTTGGCCCTGCTGGTGCATCTGAGCGGGGCGCGCCGCATCTTCGAGATGGGCTCGGCGATCGGCTACTCGACCCTGTGGCTGGCCCGCGCAGCCGGCCCCCGTGGCTGCGTCTTTTACACCGACAGCGACCCGGCCCGTGCGCAGCGCGCCCGGCAGTTTTTCGAGCGGGCCGGGGTGCTTCCGCGCGTGCGGTTGCTGATCGGTGACGCGCTTGACTGCCTGGCGCGGACGCCGGGAAGCTTCGATCTGATCTTCGTGGATGTGGATAAGGAGCAGTATCCGGCGGCGCTGCGTCTGGCCCTGCCCCGCCTGCGCCCGGGCGGGCTGCTGGTGGCCGACAACGCCCTCTGGCATGGCCGGGCGGCCCTGCCCCGCCAGATGGCCGACGCCGCTACGCGTGCCGTCCAGGAGTACAACCGAACCGTCTTCAGCGACCCCGAGCTGTTCTCGGTCTTAGTGCCCCTGCGTGACGGCATGGTGGTGAGCTGGAAAATTCCTGCCGGCGCACGCCGTTAGCGGCCCGCCTCGGCCAGCTTCTGTAGGTAGCGCTCGGCATCGAGAGCGGCCATGCAGCCGGCCCCGGCGGCTGTCACCGCCTGGCGGTAAACGTGATCGGCAACGTCGCCGGCCACAAAAACCCCTTCGACGCTGGCTGCCGTGCCGTTGCGGGTGACCAGGTAGCCGGCCGCGTCCATCTCCAGTTGGCCGCGGAAGACCGCCGTGTTGGGGTCGTGCCCGATGGCCACAAACAGCCCTTCCACCGGCAGCCGCTCGATCTGCCCGGTCTCCACATGGCGGACCACTACGGCCTCGACGGCCCCGCGCTCGGGGTCCAGGATGTCCTGCACCACGTAAGGCGTCAGAAATCGGATTTTCTCGTTCTGGCGCGCCCGGTCCACCAGAATGCGCGTGGCCCGGAACTGGTTGCGCCGGTGAATGACGGTGACGCGCGTGGCGAACTTGGTCAAAAAGATGGCTTCCTCCATGGCCGTGTCGCCGCCCCCGACCACGGCCACCTCGCGCCCGCGGAAAAAATACCCATCGCAGGTAGCGCACGTGGAGACGCCGTGCCCGAGCAGCTTCTTCTCCGACTCCAGCCCGAGCAGACGCGCCGAGGCTCCCGACGCCACGATCAGCCCGTGCGTCCGCAGCACACTCCCATTGACCTCCAGCCGGAAAGGCCGCTGCTGGAGATCGACCGCCGTCAGCGCGCCCGGCACGAACCGGGCGCCGAAGCGCGTGGCCTGCTGCCGCATGCGGTCAATTAATTCTGGCCCCAGAATGCCGTCGGGAAACCCGGGGTAGTTCTCCACCAGCGTCGTAAGTGTGAGCTGGCCACCCGGTTCGTGGCCCTCAACCACCAGCGGCGCCAGCTCGGCCCGGGCGGCGTAGATGGCGGCGGTCAGTCCCGCACATCCGCTGCCCACAATGACGAGCTTTTCTACGGTTGCTTCCGGATGCTCCATCGAGACTCCTCTGGACTGGATGATGTGCGCGTGCCGGTCCCTGTGTGCCGGGGCGGCCACACGCAGTCGTGGCCGCCTCAGCTCCGGACACGCTGGCCGCGAATCTCTTCCAGGTGCTGGCGCAGGCGCTCGAGCACCGGGCCTTCGCCTTCCTGTTCCATCTCGCGCAGCAACTCGTTGAGTGCAAAGTGCACGATGTCGTTGTGGTGGAGCTCCTCGGGCGCCAGCGCCTCGCTCAGGCGCAACCAGATGCTGTGCAGCAAATCGATTTCCTTCGGCGTCAGCCGCGGCGGGTGCGGCCCGAGATAGACGACGTGCTCGGAGCCGTCGGGCTCGAAGATTTCCAGCCGGATCTGCGGCTTGGGTGCAGGCAATCGCTCCCAGGCCTGCCCCAGCAATCGCGCCTGCTCGGCCACCGGCATTTTCGAGGAAGCTCCGAGCACAATGACCGCCGACTCCAGCCGCTGGGCCGCCCGCAGGATCGCATCGTAGATATCGTTGGCGGCCACCATGGCCAGATGAATCGTCACGCCGCGTTTTTCAGCCACCTGCAGGGCCCGTGTGAACAGCAACTGCTCCATCGGGGTGAACAACTGGTCGGGAGCCAGCTCGTGCTCGCCGGAACCGCCCCGCCGCAACAGCCGAATGTGGAGCACGACCACGTCGCGCTGGCCCGGACGCCGGAGACGGTCGAGCAGCCGCTCCAGGTGGTGCAGGTGGTAATAATTGGCCACCGGCACCAGGTAGCCTCCTGGGCGCACCCCAAGCGCCTCCAGGCTGAGATCGCTCTGCTGCTGCAGGTTAAATTCATCCAGCTCCACATGTGACGTCTGGCCCTGCTGCAGCCGCCGCTCGGTCAGCGCGAACACGGTCGACAGCAGCGCCGTAAACGTTACCCCCGAAATGGTCGCCATGGGCTTGGTGAACAGATTCACCACGGCGATCACCAGCAGAATGGCCGTGATCAACCCCAGCCCCAGCGGGATCTCCACACCCCGCACCGTCAAATTCAGCGGAACCTTATACTCGCGCTTGAGGTCGTGATGGTAACGTAGCACCAGTGTGCCCAGCCCCTTCAGCGCAAAACTCCAGATGACGCCGAAGGCGTAGAGGTCGCCGAGAAAGGTGTAGCTGCCGCGGCTCACCAGAATCACCAGCACCTGCAGAGCGGCGATCAGCGAAACGATCCGGTAGGACGTGCCGAAATGCCGGTGCGGCCGCCGAAACCACTGCGGCAGCGCCCCGTCTTCCGAGACGCGGTTGAGCACCCCGTTGGCCCCCACGATTGCCGTATTCACCGCGCCCGACAGGATCAGCGCGCCCACGATCACCACAAACACGTGAAAGGCCAGCCGCAATCCATAGGGTCCTTCCAGGCTCATCGCCAGCCCGCCGATCAGGTTGCCCAGATACTGCTTGCGCACCGCTTCGGGAATGATCATCCCCGCCAGCACCGAGCCTACGCCGGTGAACAGCAGGCTGTAGATGAAAATCACCAGTCCCGCCTTCTTGAGATTCTGTAGCTTCGGATGCTCGATCTCGCGGTACACCTGGGCCAGGGTTTCCTCGCCACTCATGGCGAGGATGGAGTGCCCCAGGCCGACAAAGACGGCCAGCAGCGCAAACAGATGCGGCGGGAAGTGCACACCATAGAGCCACCCGAGCGCCTCGCGGCCGAGGTGCAGGTTGTGCGGCAGCGGTGCCGGCGGCAATGGCGGTCGCCGCACCCAGATCGTGTAGCCGCACCAGGCCAGCAGTACGACCACCATCACGGTCGTCAGCTCCATGATCCAGAGCGCCTTCTCGCTGGATTCCGGTACCCCTTTGATGTTCTGCCACCAGAAATAGATCGTCACCAGCAGAGCGAACAGCACGGCCGTCTGCCGTACGGGAAGCGTCAGACGCAGTCCGGCGTAGGCAAACACTTCGTTCATGACCGCGCCGAAATACAGGCCGGCGGTCACGGCACTGATGGGGCCGGTCAGGACGTAATCGAACAGCAGGGCCGAGACGGAGACCTTCGCCATGGTCGGGCCCATGGACTCTTTCACGACCCGGTAGACCCCGCCGCGCACAAAGATGCTGCAGCTTTCAATGTAGATGGCCCGCACCGCATAGCTGAGGAACATCACCGCGAGCACGAACCAGGGTGCCGTGCGCCCGATGAACGCCTCGGCATCGCCCGCCGCGTAGTAGGCTGACGAAGCCAAATCGTTGAGCACGATGGCGGCGGCACGCCAGAAGGAGATAAACGTCAGCATGGCCGTCGTGGCGATGAACACGCGCGGCATGCGGTCCAGCGGGCGCGACGACGGCTGATTGGGAACACCACCCATGCAAGTGCCAGGCGCCAGTTACGTTATGCTGCCACGGGGAAGTTTGTCAAAAGGCGGGCCCGGGGACGGCGGCCCGTGCCCGACAGTCCGCACAGGGGCAGATCTCGCGCAGGTAGGCGAACGTGAAAATCCCGGCCGCATGGCCATCGGAGAAGGCGAATTCCACCGCGTAGTGGCCGACCGCACCGGCCGAGCGCGCCGTCACCCGTGGCCGGTAAAGCGGCAAGCCCGGCCCGACCGGCGCGCGGCGTTTGCGTTCCTCCTGACATACAGCGCAGGGGCAGCGCTCCCGCAGGTAGTCAAACGCGTACTGGCTGCGATGCCCATCGGCCCAGAGAATCTCCATCCCCTGTCCGGTGGAAACATAAATGCGCACCTCGGCCGGCGTGGCCGAGGGCGAAGCCGTTTCCGACATCGCTCGGCTCTCCTGGCGCTCAGGCGCGCCGGCAGCACGGGCCCGGTGGGATCGGGTGGCCGTGCGGGCAGGTCCGCGGATGACCCAGGAAGGTGCAGATGCGCTCGTCGAGCTCGGGACTGATGATGTGCTCGAACTTGCAGGCGTGCGAGTCGGCCTGCACATCGTCAATGGCGAAGGTATCCATGAAGAGCCGCTCGGCCAGCCGTCGCCGCCGGATGAGATTGCAGGCCCGCTGGCGACCGTGTTCGGTCAGCCGGACATGCACGTCGTCCAGCTCGACCAGACCCAGCTCGTTCATCTGCCGCAGCAGGTGCGTCAGCTCGAGCGGGCCCACCGAATTCAGATCCGCCACACAGGGCGTTCCGCCCTGCTCGCCACACAGAAAGATCTCTTCCAACAAATGATCCAGCCGCACCTCGCGGTCGCTGTCGGTCACCACCACCTGCGCCAGCCGACCGTGCACCAGCTCGATGCGGCGGTCGGCCAGGCGCGCCAGCGCCGGGTCATGCGTGACCAGCAGAATGGTCTGGCCAGCACGATGCAGCTCGCGCAGCAGCCGCACGACCGTCTCCTCGTTGGGCTCGTCCAGGCTGCCGGTGGGCTCGTCGGCCAGCAGGAGCGGGGGCTGGTTGATCAACGCCCGCGCAATCGCCACCCGCTGTTGCTCGCCGCCGGAAAGCTGCGCGGGCAGGTGGTGCAGCCGATCGCCCAGACCCACGCGCTCGAGCGCCTGCCGCGCCTGCGTCTGGTCAGGCACGCTGTGAAAATACTGGGCCAGCATCACATTCTCGAGCGCGGTCAGATAGGGCACCAGGTAGAACTGCTGAAAAATCAGCCCCACCTTTTCCGCACGGTAGCGTGTGAGCTGGGCTTCGTCCATCTCGTTGAGCACCTGACCGTCGACGACCAGCCGGCCGGCGGTCGGACGGTCGAGCCCGCCCAGCAGATTCACCAGCGTCGTCTTGCCCGAGCCCGACGGCCCCATGATGGCCACCCATTCGCCGCGCTCGACGGTGAAGCTGACGCCATCGAGGGCCCGCAGGCTCCCGTAGTCTTTGCTGACTTGCTCGACGACAATCAGAGGCTGCATCGTTCGCTCCGCAGAATCTCGGCTGGACTCTGGCCGCCGACCCGGCGCAACGGCAGCGCGCCGAGCAGCGAGGCCAGCAGCATGGCCGCCGCCGTGGCAGCCAGAGCCGTCCAGTGCCAGCCCGCGGGGACCCCGAAGACGCTCCGGCTCATCCACTGCGACAGCGGCAGACCGGCGAGCCAGCCCGCGCCCACGCCGGCCAGCGTCAGCAGAATGACCTCCGTCAGGAACAGCCGAAAAATCAGCCGCTGCGATCCACCCAGTGCCTTCATCACGCCCACCTGCACGCGCCGATCGGCCGCCAGAGCCGCCAGAGCGGCCAGCACGCCCAGCGTTGTCAGGGTCACGATCAAAACCAACGTCGCCGCCACCAGCAGCCGAATCCTGCGCGCCAGCGCCGCCTCACCCTGCGTCAGCTCGGGCACGGCCCGCAGCTCCACACCCGGCGGCAGCTCCCTGGCCAGTGCCGCCGCCGCAGATTCGACCTGATGCGGCGTACCCTCCAGGCGGATCTGGACCATGCTGAGCCGGCCCACCAGACCTGTCAGGTTTTGCACCGCGTCAAGGGGCGCCAGAATCTGGCTATCTTCGGCCGACCCGCTGGTGATCACGCCAACGATGGTCAGCTGCAGCGAGCGTCCTCCGTACTGCAACCGCACGGCCTGCCCCGGCTGGAGCCCCAGGACCGTGGCCACCCGGGAGCCAGCAACCGCCTGCCGGGCACCTGAAGGCCAGTACCCGCTCAGCCGCCACCAGGGGCTCGTGCGTCGAGCGGCGTCGAGTTCGGTGCCGGCGAGCACCACGGGCACAGTCTGCCGCCCGCGCTCCGCCTCGGCGACCACGTAGAGGTACGGTACCGACGCGGTCACTTCTGCATGCCCGCCGAGCCGTGTCAGCACGCCCGCCTCCAGAAGCCCCCCCTGCTGGCCTGCCGAGGAAACGAGGACCGCGTTGGCCCCCAGGCTGCGGAAACTCCGGGCAAGCTTGCTCTCGATCCCCACCTGCAGATTGAGCAACGCCGCCAGCACCGTGGCGCCGCTCGCGACCGTTGCCAGAGCCAGGCCCAGCCGGGCTCGTCCTGCCTGTGCCTGTCGGCAAAGCATGCGCACGAACACGGTCGTCTCACTCCCCGCGCAGGACCGCCGCCGGATCAATGTTCACCAACCGTCGCAGCGGCGCCAGCGCTCCGGCGGCACTGATCGCTGCGGTCACCAGGAGGACCACGGGCAGCAGCAACGGCCGCACGGTTGCCGGTACGCCGAAGACGACCCTTCCCAGCTCGCGTGCACCCGCCGAACCCACCACAAACCCCGCCAGACCGCCGACCAACGCCACCGCGAGCAGCTCGGCCAGGAACACCCCGACCACCAGGGCACGGCTGGCCCCCAGGGCCTTCATCAGGGCTACCTCCGACCGCCGCTCCACTACACTCGAGGCCGCCATCGCCGCAACCGCCAGCGCGGCCGCGAGCACGGCTCCGAGCGTCATGAGCCACAGCAGGCGGCTCACGCGTCGCAGGATCACCCCCTGGGTTTCCGCAATCCGGCGCACGGGGCGCGCGTCGGCATTGGTGAGCGCTTCGCTGATCTGTCGCGCAATTGTCTCGGGATAGGCCGAGCAGTACCAGCGCTCATATTCAGTGGCCGTCATGTGACTTGGATCGCGCTGAGCAAACGCATCTTCCGGTTTCGTGAACGCCGTCACCAGCAGGCGGCGATATGCGCCAGGCCGCCCTGCCAGCCGCTGTGCCACCGCCAGCGGTGCCAGAAGGGCTCCGGCTTCTTCACTGCCACCGTGCTCGAGCACTCCGACGACCTTGAGTTCCACCGTCTCCCGGTCCGCCTCGATCCGCACCATCTGCCCCGGAACGATGCCCTGGCGCGCCGCCAGCGCTCGACCGACCACGCACTCGGCAGCCCCGTCGCTGAACCACCGGCCCTGCACTTGCCAGCCCGGGTGCGTCAGCTCAAGCCCCGTGACAAATTGACCCCCACCGGGGATCGCTACGGCGTGCCGGTACCAGGTGCCGACCAGGGTCACCGGCACAGCGGGGGCCGTGCCCACACGCACCGGCACCTCCAGGAAGGGCGTGAAGCCGACGATGTTCGGTGCCCAGAAAATCGTCTTCAGCCGCCCCAGCTCGTCCTCGCGCAAATAGCGCCCGCTGGTCACCGGCCGATAGTCGAGTCCGCCAATCTGGAGCGCCAGACTGTCGTCGCGTGGCGTAACCAGGATGTTGGCGCCCAGGCCGCGGAACTCCTGCGCAAGCTGGTCGCCGGCATCGAGCAGCACCGTCAGCACGGCCGCCGCCACCGCGGAAGCCAGCAGCAGCACCACACCGACCAGCAGCTTCCGACGCGGATTCCGAGCCAGCGATTCGGCGACAACCTTCAGAAACATCCGCTCATCCCGCTACGGGTGCGCTGCGCTCTCGGGCGCAGTGAGCTCCACCACCAGCTCGCTGCCCTCCAGATGCGCATGCAGCGGAATTGGATTGCACCCCCCGGCCGTTCCCACCGACGGCAGATACGTGGGCGACGCACAGTTCCGGCAGATCAGATTCGAGCCCTGCACGCGATAGCCGGCCGGCCCGCAAATCTGACATGCATCCAGTGCCGCCACCAGATGCCCGTCCGACTGCCGCACGACCATGAATCGCCGCTCTACGCCCCCTGCTTCGGCCACGAAGAAATGCACCGGCGGACCCGCAAGAGCCTGGAGGGGCACGCGCACCAACATCCCCTGCGCCGGCAGGCGCACCGCCGGCGGCGGCGCGGCAGCTGTGCGGGCGTAAAGAAACTCGGCCGTCAGCAGCACGAGCGCGGCCAGCGCCCCCGCGGCCGAGCCCAACAACCATCCCCGCTGCCGCCGCAACTCCCACTGCCGGAGCCGGCGCTCGGCTTCACGGCTCGCCTCGACTGTCGCCACCCGGGCCGCTATCCACTCCCGCAGTGTCACCAGAGCCGCGGTGCCCAGCACCAGCACAAAGAAAAAGAGTTCGTTCCGCACCACCGGACCGACCAGCGCCATCTCCGTACGACTCGACGGCAGCCACATGGCTTCGCTCATCTCGTGCAAACCGGTCACCAGCAGCTGCACGGCGACGACCGTCAGCATCACGCTGGTCGCGCGGAAAAACCGCCCCAGCGGAACCCGCAGCGTTCCCTGAAAAAACGACACACCCAGCAACGCCGCCAGCAGCAGCCCTGCTGCGGTCCCCAGCAGCAGCTGCAGCGTCTGCGTCGAAAACTCCATCGCCCGCAGAATCAGAACCAGCTCGACGCCCTCGCGCAAAACCATCAAGAAGACCAGACCGCCCACGCCCAGTGCAGCCCACCGCCCGCCGCGCACCGACCATCCTTCTACGCGCCGCTCGATCTCCTGCCGCAGGTGGCGTGCCACGCGGTTCATCCATACGACCATGCTCACCACAAACACCGCTGCCACCACCAGCAGCAGGCCCTCGAAACCATCCTGGTTGACCTGCCACCGCGCCAGCAGCTCGCCAGCGCCTGCACTGGCCACCAGAGCCAGGACGAGCCCCACCCAGACCGGACGGCTGAGCTGCCGGCGGCCTGTGCGCGCCAGGTACAGCAGGACAATCCCCACGACCAGAGCAGCCTCGACCCCTTCGCGCAGGGCAACCAGTAAGGCAGAAAACACGCTCAGGGCTCCCAGATGAAATTCAGTTGCAACAAGTGACACCAACAAATTCGGACCATTCCAGTCCGAGTTTAGCCCCCCTTCCCTGACCCGTCAAGCAACCCCCCCCGGATGGACTCGCCAGAACCCCCCAGCATAGCGCAAACTACCACCCATGCACGGGTCGCATCCGGGCCGAGTTGTCTGCAGCCTGTTGGTGCCCCTGGCAATCTCTGTGCCCGGCTTTGCTGCCTGCCGGGACGCACGCTTCAAACGTGGCCAGCGCGCCGAACGGCGTGGCGATCTGGCACGTGCCGCTGAGCTGTACCGCCAGGCGGCCCTGGCCTGCCGCGCCGATCGCACTGTGCTCGAGCGGTTGGCCGCTGTCCGCTCAGCTCTCGTACAGACGCTGGTTGCGGAGGCGGACCGGAACCTGCTCAACGGAGACGCAACGGCTGCACGAACCCGTCTGCAGCAGGCCCTGCGCCTGGACCCCGGCGCCAGCTTGGCCCGGCAGCGCCTGCAAGATCTCGCCTCCACCGTCATGCCCACGGCCCCCGCTCTGCCCGAAGCCCCACCGAAACTGACGCCGCTGCCGGGCGAACGGAGCTTCGACTACCGCGGCGACGTGATGGGTGCTTACCAGGAAGTCGCACGGCAGTTCGGGCTGTCGGCAAGTTTCGATCCAGAGCTACCGCACCGAATGATCCGCTTCCGCATCCCTCCCGTGGATTTCCCCACCGCAATGCGGCTACTGGAACAACTGACCGGCACAGCCTGGCGCCCACTGAGCCCCCGCATGTTCTTCGTCTTCGCCGATACGCCCGCCAAGCGCCAGCAGTACGGCCTTGCCAGCGTGGCCACGGTGCCGTTGCCGGAGGCGGCAACGCCCGACCAGATGGACGCACTCACGCGGGCCGTCCGTGAAGTGGCCGGGCTGACGCGCACGCATCTGGAGACCGGCACACGCTTGCTGACCCTCGAAGGTCCCCGCGCGCGCGTCGAGCTCGCCCGCCGGCTGGTCGAGCAACTGGACCACCCCGCGGGCGAAATCCTGCTCGAAGTGGATCTTCTCGAAGTAGATCGCCAGCAAGCCGAGCAGATGGGCCTGACGCCGCCGAGTTCAGCGCAAATGTTCACGCTGTCGCCATCGCAGATCAGCCAGGCGCAGACCTCGCTCGAGGGCCTGCTGGACGTGCTCACCCAGGTTTTTGGGCAGCCCTCGGGCCTGACCGGTCTGGATCTGGCCCAGGTGCAGGCGTTACTGAGCGCGGGCCGGCTCAGTGTGAGCTCGCTGCTGCCTCCGCTGGTCGCCTTCGGCGGCGGCCGCACCCGCTTTCTGGCCACGCTGCCGGGAGCTGCCGCACAACTGTCGCAAACGCTGACGCTGGTGCGGAGCGGCCAGCGCCTGCTGTTGCGCGGTATCGAGGGCCGCCCCGCGACACTGTTCATCGGCGAACGCTTTCCGGTGCTGCTCAACACCTACGCCGCAACCCTGAACGCGCCCGCCGTCGTCCCCACCATCACGTCCGCCAGCTTCCCACGCAGCGACTTCCCTGTAGGCACGCACCCGGCCGCGGTAGCGGCCGCGGATTTCACCGGGGACGGGTTCGCCGATCTGGCCGTGGCCAACGAGGGCGATGGCACCGTCTCAATTCTGGTCAATGACGGCGCCGGCAACTTCCACACGGCGCTGGAACTGCCGGTCGGAGCAGGTCCAGTGGCGCTGGCCGTAGCCGATCTCAATGGCGACGGCAAACCCGATCTGGCCGTCGCCAGCCGCGATGCCAATTCCATCAGCGTCTTCCTTGGCCTCGGCAACGGACAGTTCGCCCCGGCGCAGACCTATGCCGTAGGCCGTGCCCCGGTCGCTCTGGCCGCAGCCGACTTCAACGGGGATGGCAAACCGGATCTGGCCGTCACCAACCGGGACGACAATACAGTTTCCATCTTGATCAATCGTGGCGATGGCACCTTCCAGCCTCCCTTCGATCTGCCCACCGGACGCGAGCCTGTGGCATTGGCGACAGGCGATTTCAATGGCGACAAGAAGACCGACCTGGCCATCGCCAATCAGGCCGACAACACCGTGACGCTCTGGCAGGGCATTGGCGATGGAACCTTCACCCACCGCAGCGATGTCCCCGTCGGCAACGCTCCGTCGGCCGTGGCCGCAGCGGATTTCACCGGTGACGGACAGCTCGACCTGGCCGTCGCCGACCGCGACGATAACACGGTCGCGGTTCTGGTCGGGAACGGGGATGGCACCTTTCAGCCGCCGGTGAACTTCACGACGCCCGCAGCACCCGTCGCTCTCGCTGTGGCCGACTTCAATCTGGACGGCCGGCCCGATCTGGCCGTGGCGGCGCGCGATAGCAACCAGCTCAGCATTCTGGTGAACAACGGCGCGGGCAACTTCACCTTCCGCCTCGACCTGGGCACCGGCGCGGCGCCGGTGGCCGTTACCGCTGCCGACTTCGATCACAACGGTCTGCCCGACGCCGTGGTGGCCAATCGGACCGATAATACCGTCTCGGTGCTCTTCAACGATATCGGTCTGGTGCCCGGCAATGCGACCACGCAGGTGATCTTCCCGGCCTTCGAGTATGTGGACCTGGGACTGAAGCTCACCGTCACGCCCCGCCTGCATCCTGACGGGGAAGCCACGCTGGAGATGCGCACCGAGATCGTCGGACTGAGCGGGGCCAGCGTGAACGGTATCCCCGTGCTGACGCATCGCTCGATCGAGCAGCAGGTGCGCGTGCGCGAGGGCGAGCCTTCGCTGGTCGCTGCGCTTCTGAATCCGCAGCGCACGCTGGGCGTGACCGCCTGGCCGGGCCTGGCCGCTGCTGGCGCCCACAATCGTCAGAGCAGCGACACCGAGCTGCTGGTGGTGGTCCGGCCCCGGCGGATTCGCACCCTCCAGCCGAAGCCAGTGACGCTCTATGCGGGCACGGGCCGCGATTGAGGGCTTCCGGTCAGGAGCCGCGGCTCAGGCCGCCGTCTCGGCTGGCTCCAGTACGACCACGGGGCGATAGACGCGGGGCACCACCGCCTCGGCAATGGCGATCAGGCGCCGGTCGCGGTTGAACACGCGCAGCCGCGCCGGTTTCCACTGCCCCGCATCCAGTGCAGAGGCGGGAACGCTTCCCGGCTCGACCTGCGCGGGGCTGACGGTGAACCGCGACCCATGCCGAATGCGCCGCTCGACGACGGGCAGCACGGTCACCCGGGGCAACTCGGCCAGCAACCGGTCGAGCGGCACGACCAGCTCGGCCAGCTGACCGGCCTGCACCGCCGCTGCAATCGCTTCGAGCGTCTGCGCCTGCTCGAGCGTAAACTCGCCCACGGCCGTGCGCGTGATCTCGGCCACGTGCGCGCCGCTGCCGTGCAGCTGACCCAGTTCGTGGGCCAGCGAACGGATATACGTGCCCGGTCCGCACTCGATCGCAAAGCGCGCATGCGGCCCGTTCACCTCCAGCAGCCGGAATTCGTAGACCTCGACCTCGATCGGCTTCAGCGTCACCGGCTTCTGCTTGCGGGCGAGCTCGTGCGCCGGCCGCCCGTGAATCTTCTTGGCGGAATAGGGTGGAGGTACTTGCTCGAACCGCCCGACAAAGCGACCGAGCAGCGGCTCCAGCGCCTCGCGCGTCAGTTGCGGTGCCGTGTCGGGACCTAACGGCTTTCCGGCGGCGTCGTAGGTGTCGGTGGCAAAGCCGAACCGGAACGTGCACAGGTAGCGCTTGCGCCGTGAGGAATAAAAGCGGGCCAGCCGGGTCGCGCGCCCGAGCAGCAGCACCAGCACACCGGTCGCAATCGGATCGAGCGTGCCCAGATGGCCGACGCGGCGAAAGCCCACCAGCCGCCGCACCGCTTCGACCACATCGTGCGACGTCACTCCGGCGGGCTTGTTCACCACCAGCACGCCGTCGAGCTCGACACTGTGGACTCGTTTCCGACTCATGGGATCGCCAGAAGGCTTCGGAATGCGACGCGTTCAGTCGGGCTCGTCGCCGCCGCGGCGCACCTGATCGAGCAGGGTTTCGATGCGCGCCCCGTACTCTGGAGCCCGGTCCAGCGTGAACACCAGCCGGGGGCTCGGTCGCAACTGCAGCCGCTCGGTCAGCTCGTGTCGGATGTAGCCGGAGGCCGCCTCGAGGCCCGCCAGCGTCCGGCGTTGCTCATCGCCCCCACCCTCAACCACGACATAGACGCGCGCGACGCGCAAATCGGGCGCCAGCCGCACCTCGCTGACCGCAATCGCACCCTCCAGCCGCGGGTCCTTCAACTCGCCCGCCAGCATCACCTGGATCTCCTGCTGGATTTCCGCGGCCAACCGTTCGTGCCGATGTGCACGGCCCGACATGGTTTCCTCGTGCTGCTCAAAACAGCTCGGTTTCGTGAGCGATCAGGTCGCGCCCCAGCAACCGCTCGGATTCCTCCAGCACCGCCCGCAGCGCCTGCTCCAGATGGTGGCCATCGGGCGAAATGCTCACAATGCCGATCAGCGATCGCTGCCAGAGGTCGTGGTAGTCCAGCTCCGCCACGGCGACATTGAAACGCCGGCGCAACCGCTCCTTGAGACTCTCGATCACCTGGCGCTTGTCTTTGAGCGAGCGCGCCTCGGCGAGATGGATCTCCAGCGTCAGACAGCCAATGGGCATGGCCGGGGCTCAGGCGGCCTGCACGGCGACGCGCTCGACCGTAAAGCACTCGAGCACATCGCCCACCTTGATATCGTTGAAATTCGTGATCCCGACACCGCACTCGAAACCGGCGCGGACCTCCTGCACATCTTCCTTGAAGCGGCGCAGCGAACCGATGCGCCCGGTATAGACCACACTGCCGTCGCGCACCACCCGCACCTCGGCCTCGCGCCGCAGCACGCCTTCCTGCACGTAGCAGCCCGCCACGGTGCCGACGCCCTTGATGCGGAACGTCTCGCGCACCTCGGCGCGGCCCAGGACGACCTCGCGGGTCACCGGCTCCAGCATGCCGGCCAGCAGCTTCCGGAGTTCCTCGGTGAGCTCGTAGATGACACTGTAGGTCCGAATCTCCACCTTTTCCTGCTGGGCCGCCTCGAGCGCCTTGCGGTCGGGCTGCACGTTGAAGGCGACGATCAGTCCGCCCGAGGCCGCCGCCAGTTGCACGTCGTTTTCCGTGACGGCCCCGACGCCGGCATGGAGAATCTTCAGAGTGACCTGCTCGTTCGACAGTTTCGGCAGCAGTTCCTCGAGAACCTCCACCGAGCCCTGCACGTCCGCCTTGACCACCACGGACAGCTCCTTCACCTCGCCCGTGCGCAACTGCTCCTGCAGCCGCTCCAGGGTGAGCCGTCCGCCGGCGCGGCCGCGCGCCGCCTCGCGCTGCTTGCTCTGCCGCATTTCGGCGATCTGCCGGGCCCGTGCTTCGTCGGTCACGACCAGTTGATCGCCGGCCTCCGGCACGCCCTGCAGGCCCAGCACCTCGACCGGCGTGGCCGGTCCAGCCTCCTTCAGCGGCTGGCCACGGTCGTCATAGAGCGCGCGCACCTTGCCGTACACAGTGCCGCAAAGAAACGTGTCGCCGACGCGCAGCGTTCCCTGCTGCACCAGCACCGTCGCCACCGGGCCGCGTCCGCGGTCCAGCCGCGCTTCGAGCACCGTTGCCCGAGCCGGCGCATCGGGATTGGCCTTGAGCTCGGCCATCTCGCCCAGCAGAACGATCATCTCGAGGAGCTGCTGGATATTCTGGCCGGTTTTGGCGGAGACTTCGACGAACACCGTATTCCCGCCCCACTCTTCGGGCACCAGGCCGAGATCGGCCAGTTGCCGCTTGACGCGCTCGGGCTGCGCCTCGGGTTTGTCAATCTTGTTGATCGCCACCAGGATGGGCACGCCCGCAGCCCGCGCATGATCTATCGCTTCGCGCGTCTGCGGCATCACCCCGTCGTCGGCCGCCACCACCAGCACGACCAGGTCGGTCACGCGGGCACCGCGGGCCCGCATGCGGGTGAAGGCTTCGTGCCCCGGCGTGTCGATGAAGACAATGCGCTTGTCCCCGACCCAGACCTGCGAGGCTCCGATGTGCTGCGTGATGCCGCCGGCCTCGCCCTCGGCTACCCGCGTCTTCCGGATCGCATCGAGCAGACTCGTCTTTCCATGGTCCACGTGGCCCATGACGGTCACCACCGGCGGCCGCGGCACCAGCTTTTCCGGAACCGCCTCCGGGGCAACCTCGGCGGCTTCGAGTTCCTCGAACGGCACCACGTGTACCTTAGCGTTGAAATGCGAGGCCACATCCTCCGCCGTCCGGGTATCCAGCACGGAGTTGATCGTGACCAGCTCGCCGCGCTGGATCAGCACTGCCAGCAGTTCCTTCGCCTTCACCCCGAGCTTTTCTGCCAGCTGGCGGACGGTCGTGCCTTCGGTAATGGTGATCTCGCGCGGTGGATAAACGACCTGTGCAGGTTCGACCGTGCTGGGCCGGGCGGCCGCTGCGACTGCCTTCGGCCGCACCGGATGAAGCTTCCGTTCGCCCTCCTCGAAGCGCCGTTCTACCTGCAGCCGCTCCGGTGTGGCTCGCTTGCGTTCGTAGATGGGTTTGCCGGACTCGGGCTTGGGGGGCAGCACCGGCACGGTGGCCGCCGCCGGCCGCGGCGGGCGTGCACCCACGCGCGGGGAAACTGACCCCGGAGTCCCCGACCGACCTCCGGACCCCGGAGGACGCACGCCGGATGGAGAGGGACGCTGGACACCGGAAGCTGGCCGTGCTCCCGCAGACGAGGCCGGTCCGGGCGGCCGCGGCACGCCCGGTGCAGTCGGTCGCTGAGTTCCCGCGGTCGCCGTCCCTGCACCTACCTTGGCTGCCGGTTGCGCACCCACGCCTGAAGAAGGCGCACCGGGCCGTGTGCCCGATGCAGAAGGCGCAGCCGGCCTGTGCGCAGGGGTAGAAACTGGCCGCACCTGAGCGGGACCCGCAGCCGGCACTGCGGTACCTCGACTGCTACTCGCGGGAGCCGGCACCGTGGCTGGATGCGTAGAAGGCGGAACTGCAGGCGGCCTGAGCGGCGGCGAAACAGCACCCGCAGGCGGCTGCGGAGCCACCTGAGTCGTTCTGGTTGCCGCTGGTGCGCTCGCAGCAGCTCCCGCGGCAGCCGGCTGCGCGCCGGCTGCAGCCACAGGCGCCGGCGCGGCAGTTTCTTGCGGCGCAGGTGCCGCTGACGGCGGAGTTGCTGCGGGCTCGTTTAACCGCCGGAAGTGCTCACGGATCCGGTCGGCGGTGGCCACGTCAATCGAGCTCGAGTGCGTCTTTTTTTCCGTGACACCCAGCTCCGGCAGAAGCTCGAGGATGACCTTCGCTTTGACCTCGAGCTCCCGTGCCAGCTCGTTGATCCGAATTTGCTGTTGAGTCGCCGCCACCGTTCAGACCTTCTCCTCCAGAGGTGTCACCACAGAACCCGGCTCGGTCTCTGCCGGTCCCGTTTCTGCCTCCCGGGTTTCCGTTTCTGCCGCCAGCGGGGGTTCTTCGGCTGCCACGGCTGCCGAGTCCCCGCTTTCTGTGGCCGGCTCGACCGCCGCCTCTTCCGCCGGCTGGGCACTGCCCTCTGTGCCCTCGAAGAAATTGGCCACCGCTGTGCGAATCCGCTCCACCATTTTCTCGCCAATGCCGGGGATCTCCATCAACTGCTCCGGTGTCATATCCGCAAGCCGTTCAATGGTGGTGATGCCGTGCGCCTGCAGCCGCTCGATCGTCTTGGGACCCACGCCGGCCAGCTCCTCGAGCGGCGTGCCCGGCGCAGTGAGCGCGGCCATTTGCGCTTCGATTTCGCGGCGCTTCTCTTCCTCGCTCTTGATGTCAATCTCCCAGCCGATCAGCCGGCTGGCCAGCCGCACGTTCTGCCCCTTCCGGCCGATGGCGAGCGAGAGCTGCGTGTCCTCGACGACCACTTCCAGCAGCCGCCGTTCGGGATCCACCACCTGCACCCGGGAAACCTTGGCCGGGCTCAGCGCCTTCTGCGCAAAGGTGAT
>Ga0070739_10003903_pt1 | contig 18128 bp, 21 predicted proteins | sample Coa_R1_7_FD_66445 | JGI IMG/M metagenome (GOLD analysis project Ga0070739, IMG submission 66445) | Surface soil microbial communities from Centralia Pennsylvania, which are recovering from an underground coalmine fire - Coalmine... | ecosystem: Environmental > Terrestrial > Soil > Unclassified ... | reverse complement strand
ATGCTCGCCCCGCAGCTGCGCGACGAGCAATTCGAAGAGCAAATCGCCAACTATCTCAAAATGACCGAGGAGTGGGAGAAACCGGACGCTCCTCCGGCGCACGAGCGGCATTTCTTGCGCAAAAAGAAGCGCGCCGCGCTATTTGAATCGCACCACTCCGAAGAACGTTGAATCGCGGCGTCATCTCCATCGGCACGAACTCCACGCGTGCCTTGGTTGCGGCGTTGAACGGCACGACGCAGGTTTTGCTCGCGCGTTCGATCGGCACACGCATCGGTGAGGGACTCAAAGAACGCGGCCGTTTGGAGGTCGAGCCGATGCGTCGCACGTTGGATGCGGTTCGCGAGCACATCGACGCCGTTCGTGAATTGACCGGCGACGTTTGCGCGATCGCGACCAGCGCGCTGCGCCGCGCCGACAACGGCGAATTGTTTGCGTCGCGCGTGCAAGAGATCGTCGGCGCGCCGCTGGAGATTATCTCGGGCGAAGAAGAAGCGCGCCGGTCGTTCATCGGCGCGGTGAGCGCCATCGATACGAACCTGCAGGCGACGTTCGGCGTGCTCGACGTGGGCGGCGGAAGCGCCGAGTATGCCGCGGGCAACAAACAGCACGTTTCGCAAATCGTTTCATGCGAGATTGGCGCCGTGCGCCTTACCGAAGCGGTTCCCGAACTCGCCGGTACGCGCGGGCCAATCGATGACGCAGCGATCGCGCGCGCATGCGAAATAGCGCATGAATCCACCGAACCGATCGCGCAATTCCCTTCGGTCGATCGCGCGGTGCTTGTCGGCGGCAGCGCAACGACGGCCATAGCGGTCCAGCGCGGCAACCGCGAAATGTTCGATTACGCAGAGATGTCGCGAGCGAAGCTGCGCGATCTTATCGGTCTGCTGCGCGCATCGAATTTGCAAGCGCGCAAAGCGCTGCCGGGTATGAACCCGCAGCGCGCGGACATCCTGCTCGGCGGATTGCTGATCATCGATGTGGTTTTGGAGCGCACGCAGCATGAGCAGGCGCTCGTCTCGACCAACGATTTGCTGTTGGGTACACTGCTGCTCAGCAGGCGCCGCGCGTAAATAATAACAACGCGGGGTATGAGTGTGGCGCGAGACGCGCGCTCATCGACAATATGGCGAGCATCGACGGGCACACGTCTCGCTAGGAAACGCAAACCCTGGTGATGCCGTGCCCAAGAACCTCCCCATTGAGCGCGCGGCATCCCTTTTTGTAACGGGGCGCTCCAACGGTTTGTAGAACAAGCCGCTTATGGCTGATGAGGTTTACCGTGCCGTACTCGACGCCCGCCGCGCGTGGAACGACTATCTCGACGCAACCGACGAAGACGAAGACGAGGTCTACGAAGCCTATTTGGAAGCGGCTTCGGAAGCGGTGCCTTTAGTGGGCGGCCTTATCGAATTGTGCGTGGAGGCGAATCTCATCGCGATATCGGCACGCGATCGTGAGGAACGGTACGTTGACTTGGCGGCGACGAACGCTCGCGTGCATGCCGATGCGATTATCGAGGTCGTCGGCGATATCGTGCTCGGGCACTCCGACGAATTCCCGTCGTTCGAGCGGCGCGCGGCTCAGCAAGACGACGCCGAAACGCGCTTCAACCGCGCGCGCGAGATGTTTCGTGAAATGAACCGCCCCAATGTGAGCCGGGCGGTTGAAGAGCTGCGCTCCATGCGCGACGAGCTGTTGCGCAGCGGCCAGGAAAGCTACGCGACCCGGCTCTCGCACGTACTCGCGCTTCTGCAGATTTCGCCGCCGCGCCTTAGCGATTAATCCGGCTTAGAGCCGCGGAATACCCGACTCGCTCCCCGGCACAGGCTGTTCTTGCGTGAGCTCTTCGGTCGGAAGTCCTGCCTTGCGGTACGCTTCGAAGCCACCGTCGAGAATTGCCGCGTTGCCGAAACCGTGCCCGCGCAGACGCGCCGCGACCTCTGCCGCTTCTTTCTCATTGTCGCCGTAAACAACGATGCGTTCGTCGTGCGCGAAAGGCAGCGCCAGGGTGTCTTGCGCGAGCAGCGCTTTCGGGTTATAGCGTAACGCACCGCGAATCTGCTCATTGCCCGCGTGCCGGCGCACGTCGAGCGTCGGCATTGTCGCCGTGTCGATTTCGCCCGCCGTTACGCGCGGAACGGTGTTGTCCGTCATTTTACCTCCACGGGAAAATGCGCTCTACCATGGGCGTAGGTTACCCAGCGTAGGTACGGCCGAAAAGCGCGAGCAAATGCTTGCATCGTCGCGCGAAAGGAGGACCGATGGCGCAGCACACTATCGACTTCGATATTCCGGCACAGACCCTCGGAAACGTGGATATTACTTGTCGCGCCTACTCCGATGGCGTGTTGATCGGGACTCTCAGGATCAGCAAAGGCACAGTGGACTGGAATCCCGCCCGGAAATCCGTAAACGTTAAGCGGTTCAGTTGGGAACGTTTTGCAGAGTTGTTGGAACGCGGAACGATACCGCGAGCCGATCGAAAACGGGCGGGGCGGAGGCGGACCTGACAGGGGCGTTCGATACCTCACGATGACAAGCTGCGATGTTCGGTCGCGGCCCTTCGACGGGCTCAGGGTCGTTCGATACCTCACGATGACGGGGGCGTTTGATACCTCGCGATGACAGGGGCGTTCGATACCTCACGATGACAAAAGGAAGAGCGCCCCCGGTGAGGGGCGCTCTTGTGCGTGTGTGAGATTTTGTTAGCCGCGTTTGCGGGAAGTGCGTTTGCGGCGGTTTGGGTTTGGTGGAACTTTTCCGCCGCTACGGCGCGCTTCGGATAATCCGATCGCGATTGCTTGTTTGCGGCTGCGCACTTTCTTGCCGCTGCGTCCGGACTTGAGTTCTCCGCGCTTCATTTCATGCATCGAACGCTCGACTTTGCGGCTCGCCTTCGGCCCGTATTTGCGGCCCGAACTCTTTTTGCGGCCGGAACTCTTTTTGCGGCCGGAGCTCTTCTTGCGGCCGGAACTCTTTTTGCGGCCCGAGCTCTTTTTGCGAGTCGACGTGCTCTTCTTGCGTCCGCGCGTCGACGTGCTCTTTTTGCGGCCCGAACTCTTTTTACGAGTCGACGTGCTCTTCTTGCGTCCGCGCGTCGACGTGCTCTTCTTGCGTCCGCGGCTTGATGTGCTCTTTTTACGCCCGGTGGATTTGCGTCGGGTGGACTTGCGTCCGGCGGTTTTTCGCGTTGATTTACGACCGCCGCTGCGTTTGCGTGCTGCCATCTGGCCGTCCTCCACGAATTTGACCATGTAGCCTTCGGGGTCGTACAAGAAGGCGACGTTGCTCCGATCGAACACTTGGAAGAAGCGATTCCAACTTACCGTTTCAAGGCTCTCATCCGGTTCGCCGAAGTCGATGCGTAAAACGCCGCCCGTGCCCTCTACGAAAGCGGGCCTGCCGCCTTTACTCTCGACCCATTCGCGGATTTCATCATGGTCCGTCGTGCGACGTGCAGTTGCCACTCTGTAAAACCTCCAATCTGCTGCAGTTCGCTTACCCGCTGTCGCGCCGAATTATTCGGTGCTCGGTGCGCTGTCCGTGTCGCCGGATGACTTCGTAACCAGCGCCGTCTTCAATCGTTCGCGCAAATCCCCCAACGCCGGATCGACGCCGCCTTCTTGATCGAGACGTTCGATCGCCAGCAGTATGCGATTCGCTTCGGGCGCGCCCATTCGTAGCGCAATTTCGCCATGGGCGCTCGTGTAGCGGCGGACTTCATCGCCGGTCATGTGCGTTTTCGACTCTTGGCGATGCCGGTGTTCGGCACATTTTTCGGCTCGATCGTACGCGTATGCTTCGTTTTCTTCTCGGGCACGGTCGGATTGCTTTCACCCATTCGCCGTCGCTCGGAAAGCAAGACGCCGAATACTTCCTCTTCCGAATCGGCCTGTATTACGGCGCTCGGTTTGGCTTTGCCGCGTTTGCCGGGCAACACGCTGTCGCTCGAATTCGCTCGCTGCGCGCGCGTGCGGCTGGACGAACGAACCGTTTTGCGGCCCAGATGTTTTTTTGCGCCCGTCGTCCGGGCTTTCTTTGAAGCGTTGCGTTTTGGCATGGCGTTCCTTTACCCGGCGTGCGCCAGATGCAACAGTTTCCGTAATTCAGCGAGCACCTCGTCGACCGTAATGGAAGCCAGACCGGGATCGACGAATGGTGCGTGCGGATCTCCTAGCGTACCGCGCCAGATGACGGAATGGTAGCGCCGTCCTTGAGGCGGCCCCCAATATTGCGGGCTTGTCGGTCCGAACAAAACGACGGACGGTGTGCGCAGCGCCGTCGCGATGTGCGCAACGCCGGTATCGCCGCAAACGATGGCGCGCGCCGCGGCAACGATGCACGTTAGTTCCGCGAGATCCGTCCGGCCTGCGAGCACCACCTCGATTGGAAGATGCGCGGCCTTGGCGATGAAACGGCAGCGGCGGAACTCCGGCGTGGAACCCGTGAGGACCACGCGGTGGCCCAGCGCGCGCAGCCGCGCGCACAGATCGATCCAGCGATCGACGGGCCAGCGGCGCGACTCGCTCGCAGCGCCGGGGTGTACGACGATCGCACCGCGTGCGCGCGCGTCGCCGTACGGCGCCGTGATCTCCAGATCGTTTGCATCCGCGGGAATGGCGCTCTCGCGAAGCATTCTGCACCAGCGATCGATTTCGTGTTCGTCGGGACGCCACTGCGGAAAGCCCTGCGTTTCCGCAATAGCGGAGTTCGCGAACGCTACGAGCCGGTTCGGCAACGTTCGCAAGCAGATGCGATGGCTTTGCGGTCCGCGTCCGTGAAGATTCACGGCGATGTCGACGCCGATCAGGCTCTCATCGAGCGGTTCGAGCGGCGCGGCATCGAGCACTTCATCGACGCCCCCGATCATCCGCACGAGCGGCGCGAGATAGAGCGGCGCTGCAAGAACGCGGTAATGCGCGGGGAATGCACGCGCGATCGCGCGGATCGAGGGCACGGCGGTCAGCAGATCGCCCAACCCGAGAGCGCGCAGTATCAGCAGCGTCGGCCGCGATGTTACCCTCACGATGCTCGTTGCGCAAACGCCCGTTCGACGATGACGTCGTGATACACCGCAAGCGTATCGCTCGCAATTCGTGCCCAGCCGTACCGGCGGTTGGCGCGTTTGGTCCCGCCCAACGCCAGCTCTATGCAGCGCTTCGGATTGCCGAGTAGTTCACGCAGTGCATCGGCGAGCGCAATCGGCGAACGCGGCGGAACGTGAATGCCGGTTACGCCGTTCACGACGCTGTCGACGAGCCCGCCGACTTGCGCTACGACGACCGGAACACCGCAGGCCATTGCTTCGAGCGGTACGATGCCGAACGGTTCGTACCACGGATAACAGACGACGGCATCCGCCGAACGAAGCAACGGCGGGACGTTTGCACGTTCGACACGGCCGCGAAACACCACGCGATCCGCAACGTCGAGATCTTGCGCGAGCCGCTGTAAGCGCAGCGCTTCCGCGTCTTCATGCAGGTGTGCGGCATCCGGACCGCCCGCAATAATGAGTTCGACATCGGGCAGGAGCGTAAGCGCGGCGATCACATCCGCGATGCCTTTTCGTTCCACCAGGCGTCCGAGCGAAATCAGACGTTTGCGGCGCGGATCGCGGCCCTCTGCCGGGCCGAGCGGTTGGAAAAGCCGCAAATCAACGCCGCAGGGAACCACGGCGATCTTCGCTTTATCCGCACCCATGCGTACCAGTTCGAATGCTTCGGCAGTTGCGGTCGCGACGATGCGGCTCGCGTCGCGCGCGATGCGGCTCTCTTCATCCAAGCGCGAGGCGGGGCTGGTGTCTTTATTGCCTTGATGACGGCGCTTCTCGATGCCGAGGGCGTGATACGTGTGCACGATGGGAACGCCGAGCGGCAAGCCTGCGTCGAGCGCAGCTTTGCCCGACATCCAAAAATGCGAATGCACGACATCCGGGCGCTCTTCATTCCAGCGCCGCGAAAGATACTCGGCGAACCGTCCCATGTGCGGCAGCAAACGATCTTTCTCGATCGCTTTTGCGGGACCGGCAGGAACGTGTTCCACGATCACGCCGGGCGCATACCGCACGCGCTTCGGAAGCGATTGATCGTCGCGCCGCGTGAAGACCGTCACGTCGGCGCCTTGCTGCGCCATCGCTTCCGCAAGCGCAGCAACGTGAACGTTTTGGCCGCCTGCGTCTACGCCGCCCAACACCGCGAGCGGGCTGGCGTGCTCGGAAACCATAGCGACTTTCAACATACAATCTCCTGAAAAAGGCGATCCCAGTCTTGCAAGAAGCGCTCGAGTCCATAGCGCGCGCGCGCATACGCGCGTCCGCGGCGGCCGAGTTCTCTGCAGCGCTCGGGATCGTCGAGCAGCCGTTCGAGCGACTCGACGAGTGTGCGAACGTTGGTGGAAATGATTCCGGTGCCGTCAGGCACGGCTTCCGGAATTTCGGTCGTTGCGAGCGCGACAACCGGCATGCCCAATTGCATCGCTTCAATGAGCGAGAGTCCAAGCGACGTCCACCGGATTGGGTGAAGATAAATGCGCCGGCGCGCCATTTCGCCGTGTAAGCGCTCTTGGGGTAAATTTTCGTATCCGCCGCGCGAACCGGCGCCCATGCCGAACAATTCGATCGGTACATGAGACTGAAAACGCGCGAGCAGGTCGGTGCCCGTCACGCGCGCGCGGCGCTGCGGTTCGTTGATAACGACCGCGCACGAGGCGACTTCGCCCGTGTAGCGATATCCCGGATCGACGATGCCGTGCTCGATGACGTGCGTCGGGCGATCGCCGCAGTCCCAAAAGAGATCGTTGAAGTTGGTGACATGTACGACGTGCACGCCCTCCCAGTCGGCCGCCGGATGACGCATCGCATTGATCTGGCCTTGCGGCGCGTTGTGCTCGACGTACACGGCGGGTACGTCGGTGCCGGGACGCACGCCGAGCCACCTCTGCGCGAGTTCGTATTCGTGGGGCCGCTGAAGAATGATGACGTCAGGCTTGACGCTTTTGAGATCGTCAGGCGCCACTTCGCGCACGTTTTCGGGCCACGTCCAGGTTTGCGCGCGTCCGCGTCCGTCGGCGCTGCGATCCGGCAGGACCGGAACGATGTATTCATGCGTCCCGCGAACGAGCGCAGTCATCCACGATCCGTGCACGTGCCATGCGAAAATACGCATTATGCAACCTCCGCCGGCAGACTTGCGATGAGATCGAGTGCGCGCAGCACGTCGTCGACTTTCACGACGTCGAGGCACGGTTGTCCGGGAATCGGGCACACGCGCGCGCGGCAGCCGCCGCATTCGATGCTTTGATCGCCGAGTAGTGCGTGCGCGACCATCCATGGCCGGAAACGCACGGCGGGAATCGTCGGCGGAAAAATCGAGACGACCGGCGTTCCGACCGCCGCGGCAATGTGCGCCGTAGCGGTATTGCCGCAAACGACGGCGTCGGCATCGCGGACGATTGCGGCAAATTCTTCGAATGACGTTTTGCCGCCAAGGTCGAGCGCGAGATCGCCGGCGACATAACCGGTAAGGGCGCTTTCATCGGGGCCGCCCGTTACGACGACGTTTACGCCACGGGCGCACAACCGGTCGACGAGTTCGGCATTGCGCGAAGGGAACCACGCGCGCGCCGGAACCGTCGCGCCCGGATGCACGACGATATACGAACTGAAGGGCACGCAACAGCATGCCGGAAGGCCGCGCATCGCCAGACGCGCGGAATCGCCGGGCGGGAGTTCGTACCCCATGCTGCGCGCGAGCGAAAGTGCGCGCTCGACTTCATGAATGTCGTTCTCGACGCGGTGGCGCACGTCGAGAAGAGAACCGGGATAATCGACGCTGATCGCACCGATGCGCGGCACGCCCGCCATTCGAAGCAGAAGCGCAAGCGGCAACGGGCTTTGATGAAACGACGTAAACAGAATCGCTTCATCGAATTGACGCGCTTTAATGTCATTAATGAATGCGATCGTACGGTCGTAATCGACTGCGCCCGGCTCCGCGTCGATCCACTGCGCTTCGCAGACGATTACGTTGTTGACGCCGGGAAGCGCGCGTGCCGCTGCGGCGCCGCGCGGTCCGCAGAGCAGCGTAACGTCTGCGCAGGACGCGATGGCGCGCACGGCCGGGCCCATCAAAAGCACGTCGCCGTTATTGTCTTGACGCGCCGCTAGTACGCGTTTCATGAAACGGCCACCGCACCGAGGATGCGATCCACGGCTTCGTTGAGATCTGCGCAGACCACGGGCGCGCCGTTGATTTCCTCGGTACGAGTGACCGGCGTCGGTACGAGAATCGCCTGCGCGCCGGCATTCAACGCCGCATCGACATCGCAGCCGATATCGCCGACGACCGCGCACTCTTCTGCGCGAACGCCGAACTCGCGGCACGCCGCCTGAATCAATCCCGGCTCGGGCTTACGGCAATTGCATCCGGTATCCGGTGCGTGCGGACAGACGAACCAGCCGTCGATTTTCCCAAGGGCGCTTTCAATTTTATCGTTGACGGCAAGCATTTCGGTATAAGTCAGTTCGCCGCGCGCAATCGCCGGCTGATTGGTCACGACGCCGACGAGCACACCGGCTTCGCGCAGACGTTGCAGTGCCTGTGGGGCTTTCGGCATCGGCGTGACGCCCATGCGATCGTGCGGCGAATCGGCGATCAGCGTTCCATCGCGATCGAACAGCACCGCGCGAATCATTGCGCACCTTTGCGAAGCAGCGCGGAAATCGCGAGCAGCGCGCGCGTCCGGTGATAGACCGCCGCAAACGGGATTACCGCACTTGTGGCAAGCAATGTAACGATCTCTTTTGGCGTGCGCGGTCCGGGCGCGATGCGGCGCCATGCAAAATCCGCCGTGAGTGCGGCCCAGCCGGTGAAGAAGAGCACCGTCGCCAGGTGATACGGCCAGCGCCCACGCGGCGCGCGCGCACGATTGCGCCAATGCGCGCCGTGCTTTGCGTACATCAGCACGTCGTCGGCGTTGCCCGCCTGCAGGCGAACGCTGACCCACGGATCCGCCGCGCGGACGGGGTGCGTAATCCCGCGCGTGCCTTGTGCGATCCGGTAATTTGCTTCAAAGACGCGCAAAGCGAAATCTGCATCCTCACGATACGCGCGGCGGAAGCGTTCGTCGAAGCCGCCGAGCTCTTCCAACACCGCTCGCGCATAGATCATGTCCGCCGTGATCCAGGCCGAGGATTGCAGACCCGAAACGTTGCGTTCCCAGTCCGTCGGCCGCCGGTCATCGGGGAGCGGCACGCGAACGCGTCCTTGCGATCCCGCTTCATTGTCTTGCAACTGCGCGATGTCGGCGGCGGCGCGTTCGAGCCAATCGTCATCGACCACCACATCGTCGTCGAGAAATGCGATCCACTGCGCGCTCGAGGCGTGCCAACCGGTATTGCGTGCAGCAGCCGGCCCGCGCGCTTTTCCGCGGACGACGCCGGTGCGAGAACGTACGCGTTCGTCGACGCCGCTCAAATCGAGCGCTGCTTCCGTATCGCGGCGATCGTCAACGAGAATGACCCGCTCGGGAAGTTCGCCGCGCGAGCGCGCAAGCGAATTCAGCAGCGCCTCAAGCGAAGGCCGTCCGATCGTCGGGATGACGACGTCAAACGGCACGGCTCTCCTCGCGTCGCGTGCTGCGCGTGCGGAAAACGCCGGAGCGCCGCAACAAAAACGGGCCAATGGCGAGTGCATCGATCGGTGAGGAACCGAAACACTCCAGAGCATCGCGCGGATCGTCGACCATTGGGCGGCCGGCGGTGTTGAAGCTCGTGTTGATCACGACGGGCGTACCGGTTAAACGTTCGAATTCTTGCAGCATGTGCGCGACCAGCGGTTCGTCGGTTGCGTTTACCGTTTGCACCCGCGCCGTTTCATCGACGTGCACCGCTGCCGCGATTGCGTCGCGCCAAGGCGATTTCACGCTGTGCGTAAACAGCATGTACGGGCTGGGCAATTGCCCCTCGAAAATTTCCGGCGCTCGTTCTTCAAGCACCATCGGCGCCAGCGGACGGAATTGCTCGCGGCCTTTGATCGCGTTCAGACGCTCGAGGTTGTCGGGATAACGCGGATTTGCGAGCAGGCTGCGGTGCCCGAGCGCGCGCGGGCCGAATTCGCTGCGTCCTTGGAACCAACCGACGACGCCGTCGTCGGCGAGAATCTCTGCGACGGCGCGCGCGATGTCATTCGGCTGCTCGTACTCCACATGTGCGCGGTCGAGCCAGCGCGCAAGTTGTTCTTGGTTCCATTCGCGGCCGAGCGCTGCGGTTGCCATCGGTTTTACGCGATCGCCGTATTTGTTTGCGGCGAACAGCGCTGCGCCGAGTGACGTTCCGGCGTCGCCGGCGGCCGGCTGGACCCAAACTTGCTCGAACGGACCTTCACGCGCAATACGCGCGTTCGCGACGCAATTGAGCGCGACGCCGCCGGCCATCGTCAGATATCGATCGCCGGTACGCTCGTGCAGCCAGCGCGCGCGATCGAGAAGCACTTCTTCCAAACGCGCTTGCACGCTCGCTGCTAAATCGGCGTGCGCGCCCACGAACTCACCGTCAGCATCGCGCTTGGGCGCAAAGCGCGTGAAATCGACCGGATCGATATCGAAACCGCCGTCGTCGCGCACGCGCACGAGCCGGCGAAAATCATCGACGAATTTCGGCTTACCGTACGCCGCAAGGCCCATCACTTTGTATTCATCGGACGAGCGATGGAAGCCGAGGTGCATCGTCAGTTCTTCGTAGAGCAGTCCGAGCGAACTCGGCAGCGCCTGCGTTGCAAGAATGCTGAGCCGGCCGTCGCGAACTTTGCCCGCGAGGTACGACGCTTGTTCGCCACGGCCGTCGGACACCAGGACGCTGCAATCGCCAAGCGGCGACGCCAGGTATGCCGAGGCTGCGTGTGCGATATGATGCGGCACGAACTCGACCTTCGCTCGTTCGCTGCCGGGCAGAGCGTTTTGCAGAAAGCGCGGCATGCGCGTGGCGTACAGCGTGCGCAGCCCTTCCCATTCACCGGCGGTAACGTCGCCGTCAAATGGTACTGCGAGCGAAGGATCGTATGAGTATGCGACGACGTCAACGTCCGCCGGTTTTAATCCGGCTTGCGCGAGACACCATTTGGCGCTGAGCACCGGAAGCTCCCAAGCGCTGAACGGGACGCATTCTTTGCTGTGCTTGCGCCGGTTAAAACGTTCTTCTTCCGCGGCTGCGACGATCGAGCCGTCAATAACCAACGCAGCGGAACTATCATGGAAGACGGCGTTCACGCCTAGAACGACCATCGCTTCACTGCTCCTCGAACAACCCGCTAATTATGAACTGCGGGTGCTATTGTTTCCGAGAAGAGAAACCTTAAACGCTTAGGTTAAAAGGGGGCACTTCTTGGTAAGACGCATGCATGTTCGGCATCGCCGTGTTTGGATGCGGTTACGTCGGTTTAGTGAGCGCTTCGTGCTTCGCAAGTATGGGACACAACGTATGCGCGTACGATTCCGACCTTACAAAAATCCGGTTATTGGAGCAACGCGAAGTGCCGCTTTACGAACCGGGTTTAGCGCAGTTGATCCGAACGCAGCAGGCCGAAGGACGGCTTCGCTTTACGGACCGTCCCGAGGTCGCGCTCGAAGGTGCGCAGATTGTCTTTATCGCGGTGGGTACGCCGACCGGACCGACCGGTGAAGCGGACCTTACATATGTGCGTCAGGCCGCACGCGAGATTGCCGGCTGTGCGCGCGGACCTCTGCTGGTCGTAAACAAGTCGACGGTTCCTGTAGAAACGGCCGACCTGGTCGAGCGCATCATCAAAGGAAACGGCAATGCCGCGGATTTTCGCGTCGCCTCGAATCCGGAGTTCTTGCGCGAGGGCTCGGCGATTGGCGATTTCATGCATCCCGACCGCATTGTCATCGGCGCGTCCGACCCGCACGCCGTTGCGATGCTGCGCGAACTGTACGCGCCGCTCGGTGCTCCGGTGCATGTCGTCGACATCCACACCGCGGAGATGATCAAATATGCGGCCAACGCCTTCCTTGCTACGAAGATATCCTTCATTAACGAGATAGCCAATCTGTGCGCAGCGGTTGACGCGGATATTGACGGGGTCGTCGCGGGGATCGGCGCGGATGCCCGGATCGGACGAACGTACTTAGAGCCGGGACTCGGCTTTGGAGGTTCGTGTCTGCCGAAAGACGTCGCCGCGCTCGCCATGGTCGCACGCGCACACGCCATCGAGCCGACGATGCTGGAGGCGACGCTCAGCGTGAACCGCCGCCAGGTCACGCACGCTATTCGTTTGATTGAAGACCTGCTGGGCGGCGACGTGTGCGAAAAGGAAATCGCGGTGGCGGGTCTGGCGTTTAAAGCCGGCACCGACGATATCCGCGAGTCGCCGGCGATGGTGCTTGTCGAAGCGCTTATTACGCGCGGCGCGAGCGTTACCGCGTACGATCCGATCGCCCAGCGACACGCGCGGCGCGTTTTGCGCGATCGCGTGCGTTTCGCAACATCCGTGTACGACGCATGCGCCAGCGCACATGCACTTGTGATCGCGAGCGACGATCGATTATTCGCGCAGCTGGATTGGCCACGTATCGCGCGCACGCTGGCGGCCGGCAACGTCGTCGATTTACGCAACCGCCTCGATCCGGCCGTCGTGCGGCAAGCCGGATTAACCTATGCCGGTGTCGGCCGCAACCGTAAGGAGATTTTTGCATCATGACCGTAACGACCGGACAAATCGAGGCGCACGCAACATTGCGCACGCTGCAGGGTGCATTCATCGTAACCGGCGCCGCATCGGGTTTGGGACTTGCGATCGCCAAAGCAATTGCACAGGCCGGAGGAAGCCCGATCGTGTTCGATATTCATAGGCCAAGCGGAGATCTCGAGCACGAGCAGGTCGACGTTGCGGATACGCGCGCGGTGGAAGAAAAGGTGCGCGCGGTCGTTGAGCGCCACGGCGGTTTGACCGGCGTGGTTGCAAATGCCGGAATCGACGCGTGCGGGCGTTTTGAAAACATTAGCGCGGAGGCGTGGGAGCGCGTCATTCGCGTGAATCTCATGGGAACCGCTGCGATTGTCCGCGCCGCTCTCCCGAATCTCATCAAAAGCCATGGACGAATCGTCACCGTTGCATCGACATTGGGGCTTCGCGCGCTGAGTGATGCGACGGCATATTGTGCGAGCAAATTCGGCGTCGTCGGCTTTACCCGCGCGCTTTCGGTGGAACTCGCCGGTCAGGTGGGAGTAACGCTGCTCATTCCGGGCGGCATGCACACGCATTTCTTCGACGGGCGTGATGAGAAATATAAACCTGCGCCGGATGCGAAACTGAACCGTCCCGAACACGTAGCGCAAGCCGTGGTGTTCGCACTTTCACAACCCGAAGGCTGCGAGGTGCGTGAACTGCTCATCGCACCGTCTACGGAAACCAGTTGGCCGTAGCGATCTTTGTCATCGAGCAGCGTAAATCTGTTCCATCGTACATTGCCGCGGCGCCTTCTCCGGACGCCAGCGAACAAAACGCGCACCATGCCGGAAACGGTGACCCGTAACGTGGTCGAACTGTACTTCGACGACGAGTTGCGGCTTAACGGAATGCCATTCCGTGTCACGCGAACCCCATCGGCTTACGCCTCCGGGCTGCGCACCCGTAAAACTAGGTCCGCCTTCGAGCGGTTTGACGAGTTCGCCCGCGCGCGCTCGCTCGGCAGCGTTCAGTGAACCGATAAATCCAACTAGATGGAGCAATCCGTCATCATCGTAGAGCCCGAGAAGCAGCGAGCCGATCGTTTTACCATCTTTTGCCAGCCGAAAACCGCCCACGACGCAATCGGCCGTATATACCCGCTTAATTTTTACGACCGCGTCCCGCTCACCGAAACGATATGGTGCAGCGGCACGCTTTGCAATCACGCCGTCGAACCACTTCGTCCCACCCGAAAGCCATTGCTCCGCCGTTTTTATATCGCGCGTTACCGGCGAGAGCTGCACGTCGTTGTTCTTGCCGAAGTTGTTTTGAGCGAACGTTTCGAGTACGCCGCGCCGCTCCTCGAGCCGGCTGTTGAACAGCGGTTTGCCGTCGTCGACGAGGATGTCGAAAACGTAATATGCCGCCGGCGTTTCGATGGAGAGTTTTCGTATGCGCGATGCGGCCGGATGAATGCGCTGAAGCAGCGCGTCGAAATCCAGCCGTCCATCCATTTGAATCGCGAGCTCACCATCTAAGACGAAGCGTTCCACCGGCAGCGCCGCGATGGCGGCAACGACCTCCGGGAAATACCGCTCCAGCGGCTGACCAGACTTCGATTGAAGTGCCACGTCGTCGCCGTCGCGGAACGCGACGCAGCGAAATCCATCCCACTTTGGTTCGTACATCCACTCGCGTCCGCTTGGAATCTTTGCTGCGCTGCGCGCTTCCATCGGCTCGACGGGCGGCTTGATCGGCAGATTATCAAACATACTATAACGGCAGCGCTGCGCCGTGCATCAGTTCTTCCAAATCGAATCGCCCGCGCTTTGCTGCAAGCGGCGCCCATAAATCGCCGGCATCTTTCAGGCGCTGCATCATGTTGCGCATGTGAAAGTCCTCGATACGAATACCGCTCTCCACCTCTTCCCATGTCACGGGTGCGGAAACCGTCGCAAGCGGCGTAGGCCGAGCGGAATATACCGAGGCGAGCGTCGAGCCCCAGCGGTTTTGATTATAATCGACGAGTACGCGTCCCGGCGGCCGTTTTTCTTTTTTATACTCCGCGGTCATCAATTTCGGGTCGTGCTTGGCCATGCCGAATGCAAAGGTCTTAGCAAAGGTCCAGACCTGTTTCTGCAGCGGTCCGCGAACGATTGGCACGTATACGTGCATGCCTTTCGAACCGGAGGTCTTGGCGTAGCTCTTCATGCCGAATGCCGCTAGGCCGTCGTGTACGAGGAGTGCCGCTTCACGTACGTTCTCAAACGGCGCATCGCCGGGATCCAAATCGAAGTGCAGATAGTCCGGGCGATCGACATCATCGCACGTCGCGTACCATTGATTGAGATCGATGCAGCCGAGGTTGACGATCCACAGCAGTGATGCGACGTCGTCGGCGATCGGAAAATCGATAACGTTTCCGGAGCGATGCTCGATGCGGCAGGTCTGCAGCCATTCGGGATGCGGCGACGGCGTGCGCTTCATGAAAAAGAAATCGCCAGATGCCCCATTGGGGTAGCGTTTCATGACCATCGCGCGTCCGCGCACATGCGGCAACAGCACCGACGCAACGTTCGCGTAATATTGAAGCAGGTCGCGCTTCGTAAGGCCGATCTCCGGCCAAAAGACTTTGTTGAGATTGGTGAGGGCCAGGCGTTTGCCGCCCACCTCGATGGTTGCATTCTCTGCGTCGGCCGGGATGCTTACCGCTCGTACGCTCATCCGTTTACGTGCCTCCCCAAGGCGGAACAAGCTGCGCATGAGTACGCAAGTTCATGTAGACTTGTTCGACACTACTATTCAAGAAACGTACGGTTCGCCCCGTGACGTGCTGCGCTACGAAAAAGTTAAAGCCACGCTGCCCAAGGAGCTTCGGGAGCTCTGACCCTAGTGCTTCGTTAGCGCGGCGGCAGATAGCGAACGAACCACTCTTGCGCGAGCCGGGCGACCTGTTCGAGCATTCCCGGCTCCTCGAATAGGTGGCCTGCACCCGGCACGATTGCGATTTCGCATTGCGTATGCATCTGCGATGCGGCGCGCCGGTTGAGATCGATGACGACCGGATCGCGCTCGCCGACAATAAGCAGCGTCGGTGCTTTCACGTCGGGCAGCGCCGCGCCGGCCAGATCGGGGCGTCCGCCGCGTGAGACAACGGCGCCCACATCGCTGCGTCCGGCGGCCGCGAGCAGCGCCGCACCGGCGCCCGTGCTGGCGCCGAAATAGCCGATGGGAAAATTAGCAAGCTGCGGCTGGTCCTTGCACCAATCCGTCGCAAACACGATGCGCCGCGCGAGCAGTGAGATATCGAAACGAAGCGACGCCGTCGCGCTGTCGATTTCTTCCTCTTCGGGTGTGAGCAGATCCATCAACAGCGTCGCGAAGCCGCGTTCGTTCAGCGACGTCGCAACGAACCGGTTGCGAGGACTATGGCGGCTGCTTCCGCTGCCGTGCGCGAAAATCACCAGGCCATGGGCTCCCGGCGGCATGCCGAGCGATCCGCCGACGGTTCCACCGTCGATCGAAAGCGTTATTTCGCGCATGCGAGCATCTCGCGCACTTGTTCGTCGCTCGTTTGTGTAAAATCGGCGTACCATGCGCCGACGCCGCGGAATGGGCGCGGCATGGCGAGGACCACCACGTCATCGGCATACTGTTGCAGTTGTACGACTGTGTCCGGCGGCGCAACCGGTACCGCGACGACGATTTTTTTGGGCGATAGCGCGCGTAATGCGAGAATCGCCGCGTACATGCTCGCGCCGGTAGCCAGACCGTCATCGATCAGCAGAACCGTGCGATCGGTGACGTCGGGCTTTGGCCGGTCCCCGCAATACATCTGCTCGCGCCGGCGCAGTTCGAGCTCTTCGCGCTGCACGATCGCGTTGAGCGTTGTTTCATCGACGCTCAGTTCCTCAATAGTGTCCCGGTTGAGGACTTTTACGCCGCCCGAAGCAATCGCGCCGATTGCGAGTTCCTCACGCCCCGGCGCCCCCAGCTTTCGCACGATAAATACGTCGAGCGGTGCGCCGAGCGCCGCGGCAACTTCGTATGCGACGGGCACGCCGCCGCGCGGCAGCGCAAGAACGCGAGTCTGCGGCCCGGCGTAGGCAGCAAGCTTTACGGCTAGCTGCTTTCCAGCGTCCGTGCGATCGGCGAAAATCACTCCACAAACCCGTTTCCCCACGCGCGGGGACGGGGAAACAAGCAGCGTATGAACCCCAAACACTACCAAACACCCAAAGCCGACGATCCGAAGAGCGAACGCGAACGCATGCAGGAGGAGTGGGGCCATGAAAAGGCTGCACCGCTAGCTGCGCACCAGAATCGCGCGCCGAAGGATCAGCACAAAGCCGGTCCGTTGCCGAACCAGAAAAAATAGCGAGGGCAGCACCATCGATACGAAGGCCGCGAGCTTGCTGGAGGCGCTGCAAGAGCATATCGACGCGATTACCGAACGCGACATCGATCGCTTTGCAGCGACACTCGCACAAAACGACGTGCGGTTTGTCGGCGGCGACGGCCGCATCATCGAGGGAAGCGAGAACGTCGTCGCGGCCCATCGCGATTGGTTCATGAACGATAACTGGACGTTCGAACCGGAGATCCTGTGGACGCGCGAAGAGGCGACAGCGGGCTGGGCACTTACTCGCGTGCGTTACAGCGAAGGCGGCAACGCGCGCCAATTCTTGTTGCTGTTTCTCTTCATCAACGAAGGCGCAAACTGGAGATTGGTCTACGACCAAAACACGCCTATTTCATAAATCTTTCCGAGAGGTTTTGAAACATGCAAGCCGTCGTATTTCACGGCGCCGGCGATATTCGCCTTGACGACGTTCCCGAACCAAAAATCCTCGACGATCGAGACGCCATCTTACAACTTACCGCAAGCGCAATTTGCGGAACCGATTTGCACTTTATTCGCGGCTCGATGCCGCCGCTGGAACGCGGCACGATTCTGGGCCACGAAGGTATCGGCATCATTACCCAGACCGGCAAGCGCGCGCGCAATCTGAAAGAAGGCGATCGCGTGGTCGTCGGCTCGACGATCGCATGTGGGTACTGCAGCTATTGCCGCGCCTCACACTATTCGAAATGCGACAACGCCAATCCGAACGGTCCGGAAAACACCGCGTTCTACGGCGGGCCTAAAACGACCGGCCCGTTCAACGGTTTGCAGGCCGAGTACGCGCGTATACCGTTTGCGAGCATCAATGCAGTCAAACTGCCGGATGAGATCGGCGATGACGACGCGATCTTACTCTCCGATATTATGCCGACTGCGTATTTTGCGGCGGACATGGCCGACATCAAACCCGGACGAACCGTAGCCATTCTCGGCTGCGGTCCGGTCGGACAGCTTGCTATCGCTGCAGCGAAGCTCATGGACGCGGGCCGCATCTTCGCCGTGGATGCCGAACCCGATCGGTTGGAAATCGCGCG
>Ga0070739_10003902_pt1 | contig 18131 bp, 17 predicted proteins | sample Coa_R1_7_FD_66445 | JGI IMG/M metagenome (GOLD analysis project Ga0070739, IMG submission 66445) | Surface soil microbial communities from Centralia Pennsylvania, which are recovering from an underground coalmine fire - Coalmine... | ecosystem: Environmental > Terrestrial > Soil > Unclassified ... | reverse complement strand
GACGACGCGCAGATGGCGGATCTGATCGGGCTGGCGCGCTCGGGCATCGCGCGCCTGGTGGAATTGCAGAAGCAGGCGGTCCGGCTTTGATGCGCCTGTATTGCGCCACCGGCAATGCCGGCAAGCTGCGGGAGTTCCGGCTCGCGGCGCTCCAGGCGCCGGTCGAAATCGATCTGCTGCCGCGCTTCCGCGAGCTGCCGGCAGCCGTGGAGGATGGCTCCACATTCGCCGAGAACGCGGTCAAAAAAGCGCTGCATTATGGCCGCTACGCGGACGGTCCGCTGTTCGCCGACGATTCCGGGCTCGAAGTCGACGCGCTGGGCGGCGCGCCGGGCGTGTATTCGGCGCGCTTTTCGGGGCCCGGCGCGACGGATGAATCCAACAACCGGCTGCTGCTCGAAAAGCTGCGCGGGGTCGCGGATCGCTCGGCGCGGTTCGTGTGCGCCATCGCGCTGGTAGACGCCGGCGAAGTGCGGGGCGTGTGGCACGGAGCGGTCGAAGGGCGGATTCTCGATGCGCCGCGCGGCGGGCACGGCTTCGGCTACGATCCGCTATTTTATTACGAGCCCTTCGGCTGCACGTTCGGCGAGGCGGGCGACGAGGAGAAGTTCGCGGTCAGCCACCGCGGGCAGGCCTTACGGAAGATGCTGGAAGCAGTCCAAGGTTAACCGGCTACCCCAAATCGCCATTTCCCTTCGTCTTGTCCAGCTTCTCTTTGAGCGGCAGCAGAACGGCCAGGGCGATGACGTTCAGGGCCGCCAGGAGGATGGCCATCGCAAAGCGGTCGAGCGCGACCGCAGCGCCGAGAGCACCGGTGTTCCAGATGCTCGCGGCCGTGGCGGTGCCGTGAATGTTGCGCCCGGTCTTGAGGATCGCGCCGCCGCCGATGAATCCGATGCCGGCAACCAGGCCCTGGATGATGCGGGATTGCGCGGCGGCGTCCATGTGTTCGCCGGTGGCCAGCAGGACGTAGCCGCAAGCGGCGACCGCGGTCAGCGGGAACGTGCGCAGCCCGAGGCTGTGGGTCTGCTGTTCGCGATACAAGCCCGCCGGCACGGCCAGCATATAGGCCAGCAAGAGACGTCCGATATCGTGCCAGCCGTTGTGCCAGTCCTGCGCGGTGAATTGCATAGCCTCAGAAATCCAGATACGCGGGAAGGCTGGTCCGGGTGTCGCTGGCGGCGCGCTGGAGCTGCTCCCGCGTGAGTCCCAGGGCGGCGCTCAGGTTGGCGGCGGCGATGTTGGCCTCGTCGAAGATGGCCCCACAGAGATTGGCGCCGGAGAGATCGGCTTCAGTCAGATCGGCGCCGGCCAGGTTCGCTCCCGTGAGATCGGCCTGGCGCAGGCTGGCGGCACGCAGGTTCACGCCATTGAGCATAGCGCGCGTGAGCACCGCGTAATCCAGCTTGGCCCCGCCGAGGTTGGCCTTGCCCAGGCAAGCTCCGTGCAAATCGGCGGAATTGAGATCCGCACGCTGGAGATCGGCGAAAGCGAGGTTGGCCTCGGGGGCCGTGACGCCGGCGAGTACGGCTTCCGTGAGATCGGTTTCGCCGAGATCGGAGCGGCCCAGATTGGCATTGGTGAGGTCGGCGTGACTGAGCACGGCCCTGGTCAGAGCCGCGCGGCTCAGATTGGCGCCAATCAGCCTGGCGCCCGCAAGATCCGCTCCCGCGAAGTTGGCGCCCGGGAAATTGGCGCCCATCAGGGTGCTCCCGGTAAGCTGAGCGCCGGCAAGATCCGCGCCGCCGGCATCGGCCCAGCTCAGGTCCGCCTGGTTCACCGCGGCGCCGCTGAGGATGGCGCCTGTCAGCGTGGCGCGAATCAATTTGGCGCCGCCCAGATCGGCCTGCGCGAGACGGGCTTTGCTGAGATTGGCCTTAGTGAGATCGGCATGGGAAACCGCGGCTTCGGCGAGGTTGGCCGCCGTGAAATCGGCGCCGGCGGCGATGGCGCCGCGCAGCACTGCGCCGCGAAAGTCCGCGCCGGTGGCATAGGCGCCCGAGAGGTTCGCGGCGCTGAGGCTGGCGCCGGTGAGAATGGCCTGGTCAAGCTGGGCGAAGCTCAGGTCGGCGGATTTCAGGTCGGCCGAAGCCAAGCCGGCCTCGCTGAGGTAGGCCTGCTTTAAATTCGCGCCGCTCAAATTGGCCCGGTTGAGGTTGGCGGAGCTGAGGTCGGCCTCCTGGAAATCGGCCTCGCTGCAATCGGCTTCCTCGAGGTCGCTCCGGTTCAGGCTGGTTTTGACCAGGTTCGCGCCTTGGAGCTGGGCGCGGTTGAGATCGGTCTTGCTGGCATTGGCGCTAACCAGACTGGCCCCGATCAGATTGGCGCCGCTGAGGTCGGCCGCTACCAGGTATGCACCATTCAGATCGCCCGCACTGAGGTCCGGCACGACGTCCGGCCTCTGTTCCCGGGTAAAGTTCCAGGTGCGAACGCTCTGCCTCAGGAGATTGAGGTGGTGCTCCTTTGCCATCGAAGTATCACGCTACTGTAACAGAACTTGCAATTCCGAAGCTCTTCACGCGGAGCGCGTGTGAGTTGAGGGTACCACCGGTTCCGGTAGTTCCGGACCTGCATCCGGCTCGGGAGGCGCCGGATTTCGGTATCCCGAAAATGGATTTTTCGTTACAGTGTTTTCATGCAGGACCACGGTGGATCCTCTCTTTTACACCGTCTCGCCCGCTCCTTCGGCAGAGGGATCGCTTTGGGGATGGGAATCGCGCTGACGCAGCAGGCGTTGCGCCCGAAGACGAGGTACGCGCCCGCCGCGGCGCCGCCTGAGCGGGCGAATTGCGTATCGCGGCCTGAGCCCGTGCGGCTAGCGGCTCCGGCGCCGCCCGTTGCATCTGCACCGCCGCAATCTGTGGACCGAACGCCATCCTTGCCGGCTGTGTCTTCGGTCCGACCGACCCAATCGGTGCCGGTGGCCGAGCCCGCGGCTCCCCCGGCGCCGGCATCTTCACCCCGGCCAGCGCCATCCGCGCCGGCCCGCTCGCAGTTCGATCTCCGGGCGATTCAGGCGATCGTGACCGTCATCGAGCAGCGCATGGCGGAGCAGGCCGCCAGGACGGAGCGGCGGATTGCCGAGGTCGAGGCAACCCTGAAGACGGCGGCTTCGCAAAAAGTAGAGAGTGAAGCCGCTATTCTGCGGGGGCAGGTGGTCAGAACCCAGCGCGAGTTCGCCGAAGCCGTGGCGCGCATCGTTGCGGAACAGGTCGCAGTGCAGGTAGAGGAACGGACGGCCGCAATCGAAGCGGCCGCCGAGCGGCGGATCGAGGCGGCCGTGGCCCCGCTGCGGGCCGAACTGCGCAGCTTGCGGCAGCGGCTGGCCGAGACCGAGAACACGATGCGGGACTTTGCCAATGCCATCAGCGAAACGGTGCGAATGGCGAACACGCGTGCGGCGGTCGCCGCAGCGGAGCGGCCACAGCAACCGTCAACCGCCGCGCTGAGCCCGCAGGCGGTTCGCGACGAAAGGCTCGGAAAACACCTGGACCTCCGGCTGCTGCGGCAGCGGCTGCGGTCGGCGGAACTGCAGAACGGCATCGCGCGGCCGGCAGCGCCGTTCGCGCCAGCTCCGCGTCACGCGCCGCTGGCGCGGCCCGCGCGCGTGGCGTAGCGGCCGGCTCGCTCACGAAAGACGGGCGCACGGCGAATCCGCTGTTTCCGCTACGGCGGGCTTCCGTGTGTCGCCGTGCTTGCGTGCTATCCTGAGTTTCGCCTCCCCATGAAAATCAAGAACGTCCGCTCGTTTTTGCTCTCCTATCCCTTTCCGGAGCCGCTCCGGCTGCCTTTTTTCGGCGGCGAACGCACCATTTTGAAGCGGGACGCGATGCTCATCCGGGTGGAAGCCGATCACGGGCTGGTGGGCTATGCGCCCGGTCCGGGAAGCGAGAGGGCGCAGCAGGCGATCGAACGGGTGGTCGCGCCGTTCCTGGCAGACCGGACGCTGCGGGATCCGGATGCGCTGCGCGTGCAGTTCCTCGAAGGGCCCGGCCGCGACCCGGAGTTGGCGAAGATCTACTGTTGCGCCGAAATTGCGCTCTACGACCTCGTAGGCAAGGCGATGGGCGCGCCAGTCTCGGAGCTTGTGGGCGGGCGGGTGCGGGATCGCATCCGGCTCTACGGCAGCGCCGGTATGTACATGCCGCCCGAGCGCTACGCCGAAGAGGCCGCGGCCATTGCGGCCCTCGGTTTTAAGGCTTACAAAATGCGGCCGGCGCTGGGTCCGGAAAAGGACCTCGAGACCGTGCGGCGCATGCGCGAAGCGGTAGGGCCGGATATCGACCTGATGGTGGACGCCCATACCTGGTGGCGCATGGGCGACCGCAGCTACAGCCTGGCAACGATCGAGCAGATTGCGCGCGACATGGCCGAGTACCATATCGCGTGGCTCGAGGAGCCGCTGCCGCCTGACGATCACGCGGCATACCTCCGGCTGAAGGAAAAGGATATCGTTCCGCTGGCGAGCGGCGAGCACGAGCCGAGCGAAGAACGGTATCTGGACCTGATCCTGACGCAGGCCGTCGATTACGTGCAGATGGATGTGTGCTGCCAGGGCGGCTACGCCCTGGGGCGGCGGCTGTTCGGTGAAATCGCCCGGCAGGGGCTGCGGTTCGCATTCCATAGCTGGGGCACGGCGCTGGAAGTGGTTGCGGCGGCGCACGTGGGGATCTGCTGGCCGGAAAGCGTCGTCGAGTGGCTGGAATACCCGTGCTATTCCACGCCGACGCGCGCCGGCATGTACCCGTTCCCGCTCGCGGCGGAGATCCTCAAGGACCCGCTCGAATTGGATCACGGCGACCTGATTGTGCCGCGCGCGCCCGGGCTGGGCGTAACGGTGGATGAATCGGTGGTCGAGCGGTATCCGTGGATTCCGGGCCCATGGTCGTACTTCGAAATCGAAAGCCCGGCGGAACGGCGGGCGGTGATGTCGGATCACAGCGTGCAGTGGGACGGAGAGGGGCGGTAGAATCAGGCAGGATGTCCACGCTGCCCAAGCCGCGGCTGACGCCGGAAGAATACCTCGAAATCGAGGAATCCGCCGAGTATAAGAGCGAGTACTACCGTGGCGAAATGTTCGCCATGTCGGGCGTGAGCCCCGAGCATGACGGGATCGGCGCCAATCTCATTCGCCACCTCGGAAACCAGTTGGCCAACCGACCGTGTTTTGTCCACACGAGCGACATGCGGGTTCACACGCCGGCAACCGGTCTATACACCTACCCGGATGTAACGGTCACCTGCGGGCAGCCGGAGTTCCTCAGGCGGCCGGGAAGAACGGCGACGCTGCTCAATCCAACTCTGATCATCGAGATCCTCTCGCCGACTACTGAAGGCTACGACCGCGGCAAGAAATTCGAGCACTACAAGTCGATCGACTCGCTGCGCGAGTATCTACTGGTTTCATCGGACCGCATGGGCGCAACGCTTTACCGCCGGCAGTCGCCGGAGCCGTGGCTGCTCATGACCTTCAACACTCCGGAAGCGGTGATCGAGCTGGCGTCAATCGGCTGCCGGCTGGTGCTGCGCGATCTGTACGAAAAGGTCGAACTGCCGGCCGAACCGCAGCTCCGCGCCGCCGAAGAAGCGTGAGCCGCCAGTTACAATAGCCTCATGTCGGAATCCCTCACCATAGCGGGACGTGCGTTCCGCTCGCGGCTCATCGTCGGAACGGGTAAGTATCGGAGTTTTCAGGAGATGCAGCGCTGCCACGAGGCCAGTGGCGCGGAAATGGTCACGGTCGCCGTGCGCCGCGTCAACCTGACGGACCGCTCCAAGGAATCGCTGCTCGATTATATTGACCGCTCCAAAATCTTCATCCTGCCGAACACCGCCGGGTGTTACAACGCGGACGACGCCGTCCGCACAGCCATGCTCGCGCGCGAAGTAGGGCTTTCCAATTGGATCAAGCTCGAAGTGATCGGCGACGAAAAGACGCTGTTCCCCGATAACGCCGGCCTGCTCGAAGCGACGCGCATCCTGGTGAAGGAAGGGTTCGTGGTGCTTCCCTACACCAACGACGATGTCGTCAACGCGCGCAAGCTGATCGACGCCGGCGCCGCCGCGGTAATGCCGCTGGCCGCGCCGATCGGGTCCGGCATGGGAGTGCAGAATCCGGCGAACCTGCGGATCATGCGGGAGATGATCACGGAGGTTCCGCTGATCGTCGACGCCGGCGTGGGCACGGCATCGGACGCCGCGGTAGCCATGGAACTCGGAGCCGACGGCGTGCTCATGAACACGGCCATCGCCGCGGCGGATGATGCCGTCAAGATGGCGACCGCGATGAAGCTCGCGGTGGAAGCGGGCCGGCTGGCATACGAGGCCGGGCGGATGCCGAAGAAGCTGTACGCGAGCGCCAGCAGTCCGCTGGCTGGGGTCGTGGGACGCTAGCTAGCCGCGGCTATTCGAAGATTGCGGAGACCGCCAGGGAATCGCTGCCGAAGGCGGTGAGGGGGATTCGGTCGGCACGACCGTAGACTGTGGTCGTTCCATCTTTCCGGATCACCGTCGCAGACTTTCTTTTTCGATCCAGAATCCAGAATTCAATAGCTCCGTGGTTCAGGCAAAGGGCAGCCATTTCCCGAATCTCCCCGCGGGTGTTGGACGGCGAAATCACCTCGATTACCAGTTCGGGCGAGCCGAATACATCGACCTCCGGATCGATGGCCTTCCAGCGGGCATGAGAGAGCACGGCCACGTCTGCCGCGCGGAGGTCGAATTCGGCGACTGCGCGGAAGGGAAACTCGACCGCAACTTCTCCGAAGCCGGCCAGCTTCGGCTGCAGCAGTCGATCCACGTGTCGATGCAGCATCCAATGCCCTGGTTTCGGCCGATTCACCTCGACGATTTCTCCGTGATGAAGCTCATAAAGGTGCTTGCCGTCGTCCGGAAGCTGCCGGTACTGCGCAACGGTAATGAGGTCCGGTAGTGCGGCCATAGCGACTGCTTGCATTATACGCGCTGGCGCCGCTTCAGCACCGCGCGTGTTACTATTCCGTTTTAATCCGGTTTCAGCAGGTCGCATTCACCCCGGGGACCCCGCGGGTCTCCGGACGACGAGGGAGACAATCCGTGAAGGTCTACGAAAGCAAGGACATTCGGAACGTCGGTGTGGTGGGCCACGGCGATTCCGGCAAGACGACGCTCACCGCCGGGTTGCTCTACACCGCCGGGGCCACCAACCGCCTGCTCCGCGTCGATGAGGGCAATACGATCACTGATTTTGACGAGGAAGAAATTCAGCGCAAAATCACGATCTCCACTGCCATCGCCGTGGCGGAATGGAAAAAAGCCAAGATCAACCTCCTGGATACTCCCGGATACAACATCTTTATAAACGACGCGCGCGCTTCGCTGGTCGCGGCGGACAGCGCGTTGGTCCTGGTGGATGGCGTCGCCGGCGTCGAGGTGCAGACCGAGAAGGTCTGGCGCTTCGCCGACGATTTCCAGCTTCCCCGCGCCATTATCATTAATAAACTCGACCGCGAACGGGCGGATTTCGACCGCACTCTGGCCAACGTCCGGGAAGTATTCGGCCGGGCCGCGGTGCCCATCCAGATTCCCATCGGCAGCGAGCGCGACTTCACGGGCGTAGTCGACCTGATCGGAATGAAAGCGTACACCTATGCGGCCGATGGGGACGGCAAAGGCAAGGAAGGCCCCATCCCGGAAAACCTGGCGGATGCCGCCAAGGAGGCCCACGAGGCGCTGGTCGAGATGGTGGCCGAAGGCAACGACGCCCTGATGGAGGAGTTCTTCGATAAAGGCACGCTGCCGGTCGAGCATATCGTCGATGGACTGAAGCAGGGTCTGCGCGCACTGCGGATCTTCCCGGTCCTGTGCTCCTCCGCTCTGCACAACATCGGATCCGACCGGATTCTGGACTTCATCGTGGAAAATCTGCCCGCCCCGACCGAGCGCGAGGTGCAGATGGAAGACGGCAAGCACAAAATCGCCGAAAACGGCGCGTGCTCGCTGTTCGTTTTCAAGACGACCGCCGACCCCTTCGCCGGACGTATCACATTCTTCAAGGTATTCACCGGGACCGTGAAGAATGATGCCAACCTGCTCAATGTGAACCGCAGCACGGCGGAACGCCTGGCGCACCTGAGTGTGCCGTTCGGCAAGACGCTGCAGCCGGTTACGGAGCTGCACGCCGGAGACATCGGCGCGGTCGCCAAGCTCAAGGAAACACTGACCGGCGACACGTTGGCGGATAAGGGCTTCACCACGGCCTACCCGCCGGTGAAGCTGCCCGAGCCCTCGATCGCCTTCGCGATCGAAGCCAAGTCGCGCGCGGATGAAGACCGCATGGGCAACGCCGTCCACCGGGTGCTGGAGGAGGATCAGTCGCTGCGCTTTTACCGCGATCCCCAGACGCGCGAGTTTCTGCTGGCCGGGACCGGTCAGCAGCACGTCGAAATCGTCGTGAGCCGGCTAAAAAAGCGTTACGGCGTCGATGTGACCCTCAAGGCGCCGAAGATTCCATATCGTGAGACGATCCGCGGTTTTGCCGACGTGCAGGGGCGGCACAAGAAGCAGACCGGCGGGCACGGGCAGTTCGGCGACTGCTGGATCAAGATGGAGCCGCTGCCGCGCGGGGCAAAATTCGAGTTCCACAATGAGATTTTCGGCGGCGCCATCCCGAAAAACTTCATTCCGGCGGTGGAAAAGGGCATTGTCGAGGCGGCCGAGGGCGGATACCTGGCCGGGTACCCCATGGTCGATTTCAAGGTAACGGTCTACGACGGGTCCTACCACGACGTGGATTCCTCGGAACTGGCGTTCAAACTGGCGGCGCGGAAGGCGTTCAAGGCGGCCATGCAGCAGGCCAAACCGGCGCTGCTCGAGCCGATCATGAACGTGGAAATCCAGGCGCCGGTGGAGTACGCCGGCGATCTGATGGGCGACCTGAACGGGCGCCGCGGGCGCATCTCCGGCATGGATACCAAGGGGAGCACGCAATTTATCCGGGCGCAGGTGCCGATGGCCGAGATGCTGAATTATCAGAGTGACCTCACCGCGATGACGCAGGGCCGGGCATCCTTCACGATGGAATTCGACCACTACGACTTCGTGCCGCAGCTCCAGGCCGACAAGATCATCGCCGCGGCCAAGGCGGCAAAGGCGGGAGAAGAGGAAGAGGAAGAATAGCGAGCCGGACCTCCGGGGCCGGGGCGGGCCGGCCGCACGGCCCGGCCCCACGGAGGGCGCAACGAGACCACCGTGGGCTGGACGTGCAGCAACGGCGCCGCGATGCGGACTCGCCCCGATGGATCATCCTATACGGTCAAGTGCTTCCCGGCCACCGGACTGGCGGGTCAATGTGACTCACCGTACGGTCAACTGGGGACACACGGCACCGGAATACACCTGAGGGTGAGTTGCGGCAGACACCTGTGTTGTTGTAGCCTTTTAAGGTTCGGACCCTTCGGCGGCCCGCGCAAGTAGCTTTATTTTCTTTGTTCGAGGCTGTAGATGGAAGCTAGTAAAAAGACTTTGCTCTCCTTTTTGATGGTAGCGGCAGTGGTTGGATGCGCCGGCTGCGGATATACACAGCAAAGTCGGTTCCAAATGTCATTCCTTCCGTCGCCGCCGAGGGCGGGAGCGGAAAGCGCTGAGGATCTGCCGCAGCCCCCCGTAGTCGAAGCGAATACATACCTCAGCCAAGCCCCTCCCATCCTGCTCGCCGCGAACACTTCCCTCCCCCGCAAAACCAATGCCGATTCGCTGCTGTTCCGCGCCGAGCAGTCCTTTGAGCGTGGCAAGCGGTTGTACCAGGCCAACGATATCGCGGGCGCGCGGCGGGAATTCGATTCCGCCATTGACGCCATCCTGGAGGCCTCTGCCGAGAACCCGTCGGAGAGCATGGATTACTCCCGCCGGCTGGACCAGATGGCGGATGCCATTCACCGCTTCGACCTGGCTGGCATGGGAGCGTCGGCGGCGGTGGAAGAAGGCAAGTTCGAAAAGGCGCCGAACGAAGACATCCTCGTCATGACGTTTCCCGTGGATCCCAAGCTGAAAGACCGCGTGCGGGAACAACTGGCGGCCACGGTTTCGCAGTTGCCCTTGACTGTGAACGATACGGTTTTGGGCTATATCAACTATTTCTCCCATCGTGGCCACAGTACCATCGTTGCGGCCACCCAGCGCTCCGGGCGGTACCGGCCGATGATCCAGCGCATCCTGGATGAGGAAGGCATCCCCCAGGAATTGATTCACCTGGCGCAGGCGGAGTCCGGCTTCATTCCGCGGGCGATGTCGCGGAAAGCGGCGGGCGGGATGTGGCAGTTCCTGACCGAGCGCGGCCATCAGTACGGGCTGATGCAGACGCGGTATACGGACGATCGCATGGACCCGGAAAAGGCGACGCGCGCCGCCGCCCGGCATCTGCACGATCTCTACACTGAGTTCGGCGACTGGTATCTGGCCATTGCGGCGTACAACTGCGGGCCTGGCGCGGTGGAAAAAGCCGTGGAGCGCACCGGCTACGCCGATTTCTGGCAATTGCGCTCGCTCGGAGTGCTGCCTGCGGAGACGACGAACTACGTGCCGATCATCCTGGCCATGACGATCATGGAGAAAAACGCCGCGGAGTACGGGCTGGACGGCATCCAGATGGATGCGCCGGTCGAGTACGACACGGTGGAAATGACGGCGCCCACGAGCCTCGCTCTGGTTTCCGATATTGCCGATGTGCCGCTGGCCGAGTTGGCGGAGCTGAATCCGGCGGTGCTGAAGGGTATCGCGCCGGAGAAATTTGCGCTCCACGTTCCGAAGGGCAGCGGCAGCCAGCTCAGCGCGACGCTTGCCATGGTGCCCCCGGAGCGGCGGATCGACTGGCGGATGCACCGCGTAGCGGCCGGGGAGACCCTGGCGGGCATCGGTAAACGATATGGTGTGACGGCCAGCGCCATTCAATCCGTAAACCACCTGCAATCGAGCGAAGCGATGGAAGGGGACCAGCTCGTGATTCCGGTGGCGCACGTAGCCGCCGCGCCGGCGCACCGGACGGCATCGCGCCGACCCGCGCACCGGACTTCGGCCGTCCACCGCACCACCCACAGCGCCAGCGCGGCCCAGCCGCAGAAGGCGCCGGTGATGGTGGCCAGCGCGCGGTAGACTGCTGCCCGGCATTCATGCCGGCTCGCAGGGCATCCACCTGAGACCGCAGCATCACAGCGGGATATCCCCACACTTTTCGCTATTGCGTGACGGGAAAAAAGGGGTATTCTATGGGTGATTGCGCCTGAATACAGGAGGCTTGTTGAATGTTTGATCGGCCGAAGTTCATGCCATCCGACGAAGACGAGATGGAAGATTTCCACGACTACGACGACGAAGAGCACGAAGAGGGCAACACTGACCTCGACGAGTACGACGAGGAAGACGAAGAGGACGAGGAGGAAGAGGAAGAAGAAGATCTGATGGAACCCGCCGAGTCCCCAGCCGAGAAGCCCGTGCCGGTGCCCTTCGGCGGGCCTGAGCCCGAAGCCTCCGCGCCTCAGCCTTCGGCGCCGCCGAAAAAGCCGGTGAAGAAGGCGGTAACAGCTAAAGCGCCGGCCAGAAAGGCGGCCAAGAAGGCGCCAGCGAAGAAGGCCGTCGGCAAGAAGGCGGCTCCTGCGAAGAAAGCTGCAAAGAAGGCCGCCAGGAAGACCCCCGCCAAGAAAGCGGCAAAAAAGGCAGCGAAGAAAGCGTCTTCCAAGAAGGCCGCAAAGAAGGGGCCGGCACGGAAGGCCGCAGGGAAGAAGGCGGCAAAACGCCGGTAAGGCAGGCCCCCACGGGCCTGCCGCAGGCCGTTTGCCTGCGGCACAGCTTTGGTTATTCCCCCACGATTTTACGGCAGCGCTGGAAGAGCTCGATGAGGGCTTCTGCGTGTTCTTCCGCCGAGCGGGCCGACGGTTTGCCGGAAAACCCTGCGCCCGCTCCGGCCGGCTTTCCATAGCCGGTCGTCACGGCGATGAATTTCATCAGGTCGAGTGCTACTTCATCTTTGCTGCGGCCGCCGGGGGCCGGGGCCTGCGGCTGTACGGCTTGCTCGTTTTCCGCTATCGGTGTTCCAGTTTCCGCCATCTCTGATTCCACTCCGTGTGTTACAACTCTAGGTTACTCTAAGAATGCCGCTCACCGCCGTCCGGCATGTCAGAAAAATGCGAGGAGGCGCCCAGTCCCACCTGCTGGAGGCGGACGACGGGAACTGGTACGTCGTCAAGTTCCGTAACAACCCGCAGCACCGGCGTGTCCTCGTGAACGAACTGCTCGCGGGCACGTTTCTCGACTACCTCAAGATCGCCGCCCCGGCCACTGCTTTAGTGCGCGTGACGCCCGAATTTCTGGCCCGCAACCCCGAGGTTCATCTGACCATGGGATCGCGCCGCATCGAGGTCGCGCCGGGCTGGCATTTCGGCTCGCGGTACCCGGGCGACCCCTTACGCATGCCGGTCTACGATTTCCTGCCCGATGCGTTGCTGGCGAAGGTCGTCAACATCGAGGACTTCCGCGCGATCCTCGTTTTCGACAAGTGGGCGGGCAACGCCGACGGGCGGCAGTCCGTGTTCTACCGGGCGATGGTCCGGCACGGCCCGGGGCAGCAGCGGCCGGGGTTCGTCGCCAGCATGATCGACCACGGCTTTCTCTTCGACGGCCCCAACTGGGCATTCCCGGATTCCCCCTTGCAAGGTCTCTACCCCCGCCGCATCGTCTACGAGGGGGTGCGCTCGCTCGACGATTTCCAGCCATGGCTGGACCTGGTGCGCCACTTGCCCGAGGAGATCTTCGACCGGGCGTGGAAGCGCACCCCGCCGGAGTGGCTCGAAGGCGACGAGGAGGCGCTTGAAACCTTGCTGCACCGCCTGTTCGAGCGGCGAGCGTGCGTGCCGGAGCTCATCGCGGCGTGCCGCGGAACGAGGTCCGATCCGTTTCCGAACTGGAAGTAGGCGTTTCCATGCCGGGGCTGCTCCACCCGCCGCGGATCGTATAGAATTTGAGGGGGCCGAAACAATGGCTGGAGCTCGCGCAAGACTCACCGGCGACGAATTGCGACGCCGGGCCCAAGCGCTCCCGGAGTGGCGGGTGCAGGGCGAACAGCGTCTCTCGAAGACGTTCCCGTTTCCCGATTTCGCCACGGCTTTGGCCTTCGTTGACCGGATCGGCGCCGAGGCCGAGCGGCAGGGGCATCATCCGGATATCCACCTGAGTTGGGGCCGGGTGGATGTGGAGACCTCCACCCATGACGCCGGCGGCATCACGGAGAGCGATTTCGCGCTCGCCGGCGCCATCGATCGCCTGTTCGCGGGAGGCTAACGATGCCGCAGCGCCGGTTGATCCTGCTCTCGGAAATCGACCGCCAGTGCCGGTTCGCGCTCGAGGGCTACGACGAAGCCATGAACGCGATGGCCGCGCGGAACGCGGAACGGTTCTGGCATTCGCTCGAAGCGATCCTGGCGGCGGCGGGGCAGTTGCATGGTCTGACGGCCGCGGCCGGCCTGCCGCTGGCGGACGATTCGCCGCTGCGCGCGCCGGAGCTGGCGCACGTGGCGGAGGTCGATTCCTGGCAGCCGCGGCGCAGCGAGATTACGCCTTCCAACTTCGGGCCTGACGGTTTCACCCGCGCTCATCCCGGCGAGTGCGCCCGTTTTTTCGACCTCGACACGTCGATCTTCATCCTCTTCGGCCACATTTTCGAGATGCCGCCGCTGCTGGCGGAGATCGCGGAGCTGGAGCACCGCGCCGAGGCCGAGATCGAATATGCCGCGTTAAAATAAGGTTCGTGCTGCATCGCCACATTCTGCATAATGACGTCATCCGCAACGCGACCGACGAGGTGCTGGCGCCCTCGCAGGTGGGCCTGCTCTCCGGCTGGGGCGTGTTTTCGACGCTGAAGGTCGCCAGTGGCGTGCTCTTCGCCTGGGACCGCCATTGGGCCCGCATCAGCCGCGACGCCGCCGCGTTCCACGTGCCGCTGCCGGAGGACCCGGACGCGGTGCACCGGAAGCTGCTCGAGCTGGTGGAGGCGAACCGGGCCTACAACTCGACGCTGCGACTGGTGATCGTGCGCAACGGAGGCGGCATGTGGGCGAATCCCCATCCGGCGCGCGCGAGCGACGTCATCGCGCTGACCGCCGATTCGAAGGATTGGGGCGAAGGCGTAAAACTCGCCGTGCAGGCGAACGCGCGGCACGCGGCCAGCCCGTTTGCGGGGACGAAGATCCTTTCCTGGTCGATGAACCTGACCTGGCTCGAGCAGGCGCAGTGCCGCGGCTTCGATGAGGTGATCCTGCTGAACGAGCGCGGCGAGGTGGCCGAGTGCACCTCGGCGAATCTCTTCGTTGCCAATGGCAGCCAGGTGTGGACGCCGCCGCTGAGCTCGGGCTGCCTGCCGGGAATCACGCGCGAGGTGCTGCTGGGCGAGATTCGCGTACCCGGAATCGCCATCGCGGAAAAGGCGCTGACGCCGGGCGACCTGGAAGCGGCGGACGAGGTGTTCATCACGTCCACCACGCGCGATTTGCTGCCGGTTTTCGAGATCGAGGGCAAGCACCTCAAGCGCGGCAGCCACACGCGCGAGCGGCTGCAGGCGGCATTTGCGGACTACGTCAGGAAGTACGTGGAAGACCACAAAGTGGTACGGGTGTGAGCCGAGGGCGCCAGGATCCGCATAAAGCCCGCCTTCGCCGGGACCGCATCCGGCGGGAGAGGCATGCGTCAGACGCTCGTCGGGCGGCCGAGGCCGGACCGCTGCCCCTGCCGCCTCGGCCGAACTTCCCTCGATTCGCATCCGAGCGGTCGCTGCGTGAGCTCCACGCGCTGATCGAAGGCCGGGAATTCACGAGCGCCGATGAGGTGAATGCGCATCTCGGGGAACTGACTCGCGGTGGACGCCTTTCGGAAAAGGCCGCGGCGTGGAAGCGGGATGACCCCAAATGGCGCGCCCAGGAACTCGCGTACGACGCGCTCGAAACCGATGACTTCAAATACGCCTTGCGGCTGGTTAACGATGCGCTGAAATTGGATCCCGATTGCACGGATGCCGAGCGCCTGATGGTGTCCCTGCTGCCGATGTCTTTGGAGAACAGAATCCATCTAATGAAGGAAGTGGTGGAGAAGGCCGAACGGAATTTCGGGGAGGAGTTCTTCCGGGAGAACGCGGGGCATTTTTGGGGTATCGTCGAGACGCGTCCGTACATGCGAGCGAAGCTGCACCTGGCGGAAATGCTGGTGGAAGCGGGGCGGCTGGAGGAGGGCGCCGCGGTGTACGCGAGAATTCTCGAGCTGTGTCCCGGCGATAATCTGGGCGTGCGATATCAGCTTCCCGCTCTGTACCTGGCGCTCCGCCAGACGGAACGGGCTGCGGAGATCCTCTCGCGCTCGCCGGACGAGGAGGAGTACAGCGCAGCCCCTGCCTGGGCGCGAGTCCTGGAGCGCTGGCAGGCGGGAAAGCTCGATGAGGCCGAAGCGGCTCTGAAAAATGCGCGAAAGGTCAACCCATTCCTCGATAAGTACCTCAGCGGCGCCCAAAGGCCGCCGGAGCAGCCACCCGAGTTTTTCACACCCGGCGACGAATCGGAAGCCCAAGTCAGTGCCGGAGTGCTGTGCCTGGCCACCGAGCGGAGTTCCGGCTTCCGCGAGTGGCTGCGGCAGCGCAAGTGACGGCGCCTATTCGTACTTCAGCGCGGTGAGCGGATCGACGCGCGTGGCCCGGCGCGCCGGCCACCAGCTTGCCAGCATCGCGACCGCGATCCACGCCAGGCTGGCCGCGGCGAAGGCAACGGGATCCAGCGGATTGAGGCCGTAAAGCGACGCCCGCAGCAGGCGTGTGACGGCCACACTCAGAGCAACCCCGAGAGCCACGCCAACGACGGTGATCCGCAGGCCCTCGCCAACGAACATCCACTGCACATCGCCGGCCTGCGCGCCGACCGCCATGCGGACTCCGATCTCGCGCGTGCGCTGCGCGACCGAGCAGGCCACAACCCCATAGAGGCCGATGGCGGCCAGCAGGATCGCGAGCGCGGCCACGCTGCCGAGCAGCGCGGCCTGCCAGCGGGATTGCCAGAGATTCTCGGAGATGGCGTCGGCAACGCTGGTCATTTCGTAGATGCGGAGGTCCGGCGCTTCGGCCATGAGGGCGTCGGACAGGGCTTTGCGCCAACGGTAGGGATCGCCGGCGGTGCGGACGATCAGTCCGAAGAGCCCGCGGGTGTTTGCGGGGTTCTGACGGAGCGAAAGATAAAGCGCCGGAACATGTTCCGTGTCGCCGGGAATGTCGAGATCGCGCACGATGCCGGCCACCGGCAGCATGGTGCGGGTTGCGGCTGTGCAGCCGGTCCAAAGCGGCTTACCAATGGCTTCCTGGCCGGGCCAGAAGGCGCGCGCCATGGATTCATTGACCAGCAGGCCCGGAGCATCGGTGAATCCGGCGCCGCGTAGGATGGGGATCTGCATCAGGGCGAAATAATTTGGCTCAACCACGTTCTGGTTGACGCGGCGCGGCGGCGCATCCGCTGCCGGCGTGGCACAGGCGCCGCTTATGGTCCCGAGCGGAACACGGGCGAGCGTGGCATCTTCGATACCGGGGACGGCTCGGGCGCGGGCGAGGAGAGCCGCCAGGCGGTCGTGCCGGTCGGAAAAATTCACAACCATCCGGCGGTCCGTGGCGAAGCCGGGGTCGGCGTGAAGGGCGTGGTCGAGGCCGCGCAGCAGCAGGGCGGTGGCAATCAGGAGAGTCAGGGAGAAGGTGACTTGGGCGATGGAGTAGATCTGGCGCCACCGTACGGCTCTTACCCGGCCGGAAGCGATGACGAAGACCGCCGCCGCCACGATCGATACTGCGGTCATGGAGCCGGCGACGCGCCAATCGAGGCCGAACTGCAGACCGCGCAGGCCTTCTTCGGGAATCGAGGGCAGCGCGATCTCAAGAGCGCGGCCGATCCAGTGGCCCGCAGCGAGTCCGATGACCGCTCCGCCCGCCGAAAGGATCAGGCTCTCCACCAGGCGCGCGCGGAATAACCGCCAGCGAGTGGCGCCGAGAGCGTGGCGGATGGCGAGTTCCCGCTGGCGCACCGCAGTGCGCGAGAGTAGCAGGTTGGCCACGTTCAGGCAGGCAATCAGCAGCACGGCGGCGCACACGAAGCTCATCATGCGGGCGAGCGGCGCCAGGCGGCGCACACCGCCCTTAAACGCGAGGCCGGTGAAGGGCTGGATAGTGGCCGGATACTGCGCGCGCGGGTCGTGGGGATCGGAACGCAGGCGCGCGTCGATCACGCGGAATTCAGCGGCGGCGGACTCTAGCGTGGCGCCGGGCTGAAGCCGCCCCAGGAGGGCCATCGGAGTATCCCGCCGGCTCGCCACCGCGGCCATGGGGAACCAGTAGTCAATGGCGAATGGCGGGAAGGCGCCTTCGAAGTCGGCAGGGGCGATGCCGACGATGCGGAACAGCCCGGCGCCGGTTTGCAAAACGGAGCCGACCGCCGCCGGATCGGCGTTCATGTGGGATTTCCAGAAGCGGTAACTGAGTACCACACTGGGAGACGCCGCGGGCGAATCGTCCTCTGGCGTGAACCACCGTCCGGCGGCGGTGCCCACACGAAGCACGTCAGCGAAGCTGGCCGACACCATTTCCGCTACAGCGTGCACACGGAGGTTGCCGATGGTGATCTCGTCCGAGAACAGCGTTCCCCATCCCGCGGTTTGCATGCTGCGCAGTCCCGCGCGGAGAGTGGCGTATTCGTGCCAGTAGCAGAGCGCATTCTTCTCGCGCTCGATCTTCACCAGCCGGTCCGCCTCCGGCACCGGCAGGCGGCGGAAGTAGATGCTGTCGAGCAGGCTGAAGAGCGTGGTGTTGACGCCCATCGCGAGCGCCAGGCAGAACATCGCGGTAAGCGCGTAGGCGGGGCAGCGGCGGATGGTGCGCAGGGCGTGGGTGAAATCCTGGCCGATGCCGGGCAGCATGCGGCGGTGCGGCGAAAAGCGCACCGCGGCGCAGCTCAAAGCCTCGCGCCAGTACCAAATGCGGCCGCGCGCGGCGAATTGCTCCCGGAGATCGCCCGCCACGGCATCGGCATCGCGCCCGCCTACGAGCCATCGCAACAGCACCTCTGCCATTCGGGGAGGATTCTCAGCCACCG
>Ga0070739_10003901_pt1 | contig 18132 bp, 16 predicted proteins | sample Coa_R1_7_FD_66445 | JGI IMG/M metagenome (GOLD analysis project Ga0070739, IMG submission 66445) | Surface soil microbial communities from Centralia Pennsylvania, which are recovering from an underground coalmine fire - Coalmine... | ecosystem: Environmental > Terrestrial > Soil > Unclassified ... | reverse complement strand
CTGGCTGCTCGAGCGCACGCGAACGGTGGGACGTGAGCGCGGCGCCGTCCTCATCGTTCGCGGCGATCCGCATCCCGACGTCTTCGCCGACCTCGACGGCACCCGGGTCGCGCACGCGCGCATGCGCGAGCTCGGCGCGGCGAAGCTCGAGCTCACCGACGGGCTGTGCAACTGGTCGATCGTCGCCTTCCCCACCGAGGGCTGGGCGACGAAGGGTGTTCGGCGAGCCGGACGTCGCGCGGCTCTGGGACGCCGTCGTGACCGCGACCAGGCTCGACGAGCCCGACCCGGTGGCGGCCTGGCGGGCGCACATCGCAGAGCTCGACCGGCGTGCCGTCGCGCTCTCGCGACACCGGTTCGACGCGATCCGCTTCCGCGGCCCGGGCACCGACCTCACGGTCGGGCTGCACGCGGACGGGTCGTGGCAGGCGGCGAAGGACGAGTCGAACGGCGTCGAGCACGTCGCGAACATGCCGACCGAGGAGGTCTTCACCACTCCCGACGCCCGCCGCACCGAGGGTGTCGTCCGCTCGACCTACCCGCTGCAGATCCAGGGCACCGTCGTACGCGGGCTCGAGATCCGGTTCGAAGGCGGCCGCGCAGTCGAGCTGCACGCGCACGAAGGCGAGGCGCTGATGCGGACGCACATCGCCGTCGACGACGGCGCCGCCCGGCTCGGCGAGGTGGCACTCGTCGATCGCAGCTCACGCGTCGGCAAGACCGGGCTCGTCTTCTACGAGACGCTCTTCGACGAGAACGCAGCCGCGCACGTCGCGCTCGGCGCCGCGAGTCCGCAGTGCGTCGACGGCGCGCGCGTCCTGTCGCCGGCAGAGCGCCACGCGCGCGGCGTCAACCAGTCCTCGATCCACATCGACCTCATGATCGGGTCGCGTGAGGTGGACGTCGCCGGCATCACCGCGAGCGGCGAGCATGTGCCGATCCTGCAGCGCGGTGACTGGGTCCTGCGGTAGGTCGGGGCGGGCAGACTCGAACTGCCGACCTTCGCGTCCCAAACGCGACGCTCTACCAGGCTGAGCTACGCCCCGTGTCTGCTCAGTGTAGGCGTGGTCCGCGATGACTGAAGCTCCGCTCCCGGTCGAGCCCGCCCTGCGGCGGCGACCGCGGCTCGGCTACGCGATGGCCGCCTCCGCGGCCACGCTCTGGGCCGTCAACGGCACCGTCTCGAAGGTCATCCTCGCGTCGGGCGTCTCGTCGCTTCGCCTCTCGCAGGTGCGGACGACGGGCGCCTTCGCCGGGCTCGTGCTCGTCCTGGCCGCCGCCGCGCCGGTGCGCCTACGCGCGCGGGCGCGCGAGCTGCCGTACCTCGCCCTGTTCGGCATCGCCGGGCTCGCGTTCGTGCAGTGGCTGTACTTCCTCTCCATCCACCGGATGGCGATCGGGATCGCGCTCCTGATCCAGTACCTGGCGCCGCTCTTCATCGCGCTGTGGGCACGATTCGGGCTGCGGCAGCGCGTGCGCCGGCGGATCTGGCTCGCGCTGGCGCTCGCGCTCGCAGGGCTCGCGCTGATCGTCGACAAGCCTACGGCTTCCAGTACCACCGTCTCGACGGCCGGCGTCGTCTTCGCCTTCGGTGCGGCGCTGACGTACGCGCTCTACATCCTGCTCGCCGAGAACGAGGTCGGCCGCCGCGACGCCGTCTCGCTGCTCGCGTGGGGCTTCGGCTTCGGCGCGCTCTTCTTCGCGGCGATCGCGCCGTGGTGGACGTTCCCGGGACACGCCGTCGGCGTCGACCACTCGCTGCTCGGCCACCTAGCGCGCTGGCATCTGCCGGTCTGGGCGCTGATGGCGTGGATGATCGTGCCGGGGACGATCGTCCCGTTCTTCCTGCTCGTCAGCGCCCTGCGGCACCTGCCGGCGACGCGCGTCGCGATCATCGCGATGCTCGAGCCCGTCGTCGCGACCGCGGTCGCGTGGGCCTGGCTGGGCGAGGCGCTCGGGGTGGCGCAGCTCGCGGGCGCGGCCGTCGTCCTGGCCGCGATCGTGCTGGCACAGACCGCGCGCTGAGCCGCTAGCCGTGGTTGAGGAGCTGCCGGAGCTCGGCGATCTTCTCGCGCCGCAGCGCATCGCGCTCCCCGCGAGCGACGCGGCCGAGCAGATCGCGCACGAGCGGCGCGAGGTCGACGGGGTTGAACGGCTTCGTCACGTAGTCGACGCCGCCGAGGTCGAGACCGCGGGCACGGTCGCGCAGCTCGGCGCGCGCGGTGAGGAAGATGATCGGGATCGCCTGCGTCCGCTCGTCGTCGAGCAGCTCCTCCGCGACACGCCAGCCGTCGAGCCCCGGCATCATCACGTCGAGCAGGATCACGTCGGGCTCCTGCTCGCGTGCAACCGCGACGCCGTCCAGCCCGTCCGCCGCCTCCAGCACCTCCATCCCCTCGGCCTCGAGATTGACGCGGCAGAGCAGCCTGATCGGCGGCTCGTCGTCGATCACGAGCACCCTCTCGCCCATGTTGCGGGATCTTGCCCCGTTTACCGCAATGTCACTCATCGCCGCCGACCGGAAGCTCGAACGTGAACCGCGATCCGCGCCCTTCTTCGGAGTCGACCCGGATTCGTCCTCCCATCGCCGAGACGAGGCCGCGCGCGATGAAGAGGCCGAGTCCGGTGCCGGTGACGGTGTCGCCGACGCGGTGGAACTTGTCGAAGATCCGCTCCCGGTGCGCGGCCGGGATGCCGATCCCCTCGTCGACGACGCTCACCTCGACCGCGTTCGGCCGCCGTCGCGCCTCGATCCGCACGACGCCGCCGTCCGGCGAGTACTTGATCGCGTTCTCGACGAGCTGGTCGACGACCTGACGAAGCTTGTCCGGATCGGCCTGCACCTCGAGGGCGCCGTCGTCGAGGTCGAGGACGAAGCTGTGGCCGTTCGTCCCCAGCTCCTGCGCCGATCCGATCGCGTCGGCGACGAGCGCGCCGACGTCCGTCGGCTCGAGCTCCACCTCGAGGTCGCCGGTGTCGAGGCGGGCCACGTTCAGGAGCGTGTCGACGATCCTCGTCAGCCGGGCCGACTCGGTCGCGATGTAGCCGAGGAACACCTGGCGGTCCTGCTCGCCGAACTCGACGTCGCGCCGCATCAGCGTCTCGGCGAACCCGTAGATCGAGGTGAGCGGCGTGCGGAGCTCGTGCGAGACGGTCGAGACGAAGTCGGACTTCATCTGCTCGACCGCCCACTCCGAGGAGATGTCGCGGAAGGCGAAGATTCGGCCGGCGACCGCGCCGGACGGATCGCGCATCAGCGCCTCCGACAGCGAGAGCCAGATCGCGTCGCCGCCGCGCGTGATCGAGACCAGGCGGTTCGACACGCCCGACTCCGACTGGAAGTCGCGCTGCAGCACCTGCGCCGGCGAGCGGCCGAGCGCCTCCGTCGCCGGCACGCCGGTGATCCGCTCGGCGGCGGCGTTCCAGACGACGACGCGCCCGTCGCGGTCGACGGCGACGATCCCGTCGGCGATGTTCGCGAGGATCGCGGCGCTCTGCTCGTGCTCGAGCGCGACGCGCTGGTAGAGCTCGGCGTTCGCGAGCGCGATCGACGCGTTCGCCGCGAGCGCGGTCAGCGCCTCGATTTCCTCGCGGCGCCACGTCCGCGCCTCGGCCGAGTAGACGGCGAGCACGCCCTGCAGCGGCGTCTCGCGCTGGCCGAGCGGCACGCCGAGGTAGCCGCGGTAGCCGAGCGCGAGCACCGGATCGGCCTCCCGGAGCACCGGCTCGCCGGAGACGTCCGCGTGGACGGCAGGCGCCCGGAGCTGGACGACGTCGCCGCCGAGCCGACCGGTCGACGGCGTCTCCGCGCCCGTCAGGTGCTCGATGTCGACGCCGGCGACCGCGACGACCACGAGCCGGTCGTCGACGAGCACCGAGAGCGAGCCGCCGTCGGCGTCGAGGAGCGCGGTCGCCTGCGAGGCCACCTCCTGGAGGACGGCGTCGGGATCGAGCTCGCTCCCGAGCCGGCTGCTCGTCTCGGCGAGCCGTTGCGAGAGTGACCGCGAGCGCCGCTCCGCCTCGTACAGGCGGCTGCGCTCGAAGGCGCCGTGCGCCGCCCGCGCGAGCTGGCGCGCGAGCTCGAGGTCGTCGCTCGAGAAGGTGCGCGGCTCCCGGAAGCCGACGACGGCGAGCCCGCGGCCGACGCCCTCGACGGGGATCGCGAGCAGCGACGCGATCGGGGCCGCGCGCCAGGCGTCGTCGAGCCGGTCGTCCGAGGCCACTCGCGTGACCGCCAGCATCCGCGCGTCGGCGGCGGCGGCCTGGAGGGCGGCCGGGAGCTCGAGCAGCCGCAGTGCCTGCGGCAGCTCGTAGGCGCCGACGAGCGCGAGCCGGCCCCCCTCCGGCATGTGCACGGCGGCGAAGTCGCCGCGCAACGCCTCCGCCGCCGCCTGCGCGGTCGCGTCGAGCGTCTCCGTCAGCGACAGCGGCTCCGACAGCACCGCCGCGATGCGGTAGAAGGCTCGCTGCACGCCGAGCTGCCGTGCGCGCTCGCCGAACGTCTCCGCGTTGCGCAGCGCGAGCGACGCGAGCCCGGCGAACGCCTCGAGCAGGCTGACGTCCTGCTCGCTGAAGTGGCGCTCGCCGGTGCGGATGCCGACGCCGAGCACGCCGCGGGTCTCGCCTCCCCACACCATCGGCGCGACCATCGCGCCCGAGAAGCCCGCGTACGCGGCGTGCGGCACGTGGGCTGGGATGGCCGCGTAGTCCGCGACCGAGACCGGCTTGCCGCGTTGCAGCGCGAGCCCGGCAGCGCCCTGGTCGGCCGGAAACTCGAACCCGACGAGGTCGTCCTCGAACCCGTGCACGGCGGCGCAGCGGAGCAGGCGTCGCTCCGGATCGAGCAGGTAGCAGTCGGCGGCGTCGGCCGCGAGCAGGCTCGTCACCTCGCCGACGAGCCGGTGCAGCACCGCGTCGAGCTCGAGCTCGCTCGTCACGACCTGCGCGGCGTGCAGGAGCGCCGCGTGCTGGCGAAGCCGCTGCTGGTTGTCGGCGAGGAGCTGCGCCGTCTGCAGCGCGACGCCGATCTCGCGCGCGACCGCCTCGGCGAGGAACCGCTCGCCCTCCGTCAGCGGCGCGGCCCGCTCGACGCGGAGGACGCCGATGCGCTCGCCGCCGGCCGTGATCGACAGGCCGTCGTCCGCCTCGCCGTCGAGCTCGACGGCGGCCTCGTCGAGCCGGAGCACCGCCCGCAGCTCGTCGGTCGCCGTCGCGATGATCGCGTCGCTCGAGAGCTCGTTCCGCACCTTCCGCGCGATCGCCGCGATCGCGCGCTCGCGCTCGAGCGCGTCGGCGAGCGCGCCGGACGAGCGCAGCCGGTCGAGCGCCAGCGCCGCCTCGCCGGCAAGCGCCTCGAGCAGCGCCACCTCGTCGGAGGTGAACGCGCGCTTGGACGAGATCGTCGCGCACACGAGCACGCCGACGACGTGCTCCTCGGCGATCATCGGCACCCATAGGCCGCTCTGCGCGCCCGTCCGCTCGACGAGGCGCTTGCTCACCTGGCGCGAGCTGCGGACGTCGTAGATCGCAACCGGCGCCGCGTGGAAGACGGCACTCGCGATCCCGGACGGCTCGTGGACGAGGTCGAGCCGAAGCTGTGGCCACCAGTCGACGTCGCCCCCCTGCAGGCGCCCGACGACGCCGCGCGCCTCGGTCTGCTTGCTGTCGATCACGGCGACGGCGGTGAAGTCGATGCCGAGCAGGTCCTGCACCGCGCGGACGAGCGGCGCGGCCGCTTCCTCCTCCCGACCCGCGCGAGCCAGGGCGGTCGAGAGCTCCGCGACCGCCCCGAGCTCCCGGTCGCGCAGCAAGACGAGCTCCTCGGCCTCGCGCACGCGGCGAACTCCGCCGACGAGCAGCCCGCGCTCGCTCCAGCGCGTCAGGAGCAGGAGCGCCGGGACGAGCGCGACGAGCGCAGCCGCGAACGAGAGCCAGAGCTGCCCGCCGAGCGGACGCGCGTCGACGACGACGGCGATGCCGAGCGCGGTCGCCGTGAACGCGACCGCCGGGAAGATCGCCACCGTCGCGAGCTCGAGCGGGTGCGAGCCGACACGGTCACGCCAGACGGCGGGCGCGAGCGCCGCGGCGACGAGCAGGTACGCGCCCGCCAGCAGGAAGAGCGGCAGGGCGTTGACGAGCACCGCCTCGGTCGCCGTACTCACGTGCGAATCGTACGCGCGGGGGTTACAAGAATGGGCCGGACGGCCTATTGGCCGCGCGCAGGGACTGCGTTATGGTCGCCTGGCACTGGGCAAGTGCGAGCCGCGGTCCGTGCGCGGTCAGACCGATACGGACCGCACCGGAGAGGGCTCGCCACATCGACCCCCCGAGCGGCGAGCCTTCTCCTCCTCCAGACGTGCTCGCGGCAGGGCGGGGCTACACTGGCCGCCGATGGTCGGGAAGGTCCTGCTCGCGTCGCCGCGCGGCTACTGCGCTGGCGTCGAGCGGGCCGTCGAGACCGTCGAGCGCGCGCTCGAGCTCTACGGCGCGCCGGTCTACGTCAGGAAGCAGATCGTCCACAACATGCACGTCGTCCGAGAGCTCGAGGAGCGCGGCGCCGTCTTCGTCGAGGACGAGACCGAGGTGCCCGAGGGCGAGACGGTCGTCTTCTCGGCCCACGGCGTCGCGCCGTCGGTGTTCGCGAACGCGGCAGTGCGGCGGCTGCACACGATCGACGCGACCTGCCCGCTCGTCGCGAAGGTGCACGTGCAGGCCCGCCGCTACGCGGCCGACGGCTACACGGTGATCCTGATCGGTCACGCCGGACACGAAGAGGTGGTCGGCACGATGGGCGAGGCGCCGGGGCAGATCGTGCTCGTCGAGACGATCGCCGACGTCGCCGCGCTTCCCTACACGGACACCGACCGGCTCGCGTACGTGACGCAGACGACGCTCTCGGTCGACGAGACGGCGGATGTGATCGCCGCGCTGCGCGCGAGGTTCCCTTCGATCCAGGCGCCGAAGAGAGAGGACATCTGCTACGCCACCTCCAACCGCCAGTGGGCGGTGAAGGAGATGCTCGGCGAGATCGACCTGCTGCTGGTCGTCGGCTCGACGAACTCGTCGAACTCGAACCGTCTCGTCGAGACGGCGCTCAGCGGCGGTGTCCCGTCGCACCTGATCGAGGACGCGACCGAGATCGACGAGCGCTGGCTGGACGGCATCTCCGTCGTCGGCGTCACCTCCGGCGCGTCGGCGCCGGAGCGGCTCGTCACGGCCGTCTGCGAGTGGTTCCGCGCGCGCGGCGTCTCGGACATCGAGCCGTACAGCCTGGTCGACGAGGACGTCGAGTTCCGGCTGCCGGCCGAGCTTCGCCGCGAGCTCGCGCTCGCCTCGTCGCAGCGCTAGATCGATCGATGCGGCGCATCTCGGGGACGGCGACGGCGGCAGCGCTCGCCCTGCTGCTCGCGCTGCCGGCTGCCGCGGCGCCGAGCCTGACGGCGATGGCGAAGCGATTCCGGAGCCTCGGCTACACCGTCACCGCGGCGCCGCGCGACGGGAAACGGCCGTACGTGGCCGGGATCGTCATCGGCGACATCGACTCGGACACGCTGCAGTCGTTCAACGTGGCCGTCTACCGCTTCGGATCGGCGGCGCAGGCGAAGGCACACCGGCAGGCCCTCGTCGCGGCGTTCGGGCGCTTCCCGAGCTCGAACCAGTGGCAGCTCGAAGGCGCCGACCTCTTCGTCGGCACGACCGCGAGCACCGAGTTGCACTGCACGTTCTCGAGCAGCGGCCAGCCGCACTGCAAGCCGTACACGTTCCCGCGCGACCGCTTCCGGACGGTCGTCGCGGTCGCGGAAGGGCACTAGGCCTTCTCGAGCCGGAGCTCGTCGCCGCGTTCGACGGCGACGGCGAGCGTCTCCTCCGCGATCCGGTCGGCGAACCCGAGCAGCTCGTCGTCCGGGATCCAGAGCCGGATCCGGTCGGTGATCTCGAGCCCGGTCTCCTTGCGCAGCACCTGCACGTCGCGGATCAGGTCGTTGAGGCGCGCCTCGAGCCGCAGCTCGTCGTCGAGCTGCGTGTCGAGCGCGACGGTGACGCCGTTCTCGGCCACGACCGCCCAGCCCTCGAGCCCGACCCGCTCGACGAGCACCTCGTCCGGCTCGAGCTCGTAGCCGTCGACGCGGAAGCGGCCGCCTTCGAGCTCCTCGAACCGGCCCGCGGCGAGCGCCTCGCGTACGTCGCGCAGGGCGGCGCCGAGCTTCGGCCCGAGCACGGGCAGGTTCGGCCTGACGCGCAGCTCCGACGCAGCGACGTCGCCGAACTCGACCGCTTTCACGCGCAGCTCGTCGGCGATCTCGTCGGCGTGCCGGGCGGCGAGAGCCGACCCCGCGACGACGAGCCGCCGCAGCGGCTGACGAAGCTTCAGCCCTGACGTCGAGCGCGCCTGCCGGCCGAGCTCGACGACCTGGCGGACGTGGGCGATCTCGGCGAGCAGCGCCTCGTCCGGCTCGGCGAGCTCCGGCCAGCCGGCGAGGAAGATCGAGCGGTCGTCGCCGACGAGGTTGCGCCACAGGTGCTCGGCGAGGAACGGCAGCACCGGCGCGATCACGCGCAGCGACTGCACGAGCGCGAACCAGAGCGTGCGGAACGCCGTCACCTCCTCCTGCCAGAAACGCCGGCGGGAGCGGCGGATGTACCAGTTCGAGAGGTCGTCCGAGAACGACTCGAACGCACGGATCACGTCGACCGTCAGCGTCGCCTCGTACGCGGCCGTCGCCTCGCGGACGAGCTGGTGCGTCCGCGCCACGAGCCAGCGGTCGAGCGGTGCGCCGACGGCGGGCGCCCGGAGGTCGTCGCTCGCCGGTGACCAGCCGGCGATGTTGGCGTACTGGACGAGGAACGAGACCGAGTTCCAGAACGTGAGCAGCTTGCGCTTGATCTCGTGGCCCGGCCCGAAGCCGAACAGCAGGTTGCGATCGGGCGGCTGCGCGCAGTACTGCCAGCGCATCACGTCCGCCCCCATGCGAGCGAACGCCTCCTCGGCGTCGATCATGTTCCCCCACGAGCCGTGCATCTCGCGGCCCTGCTCGTCGAGCATCTTCTCGTAGCCGAGCACGCGCCGGAACGGCGCCCGGCCGACGAGCGCGACCGACATGAAGAGCTGCGAGTAGAACCAGAGCCGGATCTGCTCGCGCATCTCCGACACCCAGTCGGCGGGGAACCACCTCTGCCAGTACGCGTGGTCGGGCAGGTCGGCGTGCGTGAGGCCGCGCGCGGCGCCGGTCGCGTACCCCTCCGGGACGAACTCGGGGTTCTCCCAGCCGAGCGTCGAGAACGGGACGATGCCGGCGTCGAGCCACACGTCGCCGACCTCGGCGACGCGCCGCACCGTCTCGCCGCAGGCCCCGCAGCGGATCGGCACGCGGTCGATCCACGGCCGGCGCAACTCCTCGAGCTGCTCGAAGCCTTCCACCGCCCGCTCACGCAGCTCCGCCTTCGAGCCGATCACCGTGCGGTGCCCGCAGGCGCAGACGTAGAACGGGAGCGGCAGCCCGTAGTAGCGGCGGCGCGAGATGTTCCAGTCGCCCATGTTGCGCAGCCAGTCGTCCATGCGCTTGCCCATGTAGGCGGGTACCCACTCGACGGTCGCGTTCGCGTCCAGCAGCGGCTGCCGCAGCTCATCGACCGAGATGAACCAGTCGTCGGAGATCCGCCAGATGAGCGGCGTGTCGCAGCGCCAGCAGTGCGGGTAGGCGTGCACGTACGTCTCGGCGGCGACGAGGAAGCCGGTCTCGCCCAGCCGGCCGACGAGCTGGTCGGCGGCCTCGGTGGTCGAGAGCCCGTGGAGCCAGCCGTAGTCGTCGTAGAAGCGGCCGGCCTCGTCGACGGGCGTCAGCACCGGCAGGCCGAGCGCGCGGCCGAGCTCGAAGTCCTCGCCGCCGCAACCGGTCGCGATGTGCACGACGCCCGTGCCCTCGTCGAGCGAGACGTCCTCCCACGGGACGACGCGGTGGTCGATCTCGCCGCCGGGGCCGAGGTCGTCGAACGGCCCGCGGTAGCGCAGCCCGACGAGCTCCGAGCCGCGCACGCGCGCCGTGAAGCGCTCGTCCGGGTAGCGCCCGACGGCGACCCACTCGCCGTTCTCGCGCCGCCCGTACTCGGCGTCGGGGTGGACGGCGGCGGCGACGTTCGCGGGCAGCGTCCACGGCGTCGTCGTCCAGACGACGACCGACTCGCGCGGGCGGTCGAGCAGCGGGAAGCGGACGAAGAGCGACGGGTCCGACCGCTGCTGGTAGACGCCCGACTGCGAGAGCTCGTGCTGCGAGAGCGACGTGCCGCAGCGCGGGCACCACTCCGTCGAGCGGTGGCCGACGTAGAGCCAGCCGCGCTCGTCGACCAGCTTCAGGAACTTCCAGATGTACTCGATGTTCGTGTCGCTGAACGTGAAGTAGTCGTTGTCCCAGTCCATCCACTGGCCGAGGCGGATGCAGCCGCGCCTGAGCTGGCCGGCCGACCAGACGACGACCTCGCGGCAGCGGCGGGCGAACTCCTCGAGCCCGAACGCCTCGATCTCCCGCTTCGAGTTGAGCCCGAGCTGCCGCTCGACGCCGACCTCGATCCAGAGTCCCTGGCAGTCCCAGCCGTTCTGGTAGCGGAGGTCGAAGCCGCGCAGCGCCTTGTAGCGGTGGAACACGTCCTTCAGCGTCCGGCCCCACGCCGTGTGCACGGCGAGCGCTTTGTTCGCCGTCACGGGGCCGTCGATGAACGACCAGGTCGGGCCGCCGCTGTTCTGCGCGCGCACCTGCTCGAACGTGCGCTCGCGCTCCCAGAGGTCGAGGATCTCGAGCTCGAGCGCGTTCGAGTCGGGAACCGCGGGCAGAGGCCGGAACACGCGTCCAGTCTGCCGGAGCTCAGAGCGCTTCGGCGAGCGCGATCGCGCCCAGGACGCCAGACCGCCCGCCGAGCGCCGGCGGCACGATGAAGCCGTCGATCGCGACGCCGACCTCGTCGGCGCTCAGGTAGCCGTTCAGCAGCGCCGCGACCTGCGCCCGCACGCGCGGCAGCAGCGCCGGGGCCGTGCTGACGCCGCCGCCGACGACGATTCGCTGCGGCGAGAGGACGCTGATCACCGACACCAGCCCGAGCGCGACGTACCGCGCCTCGAGCTCCCACACGTCGTCGCGACCGTCGAGCTCGTGCGGCGGCCGGCCGAAGCGCGCCTCGAGCGCCCGCCCGGACGCGAGTCCCTCCCAGCAGTCGCCGTGGTACGGGCAGACGCCGGGGAACGGATCGAGCTCGGCATCGTGCGGCAGGCGCAGGTGCCCGAACTCCGGGTGGCGCAGGCCGTGCAGCAGCCTGCCGTTGACGATCGCGCCGCCGCCGATGCCGGTGCCGATCGTGATGTAGCAGAAGGTGTCGAGGCCCTGCGCAGCGCCCCAGCGGAGCTCCGCGAGCGCGGCCGCGTTGACGTCGGTGTCGAAGGCGACGGGGACGCCGAGCCGGCGCCGCAGCTCCTGGCCGACGTCGGTGTTGGCCCAGCCCGGCTTCGGCGTCGTCGTGATGTGCCCCCACGTCGGCGACGCGGGATCGTGGTCGAGCGGGCCGAAGGAGCCGATGCCGAGCGCGCGGACGGGCCCCGCGCGCTCGAAGAACGCGACGGCGCGCGCGATCGTCTCGCGCGGCGTCGTCGTCGGGATCGTCTCCGTCGCGAGGAGGCCGCCCGGCCCGGTCCCGACCGCGCAGTGCCACTTCGACCCGCCGGTCTCGATGCCGCCGAGCGGCGTCATCCCGCGGCGCCGCAGGAGCGGCGAACGACGAACTCGCCGGGCAGCACGACCGTCCGCCGGCTCGGACGCGCGCCGTCGCCGATCCGCTCGAGCAGCAGCTGCGCACCGAGCGTGCCGAACGTCTCCGCCGGCTGCATCATCACCGTCAGGAACGGATAGAGCCGCGAGGCGTACTCGATGTCGTCGAAGCAGACGAGCGCGACGTCGTCCGGCACCTCGAGCCCGGCCGCGCGGACGGCCTCGATCGCGCCGAGCGCGACGAGGTTGTTGACCGTGAAGACCGCAGTCGGCCGCGGCTCGCCCGCGAGCAGCCGCGCCATTCCCTTGCGCCCGCCCGCCGGGTCGACGCTCGCGCGCACGACGAGGGTCGGGTCGAGCGGTATTCCGGCCGTGGCGAGCGCCTCCTCGTAGCCGCGCCGGCGATCGCGCGCGGTCGAGACCTCGTCCGACTCGACGATGAAGCCGATTCGCCGATGGCCGAGCCCGATCAGGTGCTCGACCAGGATCCGCGCGCCGCCGACGCTGTCGCCCAGCACGACGTCGCAGTCGATCCCCGGAACGAGGCGGTCGATGAGGACGAACGGCACCCCGAACTCCTGCAGCCGCCGGAGGTGCGCACGCGAGCGGTCGCTGACGGGGGCTATCACGATCCCCTCGACCCGGTGCGCCATCATCTCCTCGATCACCTCGCGCTCGATCGCGAGGTCGGCGCGGGTGTCGCAGAGGATGACCCGGTAGCCGCTGCGGCGCGCGACGTCCTCGACGCCGCGGACGATCAGCGTGAAGAAGGGATTCGCGACGTCGGGGACGATGACGGCGATCGCGCCGGTCCGCTGACGGCTGAGCCCGCGCGCAAGGCGACTCGGGACGAACCCGAGCTGCTCGATCGCCGCCTCGACGCGCCGCCGCGTCTCGGGGCTGACCCGCTCGCTGCGGTTGATCACCCGCGAGACGGTCATCGCCGACACGCCCGCGCTGCGGGCGACGTCCTTGATCGTCACGTTCGGAGCCGGCGCCATGTGATCGGTATCAGCGTATCCGGTCGCACCCGCCCGTAGCAATCCTTGACTTCGACGTTTCGACTGTGTTATCGGTACCACACTCGACTGGAAGGAGGCACGAGTCATGCGTCATTCGTTGCGGGGACGGCCCGTCCGAGGAAGGAGGTCGGCCCTGACGGCGGCGCTCGTGCTCGCCGTCGCGGCCGCCATGCTCGCCACGGGCGCGTCCGCCGGCACGTCGGCCGACAGAGCCGCGATCAAGGTCGGCCTGATCACCAAGGACGTCACGAATCCGTTCTTCGTCAAGATGAGGGCGGGCGCGACGGCCGAGGCCAAGAAGCTCGGCGCCCAGCTCCTCTACGCGGCGGGCAAGAACAGCTCCGACAACGCGAGCCAGATCACCGCGATCGAGAACATGGTCACGGCGGGCGTGAAGGGGATCCTGATCACCGTCGCCGACGCGAAGGCGGAGAACGCCGCGATCGCGAAGGCGCGGTCGGCGGGCGTGCTCGTGATCGCGCTCGACTCCCCGACCGACCCGAAGACGGCCGTCGACGCCCTGTTCGCGACGAACAACCTGAACGCGGGGATCCTGATCGGCAAGTACGCGCGGGCGGTGACGAAGGGGCAGACCGTGACGATCGCGATGCTGGACGAGCACGCCGGCTCGTCGGTCGGCGCGCTGCGACACAACGGCTTCACGCAGGGCTTCGGCATCAAGAACAGCGACAAGCAGATCGTCTGCGTGGCCAACGGCGGCGGCGACACGCCGGACTCGCAGACCGCGATGGAGAACTGCCTGCAGAAGAACCCGGACATCGACGTCGTCTACACGATCAACGAGCCGAGCGCCGCGGGCGCCTGGACGGCACTGAAGAACGCCGGCAAGACGACGAGCGACGTCACGATCGTGTCCGTCGACGGCGGCTGCGCCGGCGTGCGCAACGTCAAGGCGGGCGTCATCGACGCCACGTCGCAGCAGTACCCGCTGCTGATGGCGTCGAAGGGCGTCGACGCCGTCGTCAACTACGCGAAGACGGGCGAGAAGGTCTCCGGCTATACGGACACCGGGGTCAACCTGATCACGGACCATCCGACGGCCGGGGTTCCGTCGAAGAGCGTCGCCTACGGCCTCGCCCACTGCTGGGGGTAGACGGCCGTTTGCAGCCGCGACCGGGGCTCGCGCCCACGCCGCCCCGGTCGCGGCGGCATGGTGCACCCCGTAGGATCGCGACCTCGCTCCGGGAGGCGAAGTGACGACGACGACCGAACGCGCGGCCACGGCGCCAGGGAGGACGTACGCGATCTTGGACGCCGGCCGGCGCGTGCTCGCCACCCCGACTGTCGGGCCGTTCCTCGCGCTCGTGCTGACGATGGCGTTCTTCAGCGTCAAGACGGATCGGTTCCTGCAGACGGAGAACCTGTCGCTCGTCCTGCAGCAGACGCTCGTTGTCGGCGTGCTCGCGATCGGCCAGACGCTCGTGATCCTGACCGCCGGCATCGACCTCTCGGTCGGGACCGTGATGGCGCTTGGGCAGATCCTGATGACGAAGCTCGCCGTCGTCGGAGGCGTCCCGGCGCTGCCGTCGCTCCTGCTCGGAATCCTGACGTGCCTCGGCCTCGGCGTGCTGAACGGCGGGCTCGTCACGCTCGTGCGGCTGCCGCCGTTCATCGTCACGCTCGGGACGTTCAACATCGCCTTCGCCCTCACGCACGTCGTCTCGAACGACGTCACCTTCACCGGGCTCCCGAGCACGCTGCTCTTCTTCGGCCGGACGTTCCGGATCGCAGGCGCGTCCGTCACGTACGGCGTCGTCTTCATGCTCGCGCTCTACGCGCTCGCGTGGTTCGCCCTCCGGCAGACGGCCTGGGGGCGGCACGTCTACGCGGTCGGCGACAACCGCGAGGCGGCGCGGCTGACCGGCATCCACACCGGCCGCATCCTGCTCAGCGTCTACGCGCTCGCGGGCCTCACGTCGGGGCTCGCCGCGATGCTGCTCGTCGGGCGCACGGAGGTCGGCGACCCGAACGCCGGCCAGACCACCGAGAACCTCGACAGCATCACCGCGGTCGTGCTCGGCGGGACGAGCCTGTTCGGCGGCCGGGGCACGATCGTCGGGACGCTGATCGGCGCGCTGATCGTCGGCATCTTCCGCAACGGCCTGACGCTGATCGGCGTCGACGTCATCTACCAGTACCTCGTCACCGGCATCCTGGTCATCCTCGCCGTCTCGGTCGACCAGCTCACGCACCGGCGGCGCGCGTGAGCGCCGCCCCGATCCTCGAGGCGCGCGGGCTCGTGAAGCGGTACGGGCACGTCGTCGCGCTGCGGGGCGCCGACCTGGAGCTCTATCCGAACGAGATCCTGGCGATCATCGGCGACAACGGCGCCGGCAAGTCGACGCTGATCAAGGCGCTCTCCGGCGCGCTGCAGCCCGACGAGGGCGAGATCCGCCTCGACGGCGAATCGGTCCACTTCCGCACCCCGCGCGACGCGCGCGGCGCCGGGATCGAGACCGTCTACCAGGACCTCGCGGTCGCACCGGCGCTCGACATCGCTGCCAACATCTTCCTCGGCCGCGAGGCGCGGCGGCGGGGCGTGCTCGGCCGGATCCTCCGCATGCTCGACCAGGGCGCGATGCGCCGCGAGGCGACCCGCCATTTCGCCGAGCTGAAGATCGGCGTCCAGTCGATCGCGCAGCCGGTCGAGGACCTGTCGGGCGGGCAGCGTCAGGGCGTCGCGGTCGCGCGCGCGGCGGCGTGGGCCCGGCGGCTCGTGATCATGGACGAGCCGACGGCGGCCCTCGGCGTGAAGGAGACGGGCCAGGTGCTCGACCTGATCCGGCGCGTGCGCGAGCGTGGGCTGCCGGTGATCCTGATCAGCCACGACATGCCGAACGTCTTCGAGCTCGCCGATCGGATCCAGATCATGCGGCTCGGCCGCCGGGTTGCGGTCGTGACGCCCGCGACCCACTCGATGGCGGAGGCGGTGGCGATCATGACCGGTGCGACACAGGTAGAAAACGATCGATGACGTACGCCCCGGCGCCGCGGCGCTACGACCACATGCGCTACAACCGCTGCGGCCGCAGCGGCCTGAAGCTGCCGGCGATCTCGCTCGGGCTCTGGTGGAACTTCGGCGACGACCGGCCGCTCGAGACGAGCCGCGCGATCGTGCGGCGCGCGTTCGACCTCGGCGTCACCCACTTCGACCTCGCGAACAACTACGGGCCGCCGTACGGCTCGGCCGAGCAGAACTTCGGGCGGCTGCTCGCGCAGGACCTGCGGCCCTACCGCGACGAGCTCCTCATCTCGACGAAAGCGGGCTGGGACATGTGGCCTGGCCCGTACGGCGAGCTCGGCTCGCGGAAGTACCTGCTCGCGAGCCTCGACCAGAGCCTCGCCCGGATGGGGCTCGAGTACGTCGACATCTTCTACTCGCACCGGTTCGACCCGGAGACGCCGCTCGAGGAGACGATGGGCGCCCTCGACACCGCCGTGCGGCAGGGGAAGGCACTCTACGTCGGTATCTCCTCGTACGGGCCCGAGCGGACGCGCGAGGCGGCCGCGATCCTGCGCGAGCTCGGCACGCCGCTCCTCATCCACCAGCCGTCGTACTCGCTGCTCAACCGCTGGATCGAGCCGGAGCTCCTCGACACGCTCGAGGAGCTCGGCGTCGGCTGCATCGTCTTCTCGCCGCTCGCGCAGGGGATGCTGACCGACCGTTACCTGCGGGGCATCCCCGCCGGCTCGCGCGCGACACGCCACGCCTCGCTCCCGCCCGACTTCCTCACGGACGAGACGCTCGCGAAGATCCGCGCCCTGAACGAGATCGCCGCCCGCCGCGGCCAGTCGCTCGCGCAGATGGCGCTCGCGTGGACGCTCCGAGACTCGCGCGTCACCTCGACGCTGATCGGCGCGAGCAGCGTCGAGCAGCTGGAGCAGAACCTGCGGGCGCTCGACCGCGCCGACTTCGGCGCCGACGAGCTGGCGGAGATCGACCGCCACGCCACCGAGAGCGGGATCAACCTCTGGGCCGTCTCGAGCCGGGCGTGACCTCCGGACCCGGGCGGGAAGAGCCCGCATCGAGTGCGCGTTGAAGACTGCAAACGACGAAAGGAACCGATGGCTCTCGACGTGACGGATGCGACCTTCGAGCAGGAGGTCGTCGCAAGCGACAGGAAGGTGCTGGTCGACTTCTGGGCGGAGTGGTGCGGCCCGTGCCACGCCGTCGCGCCGGTGCTCGACCGGATCGCCGAGGAGCGCGACCTGAAGCTCGTCAAGGTGAACATCGACCAGGAGCTGGGCCTGGCGCAGCGCTTCGGCGTCGCCTCGATCCCGATGATGATCCTGTTCGAGAACGGGGAGCCGCAGGCGACGGCGGTCGGCGCGATGCCGAAGAGCATGCTCGAGCGCGCGCTCGGGCTCGCGGACGAAGAGGCGGCGGCCTAGCAGCCGCGCGGACGCGGACTAGCCCGACGCCGTCGGCTAGGCGGTGGCGGAATCGTCGAGGTAGGTGAGGAAGGCGAGGTGCTTCGCGAGGTAGGCCTCGATCGCCTCGACGCCGGTCCGCGCCCACGTCTCGAGCCAGCCGTCGGCGAGGTCGTCCTCGATCCGGTGCAGGGTGTTGCGTTCCTCCACGCTGTGATCATCGCGGCCGCTGCGGCGGGACGCATGAGCCGTTCGGCCCATTTGGCCGGGCGGACGTGCCTAGCGCCGCGTCCTGGCCCATCGGCGGAGGACCTCGTCCTGGTGGGCGAAGGCCATCTCCGCGGGTAGCTCGGCGGGGCCGAACCAGCGGAGCTCCTCGACGTCGTCGGCCGGCGCCGGCTCGCCGTCGCCGCGCACGAGCCACGTCAGGCCGAGGACGAAGTAGCGGTCGTACGGCTCGACGTGCGGGCCGAGGAACTCGATCGGCTCGACCTCGATCCCGGTCTCCTCGCGGAACTCGCGCTTGAGACCGTCGATCGCGTCCTCGCCCTCCTCGAGGAAGCCGCCCGGGATGTCCCAGAAGCCGCGCCGCGGCTCGCGCTTCCGGCGCGCGAGCAGCACCTTGCCGTCGCGCTCGAGCAGTCCCTCGGCGGCCGGCGCCGAGTTCGCCCAATAGCGCGAGCCGCAGGCGGGGCACTCGGCATGGCCGCCGGCCACGCGCGCGAGCTCGGCGCCGCAGCGTGGGCAGACCCGCCAACCGTCGAGGATGCCCACGCCGCGAGGATAGTCGGCGCCTCTCACCGGCCACTAATCTCGGGACGTGACGATGCGCCGGATGCTGCGACGGGTTCCGCTGGCGGCATGCCTCGGAGCGGTCGCGCTCCTGGCCGGTTGCGGCACCGCGCGCGTCGCCGCCGGGCCGTCCCGCGACGCGCCCGCGGCCGCGAAGCGCACCGTCGACCGCCACC
>Ga0070739_10003897_pt1 | contig 18143 bp, 10 predicted proteins | sample Coa_R1_7_FD_66445 | JGI IMG/M metagenome (GOLD analysis project Ga0070739, IMG submission 66445) | Surface soil microbial communities from Centralia Pennsylvania, which are recovering from an underground coalmine fire - Coalmine... | ecosystem: Environmental > Terrestrial > Soil > Unclassified ... | reverse complement strand
CACCCTTTGATGTCGCTCCGAATCGCGAAGAGGCTCGCCGGCTCATCGGTGCCAATGAAGTCGAGATCCTTGTTGATTCGCACCTGCGCCTGGGCGTAAATCGCCGCCGCCTTCTTCTGGTTCAGCGTCTTCCGCCCCTTTTCCAGCAATGTATCCAGCGTGGGGTCTTTGAGGTTGGACCAGTTGAGCCCGTTGGCCCCCGCCTGACTGGAGTCGAGCAGCAGGTAAAGAGCGTCCGGATCGTTGTAGCCATAGCCCGACAGCAAAATGTCAAAGTTGCCGGCCGCACCTGCCGGAACAAAGTCGGCGTAGCTTGCCTTCAGATCAATCGTTAATTTCATCCCGGCCTGCGCGGCCGCCTGCTGGATGATCTCGGCCATCGTCGGCGCCGGCGGCTCGTTGAAGGTCATCAGGGTATACGGCCCGGTGGCGTGGTAGGTCTGGATGATCTTTGCCGCGTCGCTGATGTTGAACTTCGGCATGAACTTGCTGACACCCTTGTAGTAGTCCGGAATGCCCGACGGCAGCGGTCCGTACAGCGCCTTGCCTTGACCGCCGAGAGCCGCCTTGACGATGGCGCTTCGATTGATGATTTCCGCGAAGGCCTTCCGCACTTGCTTGTTGTTGAACGGTGGGTGCGCGGCATTGATCTCGACGTAGTTTGCGCTCTGGTAGGGGAACTTACGAAGCACGATGTTCTTATTGCCCTTGACCCGCGAGAGCTGCGTTCCGGGGATGCCCATCATGTCGATGCCGCCTGTCAGGAGCTCGCTCACCGCGGTCGAGTCGCTGTTGACCGTCTTCCACTGCATCTTCGTGATGTACGGCTGGCCCTTGTTGTGGATCCAGGACGGCGCGAAGTTGTGGTACTTGTTCGCCACCATCTTGATGTCGCTGAACGCCGTGCCGGTGCTCTGAATCTTGTACGGGCCAGTACCGATCGGCTTGGTGCAGGTGTTATTGCCCTGCGCCAGGATCGACTTCTTATCGAGGATGCCGAGGTACGGACCGGCAATATTCAGCAACAGCGGCCGGTACGGCGCCGACATGTTGAGCCGGACCTCGTACTTATTGACCACCGTCGTCGACTTCAGCCCCGCAAGGAGCGATCCCGAGACCGGAGATTTCGTCGCTGGGTTGACCGCCCGATCGAACGTAAACTTCACATCCGAAGCGGTAAAGGGATCGCCGTTCGAGAAACGAACGCCCTTGCGCAGGAAGAAAGTGATCGTCTTCCCGTGGTTCGAGACCTTGTAGCTCGTTGCCAGATCGCCAACGTACCGCCCCTTCTTGTCGACCGAGAGGAGCTCGTCGAGGAACATGCCATCCACCGTATCGGACGAAGCCGACGAGGTTTTCTGGGGATCGAGACAATCGGGCGGGTCGGTCAACCGGTACGTGTAGGTCCCGCCGTAGGTTGGGGTTGCCGCGGCCCGGTGCCCGACCCCGTGTGCCTGAGCCGCGAACGTCGTGCCCAGCACGGCGCTCAACGCCACAAGAATCCCGCCCGCCCGTGCAATGCGGCGCTTAGGTTGTTCCGGTGCCATCTTCTTCTCCTCTCCTCCTCTCGGAGTCGTCTCAGTCAAGGCTTCAATCGACACATGCGCGTTGCTACCCGCGAATAAAGCGCGAGGCGAACCGGCAGGCTCGCCGGTTCGCCTCGCATCAATCTCACGTACGACTTACTTGGTCTTGATGTAGAGATCCTGGGCAGCTAGCCCGCCGTTCGGCGAGTAGTTCCAACCCTTGAGGTTGCTGCGCAACGCTTCGAGAGTTGTGGGTGCATCCATCCCAATGAAATCGAGCTGCTTGTTGATCAGCACCTGCGCCTGAGCGTAGATCGCCGCGACCTTCTTCTTGTTGAGCGTCTTGCGGCCCTTTTCGAGGAGGGCGTCCAGCGCCGCCGAGTTCTTCTCGTTGGTCCAATTCAGCCCGTTGCCGCCGCCCTGACTGGAATCAAGCAGCAGGTACAGGACGTCCGGGTCGTTGTAGGTCACCGTCAGCAGCAACATGTCGAATTGCCCCTTCGCTGCTGCCGGGATATAGTCCGCCAGGCTCGCCTTCGTATCGATGTTGATCTTCAACCCGGCCTGGCTGGCCGCCTGCTGGATGATCTCGGCCTCGGTGCTGGAAGTCGGCGAAGACACAATCATCAAGTTGTACGGACCGGTGAGGTGGTGCGACTGGATGATCTTGGCCGCTGCGCTGACGTTGTACTTCGGCATGAACTTGCTGGCACCCTTGTAATAGTCTGGGATTCCCGGCGGCAGCGGGCCGTAAATCGCCTTACCCTGGCCGCCGAGAGCCGCCTTGACCATCGCCGGGCGGTTGATGAGCTCGGCGATTGCCTTACGTACCTGCTTGTTGCCGAACGGCCCGCTCGCCGTGTTGAACTCCAGGAAGTCCAGCGACTGCGGAGCGAGCGTGTGAATGACGACGCTCTTGTTGCCCTTCACGCGCGAGAGCTGGGTTCCCGGTACGCCGGCGATATCGATCCCGCCCGACAGAAGCTCGCTGATGGCGGTGGAATCACTGGTGATGACCTTCCACTGCATCTTCGGGATCCACGGCACGCCCTTGTTGTGGACCCACGACGGTGCGAAGTTGTGGTACTTGTTCGCCACCATCGTCACGTCGCTGAACGCCGTCCCGGTACTCTGGACCTTGTAGATTCCGGTGCCGATCGGCTTGTTGCAGGTGTTGCTGCCCTGCGCCAGGATCGATTTCTTGTCCAGGATGCCGAGGTACGGACCGGCGAGGTTACTCAGCAGCGGCCGGTAGGGCGCCGTCATGTTGAGCTGCACCTCATATTTGTTGACGACGGTCGTGGACTTCAGTCCAGCAAGCTGTGAAGCGGAGACCGGCGATTTCGTCGCGGGATTGAGCGCTCGATCGAACGTGAACTTCACGTCGGTAGCGGTCAGCGGATCGCCATTCGAGAAACGAACGCCTTTGCGCAGGAAGAAAGTGATCGTCTTCCCGTGGTTCGAGACCTTGTACTTCGTCGCTAGATCGCCGACGTACTGCCCCTTCTTGTTGACCGACAGCAGCTCGTCGAAGATATAACCATCGATTATGTCGGCCGATGCCGATGCCGTTTTCTGTGGATCGAGACAGTCGGCCGGATCGGTGAGCCGGATCGAGTAGCTCCCGCCGTACGCCGGTGTAGCGCTCGCGTGGTGCGCGACGCCGTGTGCTTGGGCGGCAAACGTTGTGCCCAGCACCGCAGCCAGGGCGACGACCACTCCACCGGTTCGCGCCATCCGTTGTTTCTGTTGCTCAAATACCATCTACTTCTCCTCGCCTCCTCGCGGGGTTGTCTATTCAGGGTCTATGCTTCATCAACGGGTAACGGTCGCTACTTGCAACCGACTTCTTACCTGGATTACCGAGCCGCTTGTCGTCGCGCCCTTGATGGGTGCTCCGCCTGGCCTACAAATGTGTCTCCTATTTCAGACAATCGACCCCGGCGTCTTCCCGGACCAACAGACGTTGTGGATGGGAGGGGGCGCGGCACCCATAAACGGTGCGACTACAGACGAACACTCGCCTGCCCCTCCAATTAACCCCCGAAATGTCCCTATCTTTGTCTGTATGCTACCGGCGGCCAGACTGCAATGCACTGGAAACACCTACAATTCCCATCAATGGCTTTGGATGTTTTTAAGAGATAGCGATCCGATCAGCTTGCTAGTATGAGCCGTCAGTTAGCCCGGATACGCGGGAACCGGCACGCACTCGCCCACCCATGATCACCTTCATCATCCGCCGAATCCTCATCTCCATCCCGCTCCTCTGGGCGGTCCTGACGCTCACGTTCCTCGGTTACCGCATCTTTCTGCCCGGCGACCCGGTAGACATCATGCTCTTCGGCCGCGGTACCGCCGCCGATCGTATCCGCCTCCGCCATGAGCTCGGGCTCGATCAGCCGATTGCCGTCCAGTACTGGCATTACATGCAGGGAGCCGCTCACTTTGATTTCGGCAATTCGGTTTACAGCCACCAGAGTGTCTTTTCCGAGATCGTCATCCGCTATCCGACAACTCTCAAACTGGCCGCGGGCGCGCTCCTCCTCTCGCTCATTTTCGGCTTCAGCGGTGGAATCCTGAGCGCGCTCTTCAATCGGAGCCCGGTCGGGAGCGGGATCACAACCCTGGCCGTCTTCGGCTTTTCGATCCCGGACTTTGTCTTGGGCACGTTGCTGAGCCTGGTTTTCGGCGTGATCCTCCACGTGCTGCCCGTTGCGGGCGACGGCGGTATAAAGCACTGGATCCTCCCTTGTTCCGCACTTGCGCTCGGCATCGCGGCATCGCTGACCCGGCTCGTTCGCGCGACGATGATCGACGTCCTCAATGAGGAATACATCCGGACGGCGCGCGCAAAGGGTGTGCGGTATCCGATCATCATCGTCAAGCACGTCCTCCGCAATGCGCTCATCCCCGTCATCACCGTCTTCGGCCTGAGTGTGGCCGGCCTTCTCAGCGGGGCGGTCATCATCGAAAATGTGTTTGCCCTTCAGGGGCTGGGGACGCTGGCGCTCCAGGCAGTCAGCCAGCGTGACTTCCCGGTCGTCGAGGGGACAACCTTCCTCTTCGCCGCCCTCCTGATCGCCGCCAATCTGATCGTCGACGTGACCTACGCGTTTATCGATCCGAGGATTCATTACTCGTGACCGCCGATTCGGACTCCGTCAACCGGCCCGATCCCGCCGGAAACCAGGACGGGGATTCTCCCGAGCTAGTCGCGCTCTCCTCTCAGGCCGTCCAGCACTGGGGCTCGCCGATCACAACCGGCGACGATATTGCCGCGGGTATTGCCGATGACGTTCCGAACCTGAGCCGGCGACGCATGCGCGCCCTGCGCGAGCTGCTGCGATCCCGAAAATTTCTGTTCGGAAGCATCCTCTTCGGAGCGGTTGTCTTGGCAGCCATCTTTGCGCCACTCATTGCCCACTACAACCCCGACTTTCCCAACTACAACGACCTCAATCAGAATCCGAGCTCGGCTCACATTTTCGGCACCGATTACCTGGGCCGCGACCTCTGGTCGCGCGTCGTCTGGGGCGGTCGAACATCGCTACCGGCCGGGTGCCTGATCGTCGTTCTTTCCTTCTGCATTGGCGTCCCTTGGGGCATCGTGGCCGGCTTTGGCGGTCGCCTGATCGACGACCTCCTGATGCGACTGATCGACGTCCTGCTGGCATTCCCCGGTATCATCCTCGCCTTCAGCATCGTCGCGATCCTCGGGCCCGGTATCCCGTCCGTGGTCGTCGCGTTGGGTATCGCCGGTATTCCCGGCTACGCCCGTGTTGCCCGCGCGTCCACACTCTCAACGCGGGAGCTGGACTATGTCGCGGCAGCCAGGGCCCAGGGCGCGAGCGCGGCGCACATCATGCGCGCTCACGTTTTCCGGAACATCGTCGATCCGCTTGTTATTCTTGCCACCCTCAACCTCAGCGGAGCTATTCTCGCCGCGTCGGCTCTGAGCTTCCTCGGCATCGGCACCCAGCTGCCCGCGTCGGATTGGGGTACGATGCTGTCAAACGGCTACAACTACATGTTCGAGTCGTACTCCCAGGTCGTCTTCCCCGCCGCGGTCATCATCGTCACCGTCCTCGGCATCAACCTCATGGGCGATGCCCTCGGCGAGGCGCTGAATCCACGAACCCACCAGAGGTAGGGTCCCCTCATCCCCCCGGCCCCCTTCTCCCGCCCGCGGGAGAAGGGGGAGAGAACACCGCTTCCAGGGCCATTCCCCCTCGCCCGCGCACGGGAGAGGGGGTTAGGGGGTGAGGCCCTCTACGACACGGCGGCGCCCGCCTCTTCGGCCACCTTCTCCAACTCTGCCCCACCTTCCCCTTTCAGGTAACGATCGAACCAATCCTTCCCCAGCACCCAATACAGGTAGCGATGGCGCGGGACGCCGGTCAGGAACACCACATGGCTGGCGTTGGGCACGCGAATCAGCTCCACGGTCTTATCCTGGGCGCGAAGCGCCATCAGCATCTGTTCGCCCTGCTCGATCGGGCAGCGATAGTCGTTCTCCGATTGGATCAGGAGCAGCGGCGTGGTCACGTTCCCGACGTAGGTCAGTGGCGAATGGTAGAGGAAACGCTTGGTCAGCTCGGGGCTCTCCCAGAACGGACCGCCAAACTCCTGCTTCAGCCATAGCGCCGAAACGTCGCTCGTCCCGCACATTGAGATCAGGTTGCTGACCCCGTTGATCGAAACCGCCGCCGCGAAGCGGTGCGTGTGTCCGATGGTCCAGTTGGTCATGAAGCCGCCGTAGCTGACTCCCGTTACCCCGAGGCGGCCGCTATCGATCCCGCCTCGCGCGATTGCCGCGTCCACCCCGGCCATCAGATCCACGAAGTCCTTCTCACCCCAGATACCCTCGGCCTTCGTGAATGCCGGCCCGTAACCGGTGCTGCCGCGCGGGTTGATGAATAGCGACGCATAGCCCTCTCCGGCCAGCGCCTGGTACTGGAACGAGAACATGGTGTGGTAGGCGCCATACGGGCCACCGTGGATGTGAAGGATCATGGGAACCGGACCATCAGCCTGTACCGGCCGGATGAGCCAGCCCTCGATCTCCCAGCCGTCCGCTCCGGTAAAGGTCAGCTGCTCGGGTGTCGCGAGCTCGACCTCGGCCAGCAGATCCCGGTTCAGGTCGGAGATCGGGCTCGGAACCCCGCCGGAAGCCGGGACGGTGTAAAGGTCGAAGGGCCTGGTCGGCTCCCCGGCCAAGAGGAGCAACGTCTTGCCGTCCGGCGCCGGCGCGATGCCGGATACCTGCACGTCGCCCTTCGTCACCTGCCGTACCGGGCCACCGTCCCGGCCGACCGCAAAGACCCGACCGTAGCTACGGACATCGGCCACGAAGTAGACGGTGCTGGAGTCCGGCGACCAGGCCATATTGCGAGCGATGGGCAGGTCGTAGTCGCTGTAGACCGCCGTCACGCTCTCGTCGAGCTGGCTGGAAATATCCTGAACTTGCCCGCCCTCAACCGGCACCGTGTAGACGTGCATGTGGGAAAAGCCGTGCGCAAACCACTCCGGGAAACCGAAAAAGCTCAGCGTGCGCCCGTCCGGCGCCCAGACATATCCAAAGATGGTGAAGTCCTCGCCGGTCACGCGGCGCGTCTCGCCCGAATCGGGATCGACCGTCCAGATATCGCCGGCGCCGTTGAACTCGGCATTGGCCGTCCGGTTGGACATGAAGGCAATGGACGTGCCGTCGGGCGCCCACTGGGGATCGGCATCATCCTGCTCGCCGTCCGTCAGCTGCTTCGGCTCGACCTCGGGGGACGCATCCGCATCGACGAGAAAGACGTGGGCGAAGTTTTCGTAGTAGCCCCGAGCATCCAGCCGCGACTTGAGCGAGGTCTGACGACGCAGCCGCGGGCTCTCCTTGTCGAGCTTGCTGTGGCCCTCCAGCCACTCGGTCTCCAGCGCCACGTGCTGTCCCTCGGATTTCACCGTCGACAGAAAGCAGATCCGCTTCCCGTCCGGCGACCAGTCCGGCGAGGTCGCGCCCAGCTCCATCCCGGTCAGCCGCTTTGGTTCGCCGCCGGCCACCGGCATGACGAAAAGCTGCGGCTTGCCTTCATGCCGGGTCGAGACGAACAGAAGCTTGCTTCCATCCGGCGACCAGCGTGGCTGGCTATCCGCCGCCTCGCCCGCTGTGAGCTGGCGCGATTCGCCGCTCGCCAGATCCAGGAGCCAGATCGCCGACGTGTCCTTGTCCGTCTCGGGATCGAGCCGGCCGACCGTATACGCAACCGTGCGCCCGTCGGGCGCGAGCTGCATGTCGCTGAGTGCCTTCAGCTTCCAGTAATCGTCGAAAGTGAGTGGACGCTTCTCGCTCGTCATCGAAATCCTTTCATTGAAGCGTTGGCTGGCGATTCTAAATCGCCACTACGATTGCCTCGATTACTTGATGTACAGATCCTGCCAGGCGACCTGGGCAAATTTATTGATGTGCCACCCGCCGACACGGGAACGAATGCCGGCCAGCCCGGTCTGGGTGTAGAGCCCGAGCATGATAAGGTTCTTGTTGATGAAAACCTGCGCCCTGGCGTAGTCGGCGGCGGCCTTTTTCGGGTTGAGCGTGGCGCGGCCGGCGTCTATCGCCTTGGTCAGCGTGGGGTTGCTGTAATTCGTGAAGTTCAGGCCGGCGCCGTTTCCCTGCGTGGGATCCAGGATCGTGTACAGGATGTCGGCATCGCTGTACCCCCAGGGCAGCAGGTACATGTCGAAATCACCCTTATTCGCGTCTGCCACGTAGTCGGCGATCGCCACCGAATTGATCTTTATCTGCATGCCGGCCTGCGCCGCGGCGGTCTGGATGACCTGCGCCGTCGTCGTGTCCTGTGGATCGTTGATGCAGAGAAGCGTGTACGGTCCGGTCGCGTGATTCGCCGAGATGATCTTGGCGGCGTCGGTCGGGTTGTACTTCGGCATGAGCTTGGCGGCCGCCTTGTCGTAGAACGGGATCGTCTTCGGCAGCGGGCCGTACACCGCCGAGCCGATCCCGCCGAGAGCCGCTTTGACCATCGCGCTCCGGTCCATGAGCTCGGCCACCGCCCTGCGCACTTGCAGGTTGTTGAACGGCGCGTGGTTGAAATTGAACGACAGCGCTTCCAGATTGCCGATCGATTGCTTGCGGACCGCGATGTTCTTGTTGTTCTTCACGCGGTTGAGCTGGGCGCCGGGAACGTTCGAGATATCGACATCCCCGGAAATTAGCTCGCTGATGGCGGTGGCATCGTTGGTAATCGACTGGAACACGATCTTAGAGATGTAGGGCAGTCCCTTGTTCTTGACCCACGACGGCGCCCAGGTGTGGTACTTGTTTGGGACCACGGTCACGCTGCTGTAGCTGGGTCCCACACTCTGGACCTTGTACGGTCCGGTACCAATCGGGTCCTGGCAAGACTTCGCGCCTTCCCGTTTCGTCGCCTTGGGATCGAGGATTCCGACGTAGCCGTAGCTCGTCACGAGGAAGTAGTCCAGCAAGGGGCGGAAGGGCTCCTTCAGATTCACCTGCACCGTGTATTTGTTCACGACCTTGGTGTTCTTCACCTCGGACAAATTGCTACCGGTTACCGGTGACTTCGTCGAGGGTTTCACCGCCCGATCGAACGTGAACTTGACGGCATTGGCTGTGAACGGGTCGCCGTTGGAGAACTTAACGCCGTGGCGCAGATGAAAAACGATCCGGGTCCCGCCTTTGGACACCTTCCAGCTGGTCGCCAGGTCGGGGACGATGTTGCCCTTGGTGTCGACGTCCACCAGCGAGTTGAGAATCGTCGCGTCCACCAAATTTGAGGGACCCAACGCGGTTTTCTGCGGATCGAGGCAGTCGGGAGCCCCCATGTTCCGGATCGTCAGCGTTCCGCCGCGATGTGGCGCTGCCGCCTTGCCGGCGTCGGTGCGCGCCTGTGCCGCCGGGGTAATCGCCACACCAAATAGGAGGCTGAGGGCCGCCAGTGCGACCGCCGCGCGACCAAACCGCCGGGGACTATACCGCCCTTTCATCTTTGCTCTCTCCTCGCTTCGTCCGTCCGTCTAACGTGCTGGCCCGCCGCCGGTTTCGGAGCGGCCGTACTACCAGATTCATCCTACGTCACGTGTTACCCGGCCGCATTGGAAGACCTTACGACCAACCGCCCGCGGATTTATCACCCTCTCCAACGTCCTGGGCCTCCACTCCCGGCTACCATGAGCCACACACTCGCCAGGAGGTGAACCGTGGCCGTAGCAACACGACCGGAAACGACTCAGGACACCCACCCCGCGGTTCCGCAGCTTCGGGGCTTCGACGATTTCGTGCGCCGGCTGATGCGCGAATGGAAGGTGCAGGGAATCGGCATCGCCATTGCCCGCGACGGCGAGATCATTTACTCGCGCGGCTTCGGTCAGCGTGACGTCGCCCGCGATCTGCCGGTTACCCCGCATACCATCTTTCCCATCGGATCGACCACCAAGACCTTCACCACCGCCGCTCTCGCGCTTCTCGCCGATGAGGGCGTGTTCGACTGGGATACGCCCCTGCGCGAGTACCTGCCGAGCTTTAAGCTGCACGACCCATTCGCTTCCGAGCGGATGACCGGACGCGACCTTACATCCCATCGCTCCGGCCTCCCGCGCCACGACCTGATGTGGTACGGCTCGCCCGACTCGCGCCAGGATATTTTCGATCGCCTGCGGTACCTCGAGCCCAACGCCGACTTCCGAACCGTCTGGCAGTATCAAAACCTCATGTACATGACCGCCGGCCACCTCATCGGCGCGTTGAGCGGCATGACCTGGGAAGAGTTCATCCAGAAACGGATCCTCGAGCCGCTCGGGATGCTGGGCACCAGGGTCAACTCGGCCGGTGTCGAGCAGGCGCCGGACTTCTCCCGTGGCTACCAGAAAAAGAAGAACGAGGCGGTGGAGATGCCGTTCTACGAGGAGTTCGAGGCCCTTGCCCCGGCCGGCTCCATCGTTTCCAGCGTCGCCGACATGGGGCAGTGGTTGCTCGTCCACCTCAACGGCGGCAAGCTCGGCGACCGACAATTCCTCTCCGAGGGCCAGACACAACTCCTGCACACCCCGCAGACGTTCATCGCCCGCGGCCGTCATTCCGAGCTGCCATATTCCAGCTACGGCCTCGGCTGGTTCGTCGAGCCATATCGCGGCCACGACATGATCCACCACGGCGGCAATATCGACGGCTTCAGCAGCATGTTCGCGCTCATGCCGGAAGACGGCATCGGTGTTGTGGTCCTGACGAACATGAACGGCACGCCGGTCCGCGACATCATTCCGTACAACATCTTCGATCGCTTCATCGACGGCAAGCAGGTAGCATGGAACACGCGAGCCCGCGCCGACGTCAAGGAGATGGAAGCCGCCGAGAAGCGCGGCACGACCAAACGTCGCGGCGACCGCGTTCTTCGCACCCATCCGTCGCACCCGTTCGAAGCGTACGCCGGGATCTACTCCAATCCGGGTTACGGCAACCTGCGAATCGACCTCGACGGCAAGAACCTGCGCGCGACCTACAACGGCATCGAAGCGCCGCTGAAGCATTACCACTACGACACCTTCGAGTTGACGGTCGAACGCTTCGACATGACAATGCTCGGCTCGTTCGCGACCGACAAGCGCGGGCAGATCGACTCGTTCTCCCTCCCACTCGAGCCGTCCGTCTCGGATATTGTGTTCAAACGCGCTCCCGACGCGACGATGACCGATCCGGCATTCCTGCTGCCGTTCACCGGCGCCTACGATCTCATGGGCAACCTCATCGCTGTCGAGTTGAAGGGCGACAAGCTCTCGATCAACGTGCCGGGCCTGCCCGAGTACGAGCTCGAGCCGATCGCCGGAACCGAGTTCGGCCTCAAAGGTCTCTCCGGCCTCAGTGTCGAGTTCAAGCGCGACGATTCCGGCGCCGTCACCGAAGCCCTGGTCAATCAGATGGGCTCCGTCTTTGTGGCCCCGAAGAGGTAGTCAGATGATCCAATTGTTCAAACACGTTCCCATAGGGACTGTAGCCCTGTCTCTGTCTGCCCCGGCAGGTGTGTCCCGAGGTGCATATCGAATCGCAGGGAGGCGCGGACGTACGCAATACGCCCCTACGCCGCCTACTGCCCTCAGGATGGCGCCATCATGATCGCCGCTGCGTCACTCACCGATCGCGCCGCCGAGGAACTCTCCGTCTGGAACGTTCCCGGCCTGGAGCTCGCCGCTGTAAAAGATGGCGAGGTCGTCCTGGCCGAGGGCGTGGGGCTTCGGAACGTCGAGGACAACCTCCCCGCCACCCCCGAAACTCTCTTCCATCACGGCTCGACCGGCAAAGCGTTTACCGGCGTGCTGGTGGGAACACTGGTTGACGCCGGGCTCCTCGATTGGGACCGGCCGGTGCGCGACTACCTCCCCGACTTCCGGATGAACAATCCGCTCCTCACCGAGCGAGTCACAATCGCCGACCTGCTTTCCCATCGCAGCGGTATGGTCCGCCACGACTTTCTCTGGCTCGCGAATCCGTCATTGAGCCGGGGCGAACTGGCCGCGCGCCTCCGCTACCTCGAGTCGCCGCTCGACTTCCGCACCACCTTCAGCTACTCGAACCTTGCCTATGCCACCGTCGGCCACCTGGTCGCGGTTGTCACCGGATCGACCTGGGAGGAGCAGATGCGCCTCCGCGTCCTCGAGCCGCTTGGAATGAACCGGACCGTCAATTCGGTCAACCTCGCCCAGGAGATGGAGGACCACGCCCAGCCATACGTCGTCCGGGACGGCCAGTTTCAGCCGATTCCCTGGCGTCAATCTGATCAGATCGCCCCGGCCGGGCAGATGATCACCTGCGCGCGCGACATCACCCACTGGCTGCGATTCCAGCTAAGTGACGGCGAGATCGATGGAACTCGCATCCTCGCGCCCGAGACGCTGGCACGCACGAAGACACCATCCACTCCATTCGAGCAACCCGGCCCCGATCCCGATATCCGGTTCTACGGTTACGGCTTCGGTTGGGGGGTGGGAACGTATCGCGGCCGGCGACTCGTCTGGCACAACGGCGGGATCGACGGGTTCAAGACCGAGATCGCGCTTCTTCCCGACGACGGGATCGGCGTTGCCGTATCGTGTAACGTCCTGAATACCAACCTCCCCTTTTCCCTGGCGTTCCAGACGGTCGACACGCTCCTCGGCGCCGAAGAAAAGCCCTGGACCGAGAACCTCCGCAAGCAGGAAGCGGAGATGCCGCGCCCGGAGCCTCCGACCGTCGTGCCGGGAACACACCCGTCGCACGCGCTCTCGGACTACGCGGGAGAGTACGAGCATCCCGGCTACGGCACGCTGTCGGTGACGGTCGAGGGACCGGATCTACGCGTCCGTATCGGCGAGATGGATGTGGACGCTACATACCGCCATTACGACACCTGGTCGCTGCGCTACGAGCCGCTCGACGCCGACTGGTCGCTCACCTTCCTCACGAATCCTGAGGGCCGGATTTCCGCCGCCGAAACTCCCCTCGAACCCCAGGCCAATCCGATCCGCTTTGAACGAAAGCCGGAAGGGACGTAGAGCAAACTTCATAACGTGTGGGGCCGGCCCGCAAAGGCGTAGGGCGGGACCGCACCGAGCGTGTAGGGCGGGACCGCGCCGCAGCGCAGTGTCCCGCCGCCTGGGGCCGGAGGTTTCGAAAGGAACTCTAAGACATGACAACAACGACAACGAACATCGGCGCAATTCAGGACGAGCTGGATCGCCTCACCTCCGCTTCGGGCATCCGGCAAGTGCCCGGTATCTCGATGGCGATCTTCGACGGCGAGAAGGTTTGGGAGCTGGTTAGCGGGACCGCCAACACTCGGAGTGGCGTCGCCGTCCGCCCCGAAACCCTCTTCCGGATCGCGTCGATCACCAAGCTCTACACCGCGACTCTCGTCATGCAACTCGTCGATCAGGGCAAGGTCGATCTCGATCGACCGCTGGTTGAGCAGCTACCGGAGTTCCGCCTCGCCGACCCGGCGGACACCGCCGCCGTTACCCCGCGTCACCTCCTGACCCATACCAGCGGCATCTCCGGTGATCTGGAGTTCCCGCCCGGCCGCGGCGATGACGCGGTCAAGAACTGGGTCGCGAATCTGGCCGGCGTCCAACCGCTCTTCCCCCCCGGCCTGACCCACTCCTACTCCAATGCCGGGCTCAACGTCCTCGGCCGCCTGGTCGAGTACGTGCTGGACACCACCTGGGACCGGGCTCTGCAGGAAGAGATCGTCACTCCGCTCGGCCTCTCCGAGACCGTGACACTCCCCGAAGACGTGATCCCCAAACTCCACGCCCTCGGCAACTACACCGATGTCGAGAACGACGTCCTCAATCCGATTGAGACCTGGGATGCCGACCGCGGCTCCGGTCCCTGCGGCGAGATTTCCGCCAGCGCCCGGGACCTGATCGCATTTGCCCGCATGCATCTCGACGGCGGCGCCGGACCGGACGGGACGCGCCTGCTGTCCCAGGCGACCGCCGCCTCGATGACCGTTCCCCAGATCACCCTGCCGCCGCACGGCATTGCCGATCACTGGGGGCTCGGCTTCGAGCTCTACCAGTCGGGCGACCGAATCATCCCCGGCCACGGCGGCAACGTCGATGCCCAGACCAGTACCCTCTATCTCATTCCCGACCGCCACGCCGCGGTAGCAATTCTGACCAATTCGGATCGCGGATCGATGCATGTCCAGCCGTTGCTCGAGCGCATCCTCGACGAGTGGTGGGGTGTCCACCTGCGTCCTCACCTCGAGCCCCCCTCCGGGACGCCGGACGTTCCGATCGAGCCCTATCTCGGAACCTACGACCGCGGCGATATGTACTTCGAGGTCGCTCGCAAAGACGGCGAGCTCACGCTCACGCTGACCGATCGCTACCACCGCATGCCAGGTCCGAACTCGCAGACGCTTCCTCTTACTCCCTGCCCGGAAGAGGGCGTGTTTCTAGCGACGATTCCCGGCGCGCCGCGTGGCCTGTCGGTCGTCTTCCGCCGCTGGGGCGACGACGGCCGCCTCTACATGCACGCCGGCGGCCGCACAACCCCAAAAGCCGAAAACTGAGGAAACCAATGCCAGACACAATTCTGATTCGCGGCGCCCGCGTCGTCGACGGCACCGGCAACCCCTGGTTCTACGGCGACGTTGTCATCGAAGGCGACCGTATAAGCAGCATCGAACAACCCGGCCACGTCTCGACCTCCGATGTCGACGAGGTAGTGGATGCCTCCGGGATGGTCGTCTGCCCCGGTTTTGCCGACATCCAGAGCCACTCGATCATCCCGCTGATGATCGACCCGCGCTGCCTCTCGAAAATCACTCAGGGCGTGACGACCGAGATCATGGGCGAGGCTTGGACACCCGCCCCCGCCGGCGGCCGGCTCGACCACGAGGTCTTCTCCTGGGCGGAGCCGCCGGAGCTCCTCGAGTGGCGCGATCGCGTCAAGACCTGGACGCGCTTCCGGGATTGGCCGAACGCCATGATCGACCGCGGCGTCTCCCCAAATGTCGGCTCGTACCTCGGCGGCGGCACGCTGCGCTCCTACGTCAAGGGGCTGGACGAGGGACCCGCCAACGCCGAAGAGCTCGACACCATGCGCCGCGTCATGCGCGAGGCGATGGAGGACGGCGCCTTCGGCGTCTCCTACGCCCTGATCTACCCGCCGGATGCCTTCGTCGGCACCGACGAGCTGGTCGAAGTCTGCAAGGTCGTCGGCGAATACGGCGGTAGCTACATCACCCACATGCGCTCCGAGGCGGATGAGTTCCTCGAGGCTGTCGAGGAAACGCTCGAAATCGGTCGCCGCGCCGGCGTCCCGGTCGAGATTTACCACCTCAAGGCATCGGGGCGTGCCAACTGGCCGAAGATGGAAGAGGCGATCGCCCGCATCAACCGCGCCCGTGCCGACGGACAGGACGTCACCGCCGATATGTATCCCTATATCGCCGGCGGCACCGGCTTGTCCTCGGTATTCCCTCCCACGCTCGCGGCTGAAGGCAAGCTCTTCGAGCGGCTGGCCGACCAGAATCTCCGCGCCGGCATCAAGAACGACGTTCTCAATCCCTCCGGGGGCTGGGAGGCACTCGGCACGCTCGCCGGCCCGGAAGGCATCTATCCACTCGATCTGAACAAGCCGGAAAACAAGCAGTACGTCGGCAAGTCGCTGGCCGAGATCGCCGCAATTCGCAATCAGGACTGGATCGATACCGCCGCCGACCTGCTCGTCTCCGAGGAACAGCGGATCGGAACCGTCTACTTCATGATGAGCGAGGAGAACGTTGCCCGCCAGCTCCGCGAGCCCTGGATCAAGATTTCGACCGACGCCGGCGGCGTCGATCCCGCCTGGGCCGAAAAGCTCGGTCCCACGCATCCCCGCTCCTACGGCACTTATCCCCGCGTCCTCGGCAAGTATGTCCGGGAGCTGGGCATCATCCCGCTCGAAGACGCCGTCCGCAAGATGACATCTTCGGTCATGCGCCGTGTCGGCATCACCGACCGCGGCCTCCTCCAGCCCGGCTGCTTTGCCGATGTCGTCATCTTCGATCCCGAAACCATCGGCGATCGCGCTACCTTCGAGGACTCGCATCGCCTGTCAGTGGGCGTGCGTGACGTCTGGATCAACGGCACCCGCGTTCTCTCCGGCGGCAACCACACTGGTGCCACCCCCGGCCGCTTCCTTCCGGGCCCGGGTGCAAAACACAATCAATCCGTTGCCTCGGCAAAAATCCCCGACTCCGGCCAAGCCCAATAACATACCGTCGTCCAGCAGGACCCACCCATCCCGCAACGTCTGTAGGGACTGTAGCTCCGTCTCTGTCCGCCCTCGCTACGCCCCGCCCAGCGACAATGCCAAGAATCCTGACATTTTCCGTAGGGGCGTATTGCGTACGTCCGCCCCACCCAGCAATAGCGCAATCCACCGGCGAAACCCGCCCAATGGCGTCCCGATGCTATGACCGGCAAGGAGAGACAGCGTCGACGGAAGCCGCGGGCGTATGCAATACGCCCCTACAACCAAGTCGTCAAAAATATAAGTCGTCTGGCGTGAGTTGAGCTTGTCTACCGGCTATACCGCGTACAGCTTCCGGCTCGAGAGATTCTCCACCCGCACTGTCACCGCGTCCAGAGCATCCTGATCGATTTCGACCCCGATACCCGGTCCATTCGGCACCGACAGCGTGCTGTCCGGGTTCAGCTCGAAATTCGGCTCGGCGATGTCGTGCGCGTAGTAACGCGCGCTGGCCGAGATGTCGCCGGGAAGCGTGAAGCCGGGCAATGAGGCCAGGGCTACGTTGTGCGCCCGCCCGATATTCGTCTCCAGCATCCCGCCGCTCCAGACCGGAACGTTCCGCGATCGACAGATGTCCTGAATCTCCCGGCTGCGCCGGAGACCGCCGACTCGCCCCGCCTTGATGTTGATGATGCGGCAGCTTCCGAGATCGAGCGCGTGGCGCGCGTCATCCGGCGAGTGGATGCTTTCGTCCAGGCAGATCGGCGTCTGTAGCTCGCGCTGCAGCTTGGCATGATCGACGATGTCGTCCGGACCGAGCGGCTGCTCGATCAGCAGCAGATTCAGGTCATCCATCGCCTGGAAGATCGGCGCGTCGTCCAGCGTGTACGCCGAGTTGGCATCCACCTGCAGCGTCGTGTCGGGGAACGCTGCTCGCACCGCCTTGACGTATGCAACATCCTCGCCCGGCGCGATTTTCAGCTTGATTCGGCCGTATCCGGCCTCGACGAATCGCCCAACGGTATCGACCAGCGCCTCGGGCGACTCCTGAATCCCGACGCTCACGCCGACCGGCACGCGATCGCGCGGCGTCGCATTATCCGATTCCGCCAGCAAATCGGCGAGGCGCCGGTTCTCTGACCGAGCCCAGAGATCCCAGGTCGCCATCTCGATCCCGGCCTTTGCCATGTTGTGGCCGCGGACCGCATCGAACACCGTCCAGACGTCGTCCGGGCTAGTCAGCTCCGCCTCCCAGAGCATCGGCAGCAGGTGATCGCGCATGATGTGCTCGGCCGTCCCGAGCGTCTCGTACGAGTACCACGGCCCTTCCATCGCCACACACTCGCCGTAGCCCTTGATGCCGTCGCTCTCCAGCGTCACCAACAGACACGAGCGCACGGTCTGCGTCCCGAAGCTGGTGGTAAACGGCGCCAGCAACGGCATGTCGATCTGCCGGATTTCGGCGTTTTCAATTCGCATTGTCGAGCCCCCCATCCGCTTCGAGAATAAATGACCCGTCGGCGAAGCCGGTAACTTCATAGCCCCGCTCGAACGCCCAGGTGAACGCGGCTCTCTGCGCCAGCCGCCACCCCAGCGCAGTCTCCGGCGCCTCGCGCTTGAGTCGCTGGATGCTGGTTGGAGCGGCAATCCGAACCACCCGCGGCGGCATTCCAGCAGGAATGTCGAGAGCCGGTCCGCCGCCGGCATCGTCCAGGACTGACACCGCTTCGTCCGGAATCACCACCGGCTCGCGCGGCACGCGTTCCAGGTGCCATTCCACTTCCAGCCGATCCGACGGCAGGCCGCGATTCAGCTCGTCCGTCATATCTCCGTAAACATTCGTCTTGTACGTCCGGCTCATCGCTCCCAGCTTGTTC
>Ga0070739_10003891_pt1 | contig 18150 bp, 16 predicted proteins | sample Coa_R1_7_FD_66445 | JGI IMG/M metagenome (GOLD analysis project Ga0070739, IMG submission 66445) | Surface soil microbial communities from Centralia Pennsylvania, which are recovering from an underground coalmine fire - Coalmine... | ecosystem: Environmental > Terrestrial > Soil > Unclassified ... | reverse complement strand
GACGCAGCGGTTGTCGAGCTCGCCGAGGCGCTCGATGCGACACACGACGCGCTGACCTGGGCGCAGCGACACCTTCGGGTCGCGGGCGTCGCCGATCCCGCCCGGTGTTCCGGTGCTGATCACGTCCCCCGGCCGCAGGGTGACGATCGTGCTGACATACTCCACGATCTCGGGCGGGCCGAAGAGGAGATCCGACGTGCGGGCGTCCTGCATCACGTCGCCGTCGACCGCGCACGTCACCCGCAGATCGCGCGCGTGGTCGACCTCGTCCGGGGTGACGAGCATCGGTCCGAGCGGCGTCGAGCGGTCCCAGGTCTTGCCCTGCATCCACTGCAGCGTGCGGTACTGCCAGTCGCGCATGCTGACGTCGTTGCAGATCGTGTAGCCGGCGATGGCGTTGCGCGCGTCGTCACGGTGCGCACGCCGTACCGGGGTGCCGATGACGAACGCGAGCTCGACCTCCCAGTCGGGTCGCTCGACCTCGGCCGGCAGCACGATGTCGTCACGCGCGCCGACGAGCGCGTCCGCGTACTTGGCGAACAGCGTGGGGTACGCCGGGAGCTCGCGGCCTGTCTCCAGGATGTGGGCGCGGTAGTTCAGGCCGAGGCAGATGACCTTGCCGGGGTTCGGGACGAGCGGCGCGTAGTCGAGGGCGTCGAGGGCGTGCGTGCGCCCGGTCTCGCGGACGTCGCCGCCGCGCAGCCCGAGCAGCGCGCCGACGTCGGGCGCGTCGAGCTCGACTGCGTGGTCGCCGTCGATGCGGACCGCGTGCGTCGACGCCCCCCCGTCCGTCCTGATCGTCGCGAACCTCATGCCGTGGTGACCCGGGCGACCGCGTCGCGGATCGCGTCGGCGACGCGCGCCATCTCGTCGTCCGACTCGTACTTGTTGCGCGGCCAGAAGAACCCTCGCAAGCCGTCCTTGCGCCGGCGCGGGACGACATGCACGTGGAGGTGAGGCACGCTCTGGCTCACGACGTTGTTCAGCGCGACGAACGACCCGTCGGCGTGCATGGCGTCACGAACCGCGCCGGCGAGGATCTGCACCGCGCCGAACAGGGGCTCGACGAGCGCGTGCGGCAGGTCGACCAGGGTGTCGACGTGGTCCCGCGGGACCACGAGCGTGTGGCCCGGGAACAACGGACGCTGGTCGAGGAACGCGACGACGTCACCCGACTGGAACACGACCTCCGCGGGACGGTCGTCCGCGACGATGTCGCAGAAGACGCAGTTCGGCGCCCGGACGACCACGTCGTACGGGCTACTCGGGCGACTCGTACGGCCGCTGGCGCGGCTTGGCGGCGTCGCGCTTCCACACCATCACCTTGCGGCGGAAGAAGCAGACCTCCTCGCCGCGCTGGTTGAAGCCGCGCGTCTCGACGGTGACGACGCCACGGTCCGGCCGGCTCGACGACTCCCGCTTCTCGAGGACCTTCGTCTCCGCGTAGATGGTGTCGCCGTGGAACGTCGGCATCTTGTGCTGCAGCGTCTCGACCTCGAGGTTGGCGATCGCCGCCCCGCTCACGTCCGGGACGCTCATCCCGAGCACGACCGAGTACACGAGGTTGCCGACGACCACGTTCTTCTTGAACTGCGTCTGCGTCTCCGCGTACCACGCGTCCGTGTGGAGCGGATGGTGGTTCATCGTGATCATGCAGAACAGGTGGTCGTCGTACTCGGTGATGGTCTTGCCCGGCCAGTGCTTGTAGACGTCGCCGGGCTCGAAGTCCTCGAAGTACCGACCGAACGGACGCTCGTAGACGGTCATGGCGAGCGAGCGTACCGACGGTGGCCCACCGCGGTCCGACCCGGGTTGGTACACAAGTCGCGGTCAGGACCGCGACTTGTGTACCAACGGCGCGACGGCGGGCGCGGCATGCTGGCGCGATGCGGCTGCGCGAGTTCTACGACGACCCGTCGCGTGCGAGCTCCGACGAGGTCGACTTCGGCTCCGAGTGGCGGACGCGGGGCGAAGGTCCGTGGAAGGTCGTCTGGGTGGAGGCGACGGGCGAGATCGCGGCGTTCAACTCGGGACGGCCGGCCACGCCCGTCGCGCCGGGGCGCGGTCTGGGGGCGCTCGGCGCGATGCTCGGCGGCGGTCCCGACGAGGTCGTGATCCTCGGCGTCCACGACGACATCGACACGCTGCGCGCCGGACTCACGGGCTGGGAGGAGCACATGGCCGACGAGAACGGGCTCGCGTGGCTCGCCGAGCGCGTCGACGAGCTCCCGGATCCCGGAGCCGAGGCCGGCCCCGGGGCCGAGCCCCGCGACTGACCGGTGCAGAAGCTCGTCTTCCTGTTCGGGCGTGCACCGGGCCTGTCGCACGCCGCGTTCGCCCGTCACTACCTCGAGGTGCACGCGCCGCTCGGGCTCCGCGTGACGCGCGCGATGGAGCGCTACGTCGTGAACCTCGCCGACGTCGACGGGCCACCGCAGCCGTTCCCCGTCGACGCGATCACCGAGATTTGGACCCCGTCGGCCGACGTGTTCTTCGACCCGTCACGCGCATTCACGTCGCCCGACGACGGCCGCGCGCTCATGGCCGACCACCAGAGCTTCATCGGGCCGATGCACGCGTACGCCGTCGAGGAGCGCGTCGTGGAGGACGGGACGGCGACCGGCGTCAAGTACGTCTGCCTCAGACCCGCTCGCGACGCGACGAGCGCCACGCGCCACGTCGAGGACCGCGTCGTGCGCACGTTCACGCCCGACGCGCCGCCCGTCGAGGGCTTCACGTTCCTGCGCTTCGCCGACCGGGACGCCGCGAACGCGTTCGCGGCCACGAACCCCGGGTTCCTCGTCACGGAGCACGTCCAGAAGGCGTGACCCGCCCACTTGGGCTTCCGGTCGGGAATCCCCACCCGCCGGGCTACGTTGCGACCAGCGCCATGATGAACCACCGCACGATCCGGAGCTACCGGCGCGACCGGGACGAGCTGCAGGGCAAGCGGCTCGAGCGCGACGTCCTGAAGCGCGTCCTCGGCTTCGCACGCCCGTACCGATGGCAGCTGGTGGGGTTCTTCGTCGGGGTCGTCCTGGCCGCGATCGCCGGTGCGATCCCGCCGCTCCTGCTCCGCCAGCTCATCGACCACGGGCTCCCCGGTCGGTACTCGCGCCACGGCGACCTCGCGGTCGTCACCTGGGTCGCGGTCGCGGCGACGGCTCTCGCGATCGCGAGCGCGGGCCTGTCGCTGATGCAGCGCTGGTTCTCGGCCCGCATCGGTGAGGGCCTCATCTACGACCTGCGCCGCGAGCTCTTCGACCACGTCCAGCGCATGCCGATGTCGTTCTTCACGCGCACGCAGACCGGTGCGCTCATGTCGCGGCTGAACAACGACGTGATCGGCGCGCAGAACGCGATCACGGACACGATGGGCACCGTCCTCTCCAACCTGATCACGGTCGGGGTGACGCTCTCCGTGATGCTCGGGTTGGAGTGGCGGCTGACGGTCCTGACTTTGCTCGTGCTGCCCGCGTTCGTCATTCCCGCGCAGCGCATCGGGCGGCGCCTGCAGGTGATCACGCGCGAGGCCATGCAGCTCGACGCGTCGATGAACACGACGATCGCGGAACGGTTCAACGTCGCGGGCGCGCTCGTCGTCAAACTCTTCGGGCACCCGAAGCGCGAGTCGGAGAGCTTCGGCCGACGGGCGGCGCGCGTACGCGACATCGGCGTGAAGACGGCGATGTACAGCCGCGTACTGTTCGCCGCGCTCGCGCTCGTCGCCGCGGTCGGGACGGCGGTCGTCTACTACGTCGGCGGGCGGCTCGCGATCGACGGCACCATCTCGGCCGGTGTCGTCGCCGCGTTCGTCCTGTACGTCAGCCAGATCTACCAGCCACTCACGCAGCTCACGAACGCGCGGGTCGACGTGATGACCGCGCTCGTGTCGTTCGAGCGCGTCTTCGAGGTGCTCGACTTCCCACCCTCGATCGTCGACCGACCGGGCGCGGTCGACCTGGTCGCGCCACGCGGCCGCATCGAGCTCGACCACGTGTGGTTCCGTCACCCGGCGCCGGCCTCGGTGTCGCTCCCGTCGCTCGAGGCGGACGCGACGCTCCTCGACACGAGCCCGTCCGACTGGATCCTGCGCGACGTCACCTTCGCCGTCGAGCCCGGCGAGACGATCGCGCTCGTGGGGCCGTCCGGCGCGGGCAAGACGACGACCGCGATGCTCGTGCCCCGCGTGAACGAGGTGACCGAAGGACGCGTGATCGTCGACGGTCACGACGTGCGCGACCTCACGCTCACCTCGCTGCGCGACGCGATCGGCTTCGTGATGCAGGACCCGCACCTGTTCCACGAGACGATTCGCGAGAACCTGCGCTACACGCGCCCCGAGGCGACCGACGACGAGCTGGTGCAGGCGTGCAAGCGCGCGCGCATCCACGACCTGATCGAGAGCCTCCCGGACGGCTACGACACCGTGGTCGGCGAGCGCGGCTACCGCCTGTCGGGAGGCGAGAAGCAGCGTCTCGCGATCGCGCGCGTCCTGTTGAAGGACCCCGCGATCGTCATCCTCGACGAGGCGACGTCGCACCTCGACTCCGAGTCGGAGCTCGCGATCCAGCGCGCGCTCGGCGAAGCGCTCGAAGGTCGTACAGCGCTCGTCATCGCGCACCGGCTGTCGACGATCGTGAACGCCGACCGCATCCTCGTGTTCGACGAGGGACGGATCGTGGAGGAAGGTCGTCACGACGAGCTCGTCCACGCCGACGGGCTGTACGCCGAGCTGTACCGCACGCAGTTCGGCCGCGCGCTCGACGCGCCTGCATGAGCATCTGAGCGGACTGCGCGCCGGTACGATGCGTCCCCGGACGCGCACCGCACGCTCTCGCGTCCCTCTCCGTCATGCGATCCGACGACCTGACTCCAGGCGGCGCGCGCCGCGAGCACCGGATGGCGCACCGCCGCCGCGTGCGCCGGACCGCGGTCGCGTTCGCCGCGGTCGTCGTGGTCGCGGGACTCGCGCTCGTCGCGACCGACACGTTGCGCCCCGGGCACGCGAGCGACGCTCCTCGCCTCGCGCACACGGGCAACGACTCGAATACGGGCCAGGACGCCGGTTCGGACGCGGCGGTCCCGACGCGACCGTTGACGCCGGACCAGCCGTTGCGGCTGTGGATCGCGGGTGACTCGCTCGCCGGGTCGCTGGGGCCGTCGCTCGGCGACATGACGGCCGCGACCGGCGTCGTGCAGCCGGTGTTCGACTCGCGCGTGTCGAGCGGGCTCACGAACCCGTCGTTCTTCGACTGGCCGCAGCACGCGCAGCAGGAGGTCGCGCGGCTGAACCCCGAGGCGATCGTGTTCATCATCGGCGCGAACGACGCGAACGTCGAACCCGACACGCCCGCCGGGCAGACGCCGTCGTGGGCCGCGCAGTACCGCACGCTCGTCGAGCAGATGCTCGCCATCTTCAGCGCGGGCTCGTCGCCGCGGACGATCTACTGGGTCGGCGCCCCCACCATGCGGGACCCGGCGTTCTCGCAACGCGTGAAGGAGCTCGACGACGTCGTACGGGGAGTCGTCGCGCAGCATCCCGGCGCGGTCTACGTCGACTCCTACTCCTTGTTCGCCGGCCCGGACGGGAAGTACGCGCCCAACCTGCCCGACGCGAACGGCAACCCCGTGCTCGTACGCGCGGGCGACGGCATCCACTTCACGCCCGACGGCGGCGACCGTCTCGCGAGCGCGGTGTTCAAGCTGCTCGACGCCAAGTGGCGCATCACCGCGCAGGCCGTCCCGTCGCAGGCGAAGTCCGTCATCGAGACGAAGGGCAGCACGCAGGTCCCGGGCACGAGCCGCACGTTGCGCTCCGGTTCGCGCACGACGTCCACGACGAGCCGTCGCCACAGCAGCAGCGGGAACGGAACGTCGGTGACCACCACCGAGGCGCCGGCGGCGACACAGCCTCCCTCGACGACTCCCGTCGTGAGCGAGCCGCCGTCGACGGCGTCGACGCCGAGCACGTCGACCCCGAGCAAGACCACGTCGCCGTCGACGGGCTGACCTCACGTCCCGCCGGACGTGAGCGTCTTCGTTACCCGTCGGTAGCATCGGCGACCATGCCCGAGGAGCTCGAAGCAGCGAACGCCGCCATCGACGCGGCCGCGTCCCTCGTCGACCAGGCGTCCGCCGCGCTCGCGCGCGAGTCGGAGCAGAACGGCCGGATCGCGGTCGACCGCCTGGACCGCCACCAAGTCGTCGCGTACGACCTCGCGCACGGCGCGAGCGCGGTCGAGGCGAGCCGCGTCATGGTCGAGTACGGCGCGGGTGGCGAGTTCGAGTCGAAGCTGGCGCGTGCGTTCGTCGCGGACGCGATCGCCGACCTGGCGTCGCGCGTGATCGGGCGTGACGCCGCGTGGGGCGTCGAGAGCGGCGAGCTGGAGCAGGCCCTGCCGTTCGTGAGCGCGCACCGCGCACCCGAGTTCCTCGCATCGCTCGGCGACGCCGTCGCCGAGCACGGCACCGGGCCGTCGCACCTGTCCGAGGACTTCGAGCTGGTGCGCGAGACGTTCCACCGGTTCGCCGAGGACCGCATCCGCCCGGTCGCCGAGGAGATCCACCGCACCAACGCGGACATCCCCGACGACATCATCGGCGGCATGGCCGAGCTCGGCGGCTTCGGGCTCAGCGTCCCCGAGGAGTACGGCGGCTACGCGACCGGCGCGGAGTCCGACTACCTCGGGATGGTCGTCGCCACGGAGGAGCTGTCATGGGGCTCGCTCGGCGCGGGTGGCGCGCTCATCACCCGACCGGAGATCCTCACGCGCGCGGTCGTCGCGGGCGGCACGGAGGAGCAGAAGCAGCGGTGGCTGCCGCGCGTCGCGAGCGGCGAGCTCATGGCCGGGATCATGGTCACCGAGCCCGACTACGGCTCGGACGTCGCCGGCATCAAGGTCACCGCGACCCCGACCGACGGCGGCTGGCTCGTCAACGGCGTGAAGACGTGGGCGACGTTCGCCGGTCGCGCCGATCTGCTGCTGCTGCTCGCGCGCACCGACCCCGACCGTTCGGCCGGTCACCGCGGGCTGTCGATGTTCGTCGTCGAGAAGCCGCCCGCGCCCGGCCACTCGTTCTCGTTCGACGACGGCCGGGGCGGCCACATGGAGGGCCGCGCGATCGACACGCTCGGGTACCGCGGCATGCACTCGTACGAGGTCGCGTTCTCCGACTGGTTCGTCCCCGCGGACAACCTCATCGGTGGTGAGGCCGGCCTGGGCCGTGGCTTCTACCTGCAGATGGAGGGGTTCGAGAACGGTCGGCTGCAGACGGCCGCGCGCGCCGTCGGCTTGATGCAGGCCGCGTTCGAGGCCGGGCTCGACTATGCGCGCGAGCGCAAGGTCTTCGGGAAATCGGTGTTCGACTACCAGCTCAGCAAGGTGAAGCTCGCGCGCATGGCCGCGCTCATCCAGGCCGGGCGTCAGTTCTCCTACGACGTCGCGCGGCGCATGGCGAAGGGCGAGGGCGCGCTGCAGGCGTCGATGGTGAAGGCGTACGTGTGCCGCGCGTCGGAGTGGGTGACGCGCGAGGCGATGCAGCTGCACGGCGGCATGGGCTACGCGGAGGAGTTCCCCGTCTCGCGCTACTTCGTCGACGCGCGCGTGCTGTCGATCTTCGAGGGCGCCGACGAGACGCTCTGCCTGCGCGTCATCGCCCGCCGTCTCGCGGAACAGGGGCTCACGCCTCGGGATGTGTGAATCCTCCGGCGTAGAGAGGGCGAAATCACACAAGCGTGCGGGTCACGGCCCGAGGCCGGTGCAGCTGCGCGCCGAGGTCCAGGACTCGGCCGCCGCCGACGCGGCCGCGCCCGACAGCGGGCGCGGCACTCCGGAGCCGATCGCGGCCGGCACCCACGCGTACGCGTCCACGTGCCGGCCGGTCGTCGTCACCTTCAGCACGCCGCTCACGCCCGACGGGCCCGACTCGTTGTAGAAGACGAAGTTGCCGAGCCCGTAGTCGACGAGCGCGTCACCGAGGCGCCCCGCGCCCTCGACGCGGTGGCTGTGACTGCCGACGACGACGTCCGCGCCGGCCTCGACAAGTTGGCGCGCGAGCGTCTGCTGTGCGGACGTCGGACACGTCGCGCCCTCGACACCCCAGTGCACGTACACGACGAGGACGTCGGTCGTCGGCCGAACGGCGCGCACCTCGTCGAGGAACCGGTCGATCTCCTTCGCCGACGCCAGCCCCGCGTGCGTGTCGGTCGCGGTCCACGCCGTCCGCACGACGTCGTCGAGCACCTGCGTCGCGCCCATGACCGCGACGCGCGTCCCGCGCACCACGGTTCGCCACGGCGCGTACGCCTGCGCGGCGTTCTCGCCGATCCCGATGACGGGGAAGCCGGTCGAGCGGCTCGCAGCCAGCGAGTCCTCCAGCCCGACGGCGCCGTAGTCCATGCCGTGATTGTTGGCCATCGTCGCGACGTCGACGCCTGCGTCGCGCAAGGCGACCAGCCCGGCGACGGGCGCCCGGAACGTGTACTGCTTCGGCGCCGGCGTCCCGCGGTCCGTCACGGCCGTCTCGAGGTTCACGACCGCGACGTCCGCGCTCGCCAGCACCCGCGCGATCGGGGCGAGCAGCGCGCCCGGATCGGCGACCGCGCGCGAGCGCAGCGTGCCCTCGAAGTGGACGTCGCCGCCGAAGGCGAACGTGACCGGTGACGGCTGCGACGGCGCCGCGGTGGTGGTCGAGGTCGCCGAGGACGACGGCGCCGAGGACGACGGCGCACTGGTCGACGGCGCCCGCGTGTGCACGCGCGAGTTGCGCGACGACCCGGCGTCGGCGACGACATAGCCCGCCGCGACCACGCCCACCACGAGCGCGACGACCGCGAGCAGACCCGCCGCGCGTCTCACGACACGATTGTGGCGCCCCTCAGCTGCTGCTGCGTGTCATTCCCGCGCGCTCGCCGCGGATGACGAACTTCGTCGCCATCTTGCGGCTCGCCTCGTCGATCATCTCGTCGCCGAACATCACCGCGCCGCGCCGCTCCTCCTCGGTCGCGGACCGGTACGCCTCGAGGATGTCGTGCGCGCGGTCGAACTGCTCCTGCGTCGGCGTGTACACGTCGTTGATGACCGTGACCTGGTCGGGGTGCAGCGCCCACTTGCCGTCGTAGCCGAGCACGCGTGTCCGCATCGAGTACTCACGCAGCGCGTCGAGCTCGCGGATCTTGAGGAACGGACCGTCGATCACCTGGAGACCGTTCGCGCGGCCGGCCATCAGGATCTTGCTGAAGACGTAGTGGAAGTGGTCGCCCGGGTACTCCGGAACCGCGACACCGGCCGTGAGGACGGGCATCTCCATCGACGCCGCGAAGTCGGCCGGGCCGAAGATGATCGTCTCGGTGCGGGGCGATGCCGCGCAGATCTCCTCGACGTTGATCAGACCGCGAGTGGTCTCGATCTGCGCCTCGATGCCGACGCTGCTCGTGCGCCCGGTCGTCTGCTCGATCTGCGTGAGCAGCAGATCGAGCGCGACCACCTCGGCGGCCGACTGCACCTTCGGCAGCATGATCTCGTCGAGGCGCTCCGACGCGTTCTCGACGACGTGGATGACGTCGCGGTACGTCCACTTCGTGTCCCACGCGTTCACGCGCACGCACAGGACGGTCTCGCCCCAGTCCTGCTCGTTGATCGCCTTCACGACGTTGTCGCGCGCCGCTTCCTTCTCGAGCGGCGCGACGGAGTCCTCGAGATCGAGGAACACCATGTCGGCACCGAGGTTCGGCGCCTTCCCGAGCATCTTCTCGCTCGAGCCCGGGACCGAGAGACAGGAGCGACGGGGCAGGTTGCGTGAGCGTTCGGACATGCAGGTCAGCCTACGCGAGCCGTTCGCCCGCCACCCCACCCGCCCGCGGGCGCGTGGCGGCCGCCGGCGCTACCGTCCGGGCATGCTCGAACCTGTCGCGGACGGTGTGTACGCGTGGCTGCAACCCGGCGGGGAGACGGGGGTGAGCAATGCCGGGGTCATCGTCGACGACGACGGCCTGACGGTCGTCGACACGTTGATGGTGCGGTCGCAGTGGGAGCCGTTCGCGCAGGCGGTCGGCGCGCTCGGGGCGCACGTCCGGCGCGTCGTCCTGACGCACGCGCACGTCGACCACGTCGGCGGGACGACTGCGTTCCCGGACGCGAGCGTCCACGGATCGGCGTTCACGCGCGACCTGGTCGCGCAGGCGATGCCGCTCGACGCGTACAAGGCGTTCATGCCGGCGTTCCGCGAGGGGTTCGACGACCTCGCCGTCACCGGCCTGCGCCCGGTGACGGACGTCGTCGAACGCCCGACGTCGCTGACGCCCCGTGCCGAGATCCTCCCCGCGTCCGGCCACACCGCGGGTGATCTCGTGGTGCTCGTGGACGACGCCGACGTGTGCTTCGCCGGCGACCTGTGCTTCTTCGGGGTGACGCCGCTCGCGTTCCAGGGTGACCCGGCGAGGTGGGTCGACACGCTCGACGAGGTCGTCCAGCTCGCGACGACGATCGTCCCGGGACACGGCCCGATCGGCGGTGCGCACGAGGTGCGCGAGCTGCAGGACTACCTGCGCGCGTGCTGCGACGCGCGCGGCGACGTCGACGCGATCCCCGCGGGCCCGTGGGACGAGTGGATCGAGCGCGACCGCGACGCGATCAACGTCGAGAAGGCCGCGATGATCGCCGCCGGCGACACCGGCATGCCGCCGTCGATGCTGAAGGCGATCGGGCTCGGCTGAACGGGCATCGAAGAGCTTGGCCGAGCACGATTAGCTCGCATTACGATCTATCGCGTGCGGCGCTTCCTTCCCCAGCAGTACCACTTCGAGGCATTCCTCTCGAGCACGAAGCTGCTCCCCATGGCCGCGCTCACCGGGCTGATCGGCGGGCTCGTCGGGGCGGCGTACGTGACCGCGATGAACGCGCTGTCGCAGCTGCTCTTCCCGGCGCCGTGGGCGGCGACGCTGCCGCAGCTCGTGAAGACGCCGTTCAACACCACGATCACGTGGAGCAACGAGGCCCACTGGCTCATCCTCGTCGGCGCCGGTCTGCTGACCGCGGTGGCCGTGAAGCTGATCGGCGACCCCGGTGACACCGAGCTCCTGGTCGACAACATCCACGTGCACGGCGGCGCGCCGGCCGAGGACATCAGGCAGCTGAAGTCGCTGATCCCGATCTCGCTCGTGAACATCGCGGTCGGCAGCGGCATCGGCCCGGAGGCGCCGCTCAGCCAGACCAACGGGACGATCGGGTCGTGGCTGTCGCACCGCTGGCACATCTCCCAGGACGAGACGCGGATCCTCACGATCACCGGGATGGCCGCCGGCTTCACCGTGCTCTTCGCCGCGCCGTTCGGCGCGTCGGTGTTCGCGATGGAGCTGCTGCACCGCAAGAGCCTCCGCTACTTCGAGGTCCTGCTCCCCGCGCTCACCGGGACGATCGTCGGCTACATCGTGTACACGGCGCTCACGACCCTCGGGCTCCGGCCCGTCTGGGACATCGGCTCGGTGCTGCACGTCCCGAACGACCTCGTCCTCGCCGACTTCGGCTGGGCCATCGCGGCGGGGATCGCGGGTGCGCTCATCGCCGCCGCGTTCACGTACCTCGTCGTGCTCACCCGGTGGATGTTCCGCCCGATCCCCGCGCTCGCGAAGCCCGTCGTGACCGGCGTGGCCCTCGGCGCGCTCGCCTTCGCGTCCCCGTACGCGCTGACGTTCGCCGAGCTGCAGCTGACCCATCTCGCCCTCCTGGACAAGGTCGCGATCGCGACGCTGGGCCTCGCCGTCGTCGTGAAGCTCGTCGCGGCCGCGTTGAGCATGGCCGGGGGCTGGAAGGGCGGCTTCATCATCCCGATGTTCTTCTGCGGCTACTGCCTGGGTCGCGCCGGCTCGGAGTTCCTGCCCGGTCACCCGAACGGCGTCGTGCTCGCGGTGTGCCTGATGGTGGCGATCAACGTGGGCGTGACCAAGACCCCGCTCGGCTCGACGCTCGTCGTCACCGAGATGGTCGGGATGCGGCTGCTCCCGACCGCGCTCATCTCGGGGCTGCTGAGCTTCTTCCTCACCTCGAACGTGTACCTGATCGAGAGCCAGCAGCTCCGTGAGGGCATCCACGGCGAGGAGCTCGGGTCGCCCCACGCGCTCACCGCCGACGAGATGGGCATGGAGAACGTCCGCACCGACGAGCACCGCCCCGACACGGACGGGCCGGACACCGACGGGCCGGACACGGACGGATCCGACACGTCCCGGCCGGGAGCGCCCGCCGGCACGGCCGCGGACGGGAGTGGCCACTCGGACGCGCGCGGAACCAGACTCCGCTGACCGGCACGATCATATCGTATTACGATGCTCGTTGGGTTATCCTGCTGACATGCCGCCCGAGCTCACCGACGCCGACTACGAACGACTGCTGGAGTTCCGGACGGGTCTGCGACGGTTCCTCAAGTGGAGCGGCGAGCAGGCCGAGCGCGTCGGGCTCTCACCCGCGCAGCACCAGCTGATGCTCGCGATACGCGGTCACCGTGATCCGCGCGGACCGACGATCGGCGACGTCGCGAACGAGCTCCTGTTGCGTCACCACTCTGCGGTCGGTCTCGTCGACCGAGCCGAGAGCGCGGGGCTCGTGCGTCGCATCCACGATCCCGACGACCATCGCGTGGTACGTCTCCGTCTGACCGCGACGGGAGCGCGGAAGATCCGGCAGCTGAGCGCGGTGATGCTCGAAGAGCTCGACCGGCTCGGTGAGCGTCTGCGGCCGATCTGGTCGGGTCTCGAGGCGCGTGACGAACCGAACGCGCGACGGCAAGGTCGCGTCGTGGCGAACGGGTAACGCGACGCCGCGAGACCACGCGGATCGGACGTATCGCCTCCACCGCCAGAGTTTTTCCCGACGTTTGCGAGGCCCGCGGTTCGTCGTGTGCGCCGCGTGTCACACGCGTCGTGGTCGCCGGCGATCTCCGCGAACGTGCAGGTCACCGCGGTCTTGCACGGGGTGGAAGCGGCTGATTCGCGCCGAGTGTCGCGTTCGCGCGCGGATCCTGTTGCGCGCGATCAGTGGTACAGCCGGGCTGGCGCGCTGCCGATGTAGCTGTCTAGCGTTCGCCGTCGCCCGTGAGCCGCATTCCGCGTTTGCTCGCGGGCTCGTTGTTAGTGTGACCCCGTTTCAACGACGAAACGCGGCGTTCGCAAGGACAAGCAGAGGCTCGTGCCAAAGGGAGTCCCCATGAACCTCCGGGTTGCTCGGATCGTCGTGGTCGTCGGGATCCTGGTGGCTGCTCTCGCCGTCGCACCGCTCGCGGCGAGCGGCTCGCCGATCGACGACAAGCGCGCGCAAGCCGCGCAGATCCAGGCCCAGATCAACGCGAACGGCGACAAGATCGACGCGTTGTCACAGGAATACGACGGCGCCGTCTACAAGCTGCAGCAGATCGACAAGCAGATCGCGGACTCCCAGTCCCGGCTCCAGGTCGCGCAGGCGCAGTTCGACCAGGTGCGTCACGAGGTCGACATCCGCGCCGCCGAGATCTACATGAGCGCGGGCAACGACAACCCCCTCGCCGCGATCGACGTCCAGAACATCAACGACCTCGCCGCGCGCTCGAAGTACGCGGCGGCCGCGACGAGCCGCGACAACGAGCTGATGGATCGGCTCAGCGCGTCGAAGGACCAATTGAAGAGCCAGCGCGACCAGCTCAACCGTGACCGCGCGAACGCGCAGAGCCAGAAGGACCGCCTGTCGAGCGCGAAGACGCAGCTCGAGTCCGCGAACGCGAAGCAGGAAGCGCTCCTCAAGCAGACGAACAACGACATCAACACGCTCGTCGCGCAGTACAAGCGCCAGGCCGCGGCGGCCGCCGCCGCAGCGCAGCGCCAGGCCGCGGCGCAACAGACGCGCGGTGACGGCGGCGGGACGGGGAGCTCCGCGGGCGTGTCGGTGTCGGTCGGGTCGATCCCGCCGACCTCACCGCGGGCGATGATCGCGGTGAACTTCGCGCTCGCGCAGGTCGGCAAGCCGTACGTGTACGACACGTCCGGCCCCGCCACCTACGACTGCTCGGGCCTCACGATGGCCGCGTGGGCCGCGGCGGGCGTGTCGATGCCGCACTACTCGGGCGCGCAGTACGAGATGTTCCCGCACGTGCCGCTCAGCGCGATCCAGCCCGGCGACCTCTTGTTCCGCGGGGCCGGCGGGAGCCAGCACGTCGAGATCTACATCGGCAACGGCATGGTCGTGACCGCGCCGCACACCGGCGACTTCGTGAAGGTCGCGCCGATGGGGAGCGTCCTGCCGCTCGCAGCCCGTCCCGGCTAGACGCTGATCGGGTCGCGCGCCCGGTTCGCCGTACGATCGCCGGGTGACGACACGCGAGACGGACGTTCGCCTGACGCGCTTCTCGCACGGCGCGGGCTGCGCGTGCAAGCTCTCACCGTCCGACCTGCGCACCGTCCTCGGTCTCGTGCACGGGATCGGCGGCGCGCAGGACCCCGACCTGCTGGTCGGCCTGGACACGTCGGACGACGCCGCGGTGTACCGAGTGCGCGACGACCTCGCGATCGTCCTCACCACCGACTTCTTCACACCCATCGTCGACGACGCGTACGACTGGGGACGCATCGCGGCCACGAACGCGCTGTCGGACGTGTACGCGATGGGCGGCACGCCGTTGCTCGCGCTGAACCTCGTCGCGTGGCCGCGCGAAGGCATCCCGTTCGACGTGCTCGCGCGCGTCCTCGACGGCGGTGGTGACGTCGTCCGAGACGCGGGCGCGATCGTCGCGGGCGGCCACTCGATCGACGACCCCGAACCGAAGTTCGGCCTGGCCGTCGTCGGGACGGTGCACCCGGAGCGTGTGCTGACGAACGCGGGCGCGTGTGCGGGCGACGCGCTCGTGCTCACGAAGCCGGTCGGCCTCGGTGTGATCTCCACCGCCGTGAAGCGTGACGTCGCGTCGTCCGAGCTGATCGCCGAGGCGGTGCGCGTCATGACGACGCTGAACGCGGCGGCGCGCGACGCCGTGCTCGCGGTCGGCGACGCCGTCCACGCCGTCACCGACGTCACGGGGTTCGGTCTCCTCGGTCATCTGCGCGAGATGCTCGTCGCGTCGAGCGTCGCCGCGGAGATCGATGTGCCGCGCGTGCCGGTCATCGACGGCGTACGCGATCTGGTCGCGGCCGGGATGATCGCGGGCGGCACACGCCGCAACCATGCGTTCGTGACGCCCGACGTCGAGTGGAACGGGCTCCCCGAGCAGGAGCAGCTGCTGCTCGCGGACGCGCAGACGTCGGGCGGGCTGCTCGTCGCCGTCGACGCGGGCGCGGCGGACGAGCTCGTGACGCAGCTGCGCACGCGTGGTGCGCTCGCTCATGCGGTCGTCGGACGTGTGGTCGAAGGTTCGCCGGGGCGCGTGACGATCAAGGGATGACGAGCATGCCGAGGTCGGCCTCGAGCTGGGGCCTCGGCTTCGCACCGAGCGACGCGCGCTCCATCCGCCCGTTCCGGAACAGCGCGATGAGCGGGATGCTCTGCACGCCGTACTCCTGCGCGAGACGCGGGTTCTCGTCGATGTTGACCTTCACGACCTTGTAGGACCCCTCGCGCATCAGCGCGATCTGCTCCACGATCGGCCCGACCTGCTTGCACGGTCCGCACCACGGCGCCCAGAAGTCGACGATCACGGGGAGGTCGCTCGACAGCACCTCGGTCGGGAACGACGCGGTGTCGACCGCGCGGACCGGACCCTCGGGCGGGTCGGCGGGCACGGGCTCGGACGGCTCCTTTCCGGAGCGGACCTCGGCCAGCCACTGCGCGCCCTGTCGCACGCTCTCGAGCGCGACCTGGTGCTCCATCGGGTACTCGCCGTAGACGACGGGCACGCCGTGCTCCTCCAGGGTGCGGGCCAGCGCGCGACCACGCGCGACGGGGATGAGCGGGTCCTCGGTGCCGTGCTGCACGAGGAAGGGCGTGTGCTGCGCGCCGTCCCAGTCGTAGTCGACACCCTCGTTCTCGGGGAGGTAGGTGCTCATGGCGAGGACCGCGGCGGGATGCACGCGCGCGCTGCGGCGCAGGCCCAGCGCGACAGCCATCGCGCCGCCCTGCGAGAACCCGCCGACGACGGCGTCCGCGCGTGCGAGGCCGTGCTCCGTGCACGCGTCCTCGAGCAGGTCGTCGAGCGCGTCGAGGTTCGCGAGGAACGTGACGTCCGATGCTCGCGCGTCACCGGTGACGCCCGCGATGTCGTACCAGGCGAACCCGGGCGGCGCGGCGATGGGCCCGCGTGGCAGGACGGTGACGAAGTGGCCGTCGGGATCGAGGTACGGCAGGAGCCCGGCGAGGTCGCGCTCGTCCGCGCCGAACCCGTGCACGAGGAGCAGCAGCCGCTCCGCGTTCGGGCCGCGCACCACGTTCGTCACCAACGCCATGTGTCCTCCCGGTGGATGGTCACGGTCGCCTCGGCGGGCTCGCCTTAGGCTCCGCGGTCGTGGAGTTCCGCCGGCACCGCCTCCCCAGCCTCGCGCAGCTCCGCCAGTTGCAGCACCGGTGGCACCGTGTCCTGGTCCTGTCGGCCCTGACGGGATTCGTCACCGGGCTGCTCGTCGCGGGGTTCGACTGGATCACCTCGCAGGTCCTGCTCGCGCACGTCGAGCAGCTGCCCCACGTCGCGCTCGCGGTCGCTCCGGCAGTGGGGCTCGTGTGCGCGACGGCGGCGTTGCAGTACCTCGGGCCGCGCGCGTCGCCGTCGACGTCCGACGAGTACCTGCACGTGTACCACGACCGGCACCTGCGAATGAACCTGCGCGAGTTCCCGGCGAAGGTGCTCGCGTCGATCGCGACGTTGGGATCGGGCGGTGCGATGGGCTTCGAGGGCCCGTCGATCTACATCGGCGCCGCGACGGGCTCGTTCCTGCAACGCCGGTTCAGCCGCTTCTTCTCGCGCGACGACTCCAAGCTGCTGCTCGTCGCGGGCGCGTCGGCCGGGGTCGCCGCCATCTTCAAGGCCCCGGCAACGGGCGCGCTGTTCGGGATCGAGGTCCCGTTCCAGGAGGACACCGCGGCGCACGCGATCCTTCCCGCGCTCGTGTCGTCGGCCGCGTCGTACCTCACGTTCATCGCGCTGCACGGGACCGCACCGCTGTTCGCCATCTCGGGTCAGCCGCGCTTCGACGCCGTCGACCTGCTCGGCGCGGTCGGCATGGGCGTGCTGTGCGGGCTCGGGGCACGCGCGTTCGTGTGGTTGCTGCGCGTCGCGAAGGACTGGTCCGCGACGGCGCCCGTGCCGCTGCGACTCGTCGTCGGCGGTGGCGGCCTCGCGGCCACGGCGGCGCTCGGGTTCCTGCTCTACGACGGCTCGCCCGTCACGATCGGGCCCGGGTACCGCGCGATCGCGTGGTCGCTCGGCGACCGCGCCTTCCATCTCGTGTTGCTGCTGTTCGTGCTGCACGCGATCGCGACCGCGTGCACCATCGCGGGAGGCGGTGCCGGTGGGACGTTCATCCCGCTCGTCGTGCAGGGATGGCTGCTCGGGCGGGTCGTGACCTCCGCGGTCGGCTCGTCGACCTCGCTGTTCCCGGTGATCGGCGCGTCCGCGTTCCTGGGCGCGGGCTACCGCACGCCGATCACGGGCGTCGTGTTCGTCGCCGAGTCGACGGGACGGCCCGGCTTCGTCGTCCCCGCGCTCGTCGCGACCGCGATCTCCCAGCTCGCGATGGGACGGTCGTCGATCACGCCGTACCAGCGTTCACGACGTCCGAGCCTGCTCGAGCGGCGCTTCGACCTCCCCGTCACGGCCGCGCTCGTCCCCGACCCCGACGTCTGCCATCCGGACATGACGCTCGACGAGCTCGTCGACCATCACTTCCTGCGAGCACGGGCCAAGACGATCCCGGTGCTCGGCGACGACGGGTCGTATCTCGGCATGGTGCGTCTCGACGACGTCGTCGCGATCCCACGCGACGAGCGCGCGGCGACGAGCGCCGGTGACGTCATGCGCGACGACGCGCCGATCGCGCACGCCGAATGGGACCTCCGCCAGGCGATGCGCGTCATGGAAGAGGCGGACGTCGACCGGCTCGCCGTCCTCGACCGCGGTCGGCTCGTCGGTGTCGTCACCACCTCCGAGATCGTCCGCCTCGACGAGATCCTCGGCGAAACGGAGGAATAGCGCTTCGCGCGG
>Ga0070739_10003889_pt1 | contig 18155 bp, 15 predicted proteins | sample Coa_R1_7_FD_66445 | JGI IMG/M metagenome (GOLD analysis project Ga0070739, IMG submission 66445) | Surface soil microbial communities from Centralia Pennsylvania, which are recovering from an underground coalmine fire - Coalmine... | ecosystem: Environmental > Terrestrial > Soil > Unclassified ... | reverse complement strand
TCCTGCGCAACATGCGCCAGATCGGCTACAGCGGCAACGGCTCGATTATCAGCGGCGGCAATCACATCGCCGGGCATGATGCCAGCGCGCGAAGCGCGTCCACCGGTCCACACGGCCGTCACCCGAAGGCCAGCGGCTTCGGCCACTCCCAGGCCATACAGCGCCAGCAGCCGGCCAGTCACTGGAACTGGCCGGTGGAGCGCCTCATCTATGCTCTGTACATCCATCACCAAAGGATGGCCGGCGCAATCAGCGATGACGCCCAGCAGATCGCCATCGAGCGTGAACAGCCCGCCTCCCACCAGGGCTTCCGAAAGCGGCACGCTCGAATACACCTGGGTGTAGGCGAAATCGCCGCAGCGCGCCGGACCACTGCTTTGGTACAGCCCCTGGGCGAAGACCGGCTGGCGTTCGGCGTTGCGCGCCACGGCGAGGACCCAATCGCCGGCTGAAATCTCGGCGGCAGCCGGCCTCGGAGACGCCGGCGCCGGCCGGTCATGCGGCGGGATATCGAACACCTCGAGCGTACCGTCGGCAGGCGAAGCGGCGCGGGTCAGGTCGAACACGTCACCCCGGGAGTTCACGGCCGATACGGTCGCGCGGTCAACGCCGGAGGTGACGGCCTTGTCGTCGCGCACGACGGCGGTGTACGGCGGCTGCTTGATGTAGAGCAGGTGAACAGCGGCGCGGTCGGCGGCGTCGGACAGGAACTCGGCTAAGTCATCCAGCCGCCGCTGCGTGGTGGTTTGCTGGAGGCGGAACAGCTCCGATTCCGACAGTTGCTGCGCACTCGCTTGTTTTCTGGGTTTGAAGACGATGCCGAGGGCCAGGATCACACCGGCGGCAGCCAGCAGAACGAGAGAATACCGGCTGTGAAGTGAGAGCCTGGGCATGCGCTCTGACGATGATACGACCTCGCGTCAGGGCGCGAATTCGTAGCAACACCCAACTTCGGGTGGGTGATCGTTCACATAGGCGGTGCAAACCCTTCAATTGACGCCGCCGTTCTTTGGCCGGGCGAGTGCAGCCGGACGATCGACAATCCAGCAAGCCGTCCGGAGGTTCTCATGGACCTGCTTCCATCCCCGGAAGACGTTCTCGCGCTCCTGCGCCGCACTGGCGCGCTGCGCGACGGTCATTTCGCCTACACCCCCGAGATTCATACCGACCAGCATCTGGAAACGGCCCTGGCCATGCGGTCGTGGCAGAACGCGAGGCTGCTGAGCGTGGCTTTAAGCCGGCTGGTGCGCGGTGAGATAGCGCTGCGCGCCGTGCTGCCGCAACTCTCGATTGTGGCGGCCAGCGCGTCAGGGATTCCGATCGCCTGTGGTCTGGCCGAAGTCCTTCACCCGGCGAAGGTTTACTGGGTGGAGCGCGACGACGCCGCCGGCCCGGTTCGCTTCGCCCAGTTCCTGCGCCCGTGTCCCGGTGAAAAGGTGCTGGTGGTCGACGATTTCATCCACTCCGGCCGCCATCTTGCGGAGGCGGCGGAACTGCTGCAGTCCTGCGATGCGAAGGTGGAGGGCATCGCGGTGCTGATTCGGCAGCCGAATGGGACGGCGATCAGCTTCGGGCAGGTCCCCGTCCTGTCGCTGGCGTCCGTTCCGGCGCCACATTACTGGAAGGCTGCTGATTGCCCGAGGTGCCGGCGTGGAGAGCCGGTCGAGGGAGAGGCTCACGATCTTTTGCGGGAGGCCGCGGCCTGCGCCTCCGCACGATGAACGGACCCGCGCGCGACCGCGCACGGTTCCGAAACACTGGCCCGCGACCGCTACGTACCCGAGGCGGCGCTCAACCTGAAGAAGGAGGCTGTTGCTAATGCTCGCAGCAGTTAAGGAAAGAAACGCTTATGAGGTAGCGCTCGAGAATTTCGACATCGCTGCCGATGCGCTGGGCCTAAGCGGCGATATGCGCGAGATGATCCGCTTTCCGGAGCGGGCTCTTACGGTGACCGTTCCTGTCCGCATGGATAACGGGCGCATCCGGCGGTTCGAAGCGTACCGGGTGCAGCACAGCACCGTCCGCGGCCCCGCGAAGGGCGGCATCCGTTATCACCCGAACGTGACCCTGGACGAGGTCAGGGCGCTTGCCACATGGATGACGTGGAAGTGCGCCGTGGTGAATATCCCGTTCGGCGGGGCCAAGGGCGGCGTCACCTGCAACCCGAAAGAGATGTCCCCCGGCGAGCTCGAGCGCCTGACGCGGCGGTACGCCAGCGCCATTCTGCCGCTGATCGGACCGGAGCAGGACATCCCCGCGCCCGACGTGTATACCAACCCGCAGACCATGGCCTGGATCATGGACACCTACAGCATGACCAAGGGCTATGCGGTTCCGGGTGTGGTGACCGGAAAGCCACTGAGTTTGGGCGGATCGCTGGGGCGTAACGAGGCAACCGGCCGGGGCGTGTTCTACACCATCCAGTCGGCGTGCGAACATCTGCGTCTGCCGATCGATGGCGCGCGCGTCGTGGTGCAGGGGTTCGGCAATGCCGGATCGATCAGCGCGCAGCTGCTGTCCACGCTGAATGCGCGGATCGTCGCCGTAAGCGATTCCACCGGCTGCGTATACAACCGCAACGGGCTGGACATGACGAAGCTGCTGCGGCACAAGGAGATGACCGGCCGCGTGGCGGGCTTCCCGGATGCCGAGCCGATCGGCGTGGAAGAGATGATCGGGCTGGACTGCGAGATCTTTGTGCCGGCGGCGCTCGAAAACATGATCCACGAAGAGAACGCGTATCGCATTCGCGCGAAGATCGTGGCCGAAGCAGCGAACGGACCGCTGACGCCGGAAGCTGACATCATCATGGGCGAGAAAGGGGTATTTGTAATCCCCGACATCCTGTGCAATGCCGGCGGCGTGACGGTGTCCTACTTCGAGTGGGTGCAGGATGAGCAGCACCTGTTCTGGGAGGCCAGCGACATCTTCGCGAGACTGGAGCGGGTGATGAAGATCGCCTTCAACGACGTGCTGAAGATCCATCTCGACCGTCGTGTCAACATGCGCACCGCAGCCAACATGCTGGGGATCGGCCGGGTAGCGGAGGCGACCACGCTTCGCGGGCTGTATCCGTGATGTGATTTGGTTACGGCCACTCAGGCCGCCCTGTGCGGGGCTTGAAAGCAGGCGGCCAGAGTTCCGGCCGGCCGCGATCAGCCAGGCTACACCTGATAACCGGGCGCGCGCAGCGCATGGCCGCCCGGCTCCGTCTTCGCATACAATGGCCACGGACTCGACTCCACCCCGGAGGAACAAACATGAGGGCGACGATGCTCGCCGTGGCTGGATCGTTGCTCACGGTGATGGGCGTATTCGCGCAGGACGCCGACTCGCTCCAGCGCGATTTCCTTAACCCGCCGACGTCCGCGCGACCGCGGGTTTGGTGGCACTGGATGAACGGCAACATCACCAGGGAAGGCATCCAGCGCGACCTCGAGTGGATGAAGCGCGTCGGCATCGGGGGACTGCAGAACTTCGATGCTTCGCTCATGACGCCAAAAGTGGTGGACAAGCGGCTCGCGCACATGACTCCGGAATGGAAGGATGCGTTCCGCTACGCCGCAACGCTTGCGGACCAGCTTGGCCTGGAAATGGCCATCGCGTCTTCGCCCGGCTGGAGCGAAACGGGTGGCCCATGGGTCCGGCCAGAACAGGCGATGAAGAAGTTGGTGTGGAGCGAGACGCGCGTGCCGGGCGGGGCGAGATTCGGTGGGACGCTGGCGCATCCGCCGTCGGTCACCGGTCCATTCCAGGGCGTTGCGCACCACGAGGATTTCGCCGCGCCCGGATCGGAAGCGAGCGGGCCCCAGTATTATGCCGATGCGGCGGTGGTCGCGTATCGCCTGCCCGCGGCAGCGGCCGCCGCGGCGCAGCCGGCGAAACCCAGGTCGAATGCCGGCCCGATTGACCCCGCTCCGCTGATGGATGGCGACCTCGCCAAAGGCGTCCAAATCCCGATCTCCGACGGGCATGCCTGGGTGCAGTACGAATACCCGGCGGCGCGGACGATCTATGCGGCTACCGTGGCCCGGCCCGCGGTTGGAATGTTCGAGTCCTCCGCCCCGCTGAAGTTCCGGCTGGAATCCAGCAACGACGGCGAGACGTTTCAGACGGTGATCGATATTCCCGGGACGCAGGTACCGGAGGCGACGGTTGGCTTCCCGCCGGTAACGGCCCGGTACTTTCGCCTCGTGATCGAGAGCACGCCCACGGCCGGAAGTCTGGGCCATTTCGACGCCGCGCCGGGCGCGGACCTCGGGTTCCTGGGGACCATGGCCGCCGCCTCACCGAAGAAGGCAGCCGAGGTGAACGAATTCGTGCTGCACGAGAGCCCTGTCATCAATCGGTGGGAGGAGAAAGCGGGCTTCGGGCTTGTGCCCGATTATTATGGCATCGCCAGTCCACCCCTCGATCCGAGATTCGCGGTCGCTCCGGCGGACGTTGTCGATCTCACCGGCCGTATGCATGCCGATGGTTCGCTGGAGTGGACTCCGCCCGCGGACGGGCAGTGGGTCATCCTGCGTCTGGGGTATTCGCTTACCGGCACGACCAACCACCCGGCGACGGCAGAGGCGACCGGACTCGAAGTGGACAAGCTCGACGCGCGGGCGGTGAAATCCTACATCGAAACGTATCTGAATTCGTACTCCGGATTTCTCGGACCCGATCTGATGGGGCGACGTGGGGTGCGCGCGCTCCTTACCGACAGCATCGAAGTGGGCCCGTACAACTGGACCCCCGACCTGCCGGCCCAGTTCAAGCGGCTGCGCGGTTATGATCCAACTCCGTTCCTGCCCGCGCTAACCGGAGTGGTGGTCGGCAGCGCCGAGCAGAGCGACGCGTTTCTATGGGATTTCCGCCGCACGCTCGCTCAGCTCACGGCCCAAAGCCACTACGGGCAGATCGCGAAAACGGCGCATGAGCGCGGCCTCACTTACTACGGCGAGTCGCTCGAAGGCTCGCGCGTGTCGATCGGAGATGACATGGAGATGCGGCAGAACGCGGATATCCCCATGGCTGCCATGTGGACCTTCCCGCCCGCGAAGGGACCGCGTTCGAACTATGTCATCGACATTCGGGGGGCCGCGTCTGTCTCCAATATCTACGGTCAGAATCTGGTCGCCGCGGAATCGATGACCTCGGCCATGGTTCCCTGGGGCTTTTCGCCGCGCATTCTCAGGCCGATTATCGACCTCGAATTCGCGCTGGGCGTGAACCGCCCGGTCATCCACACCTCCGTGCATCAGCCGATCGAGAAGAAGCCGGGCCTCACGCTGCTCATCTTCGGTCAGTATTTCAACCGGCACGAAACATGGGCCGAGGAGGCAGGACCGTGGATCACTTACATCGCACGAAATGCGTTCATGTTACAGCAGGGTAAGTTCTGCGGCGATGTCGCTTACTTCTACGGGGAGGAAGCGCCCCTGGCCGGATTGTATGGCGAGGACCGCGCGTTGCCGAAGGACATTCCGATCGGCTATGGGTTCGATTTTGTCAACTCCGACGTGCTCCTGCATAAGCTCACGGCTGCCCATGGTGGGCTCGAAACGCCCAGCGGCATGCATTACCGCGTGCTTTACCTCGGTGGGAGCAGCGGCAGGATGACGCTGCCGGTTCTGCGGCGTATCCGCGAACTGGTGAACGCCGGCGCGGTTGTGGCCGGAGAGCGCCCGACCGGCTCTCCGAGCCTCGCCGATAACGCTTCCGAAGTCGCCGCCATTATCGAAGAGCTGTGGGGCAGCGGCGGGAAGGTCCTCCAGGGCGTGGATGCGAACCAGGCGCTGGCCTCACTGCACGTCGCCCGCGACTTCGATTCCAGGGGCAGCGGGGCGGAGGAGATCATGTTCGTGCATCGCCGCGTGGCCGACGGGGAGATCTATTATCTGGATAACCGGACGGAGCGTGCGCAGGACCTGAATGCGTCGTTCCGTGTTGCCGGGAAACGTTCCGAGCTTTGGCACGCCGACAGCGGCCGGATTGAGCCCGTATCGTACCGGGTGGAGGACGGCCGCACGACGGTTCCGCTGCATCTGGATGCAAACGAGTCCGTATTCGTAGTGTTCCGTCAGCCCGCTTCCACGCCGGCGGCGACGGTTCCGCCGCGCCGCGAGACGCCGCTTGCTACCGTGCCGGGCCCGTGGAAGATCCGCTTCGCCCCGAACCTCGGCGCTCCGCAAGAAGTCACTCTGGACCGACTCGCCTCCTGGACCGAGAATGCCGAGCCCGGTGTGAAATACTTCTCCGGCGCGGCAACCTACACGAAGACAATCGACGTTCCCACGGCGTGGCTGAACGGCGGCCAGCATCTCTCGCTCAATCTCGGTGAGGTTCGCGAACTGGCTGAAGTATCCATCAACGGACGATCGCTCGGGATTGTGTGGCATCCGCCGTATCAGATCGATGTCACGGACGCCCTGAAAGCCGGCCCGAACACGCTCGAGATTAAGGTAATAAACCTGTGGGTCAATCGCCTCATAGGCGATCAGCAGCCGGGAGCGAAGAAGTACACGTTCACGGTCATGCCCACTTACAAAGCGGATGCGCCGCTTCGTCCTTCGGGTTTGCTCGGCCCGGTCACAATTCTCCAACTCAACTGAGCGGGATGGGCCCCGTCACCCTATCCGTATTCCCAGCATGTTGCCCAATATGTGGTATAGCAATATATAGCTATGTCATCTGACGACCGCGAGCTCAAGAAAGGCAGCGCGGAGTTGTTGATTCTCTCGCTGCTGGAAGACCGGCCGCGCCACGGGTACGAAATCAGCAAACTCATTTCCTCGCGTTCCGAGGGCGCGCTCACGTTTCAGGTTGCCTCGCTGTATCCACTGCTCTATCGCCTGGAGGGGCGCGGCTGGATCCGAGGGAAATGGATGGAAAAGCCCGGCGAGCGCCGGCGGCGGTACTACAAGCTCACCGTCGAAGGGCAGAAGGTGCTGGCAGCGAAACGGCGTGGCTGGCAGGAGTTCGCCGAAGCGATGCGCCGAATCACGGGAATCGAATATGCCTGACTGGAAGCAAATCGTGCGACAGCGGCTCGCCGGCCTGATGCTCGATGGCGCGCGCGAATCCGAGGTTGTCGAGGAACTCGCGCAGCACATGGACGATCGCTACAACGAGCTGCTCGCCGGCGGCGTGGCCGCAGGGGAAGCGCGCCGGCTCGCGCTCGATGTTCTGAACGCAAGCCTTTTGGCCGCGGAGCTTCGTCACCGCGATCGGCCGCTCCCTGAACCCCGCGCGGGGCTTTTCTCCGGTTTGTTTTTTGACCTGCGCGTCGCCTGGCGCGCCATAGGGGCGCGGCCCGGATTCAGCGCCATGGTGGTGGGGATGCTCGCGCTGGCCATCGCCGGCAACGCCGCCATATTCAGCATCTTCAATGGCATGTTTCTGCGGCCTCTGCCGTTCCGGAATTCCGACCGCCTCGTGGACCTGAACGAAACGGCGCCGAAACGAGCTATGAACCGGATCTACGTATCCGAGCCGGACGCGGTCAGCTGGCGATCCGCGAACCGCACCTTCGACAGCATGGTCTTCTTCATTCACCCGGAATGGAATCTCGCCGGATTCGGACCGCCGCAGCGGGTGCATGGCGCGGCGGTAACGCGCGACATGCTCCGCGTCCTCGGTTTGAAGCCGCTGCTGGGGCGCAATTTCAGCTCCAGTGAGGAGAAGCCGAACGGGCCGAAGGTCGCGCTGCTCAGCTATGATTCCTGGCGGCGGTTCTTCCATGGCGATCCAGCGGTGCTGGGCCGCACCATCCGGCTTTCAGGCGCGGCATACAGCATCGTGGGCGTGCTTCCGAAGGAGGCCATCCTTCCCGACCGCGCCTCCATCTGGACGCCTCTCGCTCTCGCCGGCGACCTGCGCAACGGCTGGTATCTCGCCGGAATCGGCCGCCTCAGGCCGGGCGTTTCGATCGAACAGGCTCGCGCCGACCTGCTTCGCATTCACCGGTCCATGATCCACAGCGGCTACAGCGAGAATGCCATCACGTCCCCGACCGTGATTCCAGTGCGCGATGTCGACGTCGGCGACTATCGCGCGGTGAGCCATATTCTGTTGGGCGCGGTCGGCGTGGTCCTGCTGATTGCCTGTGTGAATATCGCGGCCCTGATGATGGTGCGGGCCGGCGCTCGCGGACGGGAAATCGCCATCCGCACGGCAATCGGCGCTTCGCGCGCCCGCATCGTCCGCCAGTTGCTCACGGAGACTCTGCTGCTGGCGATACTCGGAGGTGCGCTGGGTGTGGCGCTGGGCTATGGCGTTTTGCAGGGGATGGTCGGTCTGATGCCGTCCGATGATTTGCCGCAATGGCTGAGTTTCCCGATGGATTTGCGGTTTATCGGGTTTTGCCTCTTGATCACCGCCGCCTCGGCGGTACTGTTCGGAGTGGCGCCGACGCTGCACGCCTCGCGCGCGGATACCGCGTCGTCCCTGCACGAATCGAGCACGCGGACCTCGCTGTCCGGCCGGCAGCGCCGTAGCCTGGCTGCGCTCGTGGCGTGCGAAATCGCCCTCGCGGTGATGCTGCTCATCTCCGCGAGCCTTCTGGTTCAGGCTTTCCGGACGGTGCTGCACACGGACCCGGGATTCCGCCCCGAGAACACCCTGACCTTCAGCCTGGAACTGCCGGAACTGAAATATACGAAGCCCGCGCAGCGCGCCGCGTTCTACCACCAGCTTCTCGACAGTCTTCACGCGCTGCCGGGGGTGCGCGCGGCCGGCGCAACATCAGCGCTGCCGCTTGACGGCTGGTGGGGCTGGAACTTCGCTGCTGAAGGAGCGCCGGCGCCTGGCCCGAACAATCCGAGCCCGGTCATTCTTCAGGTGGTTACCACCCCCGCGTACTTCGATGCCATCGGCATGACCGTTCTGGCCGGCCGCCGTTTCGACGAGCATGATGACGTACTCAGGGTTGGCCGCGACTGGTGGTGGATGGAGCCCGGACCGGGACTCGTAGCCATTGTGAACGAGAGCTTCGCTCGCCATTTCTGGCCGGGACGCAACGCGGTCGGCCGACGCATCCGCCACGATGCGCCGGGCTCGCCCTGGATGACTGTCGTGGGCGTCGTCCGCGATGAAAAGCATTTTGGGCTGGATCAGCAGGCCAGGCCCGCCGTTTACTTTCCATACGGCGAGGCGCCGAGGCCGGAGATGAGCATCGTGCTGCGAGGCGCCGCCGAGCCGGAATCGCTGCTCCCCGCAGTACGCGAGGTGATTCGCCATCTCGATCCCGAATTGCCCATATATGACGTGCGTTCGATGTCGCAGCGCCTGCGGGAAGCTCTGTGGGTTCGGCGCGCGTATTCCGGGCTGTTCGGCGCGTTCGCAATTGTCGCGCTGCTGTTGGCGGCCGCGGGCACTTACGGCGTTATCGCCTGGGCGGTGAGCCAGCGCACGCACGAGATCGGGATTCGTATGGCTCTGGGAGCAGCGCCGGGTCAGGTTCTGGGATCGGTGCTCCGCGATGGAATGTGGCTCGTCATCGGCGGCAGCGCAGCGGGCCTGCTCTGCGCTCTGGTTGGCGCACGAGTTCTTCAGACGATGCTTTATGGCGTGAGCCCACGCGATCCGCTGATTTACGCGGGCGTCATCGCCGGCGTTGCGGGTGTTGGTCTGCTGGCCAATTTCGTGCCGGCGCTCAGAGCTGCGTCGGTGGACCCGGTGCGCGCGCTGCGCACCGAATAGCGGCGCGTGCGGCATCGCACAGAATTACCGTAAGAGCTCGGAAGACGATTGCGCGCTTTGTCATCCAGGCGTACAATTTTGTCGGATCTTCCGGCGCAACTGCCAGGGCGTGGATCTTCCAGAGGATGCCATATGACGAGACTTGTCGTGTACGGCACGGAAGTGGAAGTGCTCGAGGCTAACGAGGAGCTGGGATTCGCCGAGCCTGCCCCAGTGCCGATTTACTCACATCTGGGCAGGCGGATCGATCCGGTGAACCTGGAGATCGCTTTTCTGGATTACTGTGTCCGCCACGGCTGGGTGGCCGTGGTGCGGGAGGGCGATTCGGATTCCTTCTTCCTTACCGACGAGGGCGAGAGGGAGCTGCGGGAAGCAGGAATTTCGACGCTCGGCTGAGCGCGTGGAGCGCTACTGAGTCCAGAGCGGTTTGCCGTCGATGTCTCGCAGGTAGACCGTGACGTCGTGGCGCCGGATTTCGCGCGCCAGCACAACCTCGCCTGTCTCGCACCTGGTTTTGGATCCCGTTGCGCGAACCTCCTCGCCGCGGGTGAATTTGAAACCGAAATCCTTCACAAAGGGGCCGGGGCCGACATAGACGTCAACATCGCCTTTCTTCTCCGTGGCCACAAGCAGATGTAATCCGGGCAGCGCTCCTGTGGGCGTATCGCGAAGCTCTGCGATGACCCCGGCGATATCGATGGTCGTTGCACGGTCGTAAACCGGTGCGGCCGGTTTAGGCGACCGGCCGGATGCCGTCTGCCCCAGCAGAACGGCTGCGCAAAGGAAGGCAGTCAGCGGGCGCACATCGCGCCTCCGGTACGACTATGAAGCGGCGGAGCGCCCTCGGCAATAACAGAATCGTATTAGATCGACGAACAACAAAAAACCTTATCCAGCGCGGCCGTCCGGGTTTAAGATTGAGGCGAATCGAGGTGGGTCATGTCCCTCGCGAGCGTGCACGAGGTGCAGCTGCAAAACGATGAGCTGGACATCGTGATGGAGTTGCTGGAACGGGAGCTGCGTGGGCTGCCCGTTGAGATCCATCACACGTACCACAAGGAGTTTCGGGACCAGCTGCGCAGCCGGCTGAAGCTGGTGGAGGAGTTACTGCAGCGGCTGCAGGCGGCCTGAAGACGAACGTACAGGTCCGGTCCGGCGTGCGGGCGCGCCGGTCGAGTCAGAAGCTTTGAGGAGTTTCCTGGCGTAAGGAGGCTTGTCATGCCAGTCAGAGAGTTGTGCGAATACCTCGACAGCAACGGCGTAAAGTATGAGCTCATCGAGCACTGCACCGCATTCACGGCGCAGGGAATTGCGGCCCTGACGCATACGCGCGGTCGCGAGTTCGCGAAAACAGTGATCCTGAACATGGACGGGGAACTCGTGATGGTGGTGGCGCCGGCTTCGTATCACATCGACGTGCCGATGCTGAGGGCGTCCGTCGGAGCGACGTCGCTGCAACTGGCCACGGAAGCCGAGTTTCGCGACAGGTTTCCCGGCTGCGAGACGGGCGCCATGCCCCCGTTTGGCAATCTTTACGGCATGCCGGTGTATGTGGACGAGAGCCTGACCACGGTGCAGGATATCGCTTTCAATGCCGGCTCGCATCGCGAATTGATGCGCATGTCCTGGAAGGATTTTGCGCGCCTGCTGAATCCGCGCATTGTGCACTGCACGCCCTGGCGCGCCGCTGTACACGCGGCATGAGCCGATCACGTCGCCTGACTCTCCCCGCTGACCTGTTGGACATCACGCAGCGCAGGTGAGATGAGGCCGCCGACCCCGGCGAGGATGCAGGCCACCCCGGAGACCGCAATCACCAGCGGCGCCGGCAAATATTGCAGCAGGACACCGCCGGCAGCGGCCCCCAGCGGCGCCGCTGCCGCGACCAGCGAATGCCGCGCGCCGAATACCTGGCCGCGGATCTCCGCCGGGACCATACGCTGCAGCAGCGTGGTCTCGATCGGCGTATAAGGCGCCCAGGATGCTCCACCGGCGGCGAGAAACACCATGGCGAGCGGCAGGTCCCGGATGAAAAACAGCGGGCACAGCAGCGCCCCCCACAACACCGCAATCATCGGCAGCGCCACGCGCGCGCCAGCGCTGCGACAGCGTGGTCAGCGTCAGCACGCCCGCGAACGACCCTGCTCCAAAGCCGGTCCACAGCAGCCCGTATCCGCCGGCGCCGGCGTGTAATATCTGGCTGCTGTAGACCGGCAGAGCCGCTTCCAGGGGGCCATAGGAGAAGAAGAAGACCAGCGAGAGAAGTGTGAGCGCGGGGACACACGGCACGCTGAACAGCGCCCCCAGGCCGAGCCAGCGATTAGTCGTCGCAAGCGACGGTGCAGCCCGTTTGCGACTGACCGTGGGCAGCGTCAGCACCAGCAGGCCCATCAGCAGGAAGCTGCCCGCGTCGATCAGGAGCGCCCACGGAGCGCCGAGCCTCGCGACGGCGAAGCCGGCCGCTACCGGCCCGGCGAGATACGAAAACTGCACGCTCATCGCGGTCAGCGCATTCGCGCGCTCCAGAGCTGCGTGGCTTACGAGCTGCGGCATGAAAGCCCGCACGCCTGCCGCTGTCGCCGGCGACAGCGCTCCGGCGAGCAGCGCCAGCACGAAAACGTGCCACAGCCGCAACCATCCCAGTGCGCAGAGCGTGGGAATCCCGGCGATCAGCGCCGCTCGCGCCAGATTGTCGACGCCCATAACCAGCCGCGGCTGCCACCGATCCAGCAATCGCCCCAGCAGCGCCCCCGTGAGGATCCCAGGAAGCTCGAAGCAAAGAATAACGAGCCCGACCGCCGCGCCGGAGCCGGTCAGCTGCAGGACGAACCAGAGCAGCGCGATCGTGGTGAACTGGTCGCCGAGGTACGAGACGCTCAGCCCCAGCCAAAGCCGCTGGAACGCGGCGCTGCGCATTGGTCTGTCAACAGCGGCGATGCGGGCCTAGCCCTCGCCTTCATGAGATTCAGCGCCACCGCCGCGTGGATCAAGCCGCTGAGCGCCGCCTCATTCACCTTTTCGCCCTCGCGTGTGTCGACCGCGCGCCGGACATTGCCGTCGAGGCTGCAGTTGAACAGACGGGCCGGGTCCTTCAGCGCCGCTCCCCTGGCAAATGTAAGCTTGACGTGGTCCTTGTATGTTTCTCCCGTACACACGATGCCGCAATGCGACCACACGGGAGTGCCCCGCCACTTCCACTCCTCGACCATGTCAGGGTCAGCCGCGCGGATGATCGAGCGCACCTTCGCCAGCATGTTACCGCGCCAGTCAACCAGTTCCCTGATCCGGTCGTCGATCAACGCAGACGGTGTCTTCATAGCGCACCGACGCCGGCGCCTGCTTTGTTTGCGCGGCGCCACCGCGCGCTATAGGGCAGCATGAACAGGTACAGGCCCGTGAACAGGAGCAGCACGAGCGGCGCCCCCGCCAGCAGGCCCACCCAGTTCCTGTATCCGCCAGTTATCACAGCGATGAGGTTGACGATGACCCCCAGCGTAAACGCAATCGACAACCAGCGGTGCGTCTGCCGAATCCACTTATTCCAGTTCATTGAGACCTCCTGTCCGTTTCAACGCCAAACTGCTTCGCGTACTCCGCCTGCAGCCGCCGCCAACCACTGAACTTCATGGCCTCCGCGCCGGCGACGCGGCCGATCGGACGCCCACTCAGAAGCCGATCCAGGACATCGAATGCAATGTGCCAGCCCGCTGCGCCCCACGAGATGAACCGGCGATCGATGTTGCTCCACAGCGTCAGGCGCGTGCCGCTTCCGGACGCCTCCAGTTCCCAACGCATATCGCCGTACTCGAGCACCTGGGGAGCCTCGGCTCGCGTCACTGGTGTTTGTAAGGTGTTCCCCGTTCCCACCCAGGTGAGATTCACTGTTCCCGTGGCGCCCAGATTCCCATCCGCCTCGAACGGCGCCCACTCCCGCAGATGCGCCGGGTCCGTAATTGCCTCCCAGACTTTCTCCGGCGGGTGGCGCAGTTCTCTGACGAGAATCAGCGTCCACTTGTCTCCTTCGTTGCGCACTACCTGCGCGCCGCTGGCCGGACCCGGCTCGTATCGCTCGCTGTCGATCATTTGCCCTGCCACGTCAGCTGCGTCACCTGAATGCGATTGCCGCAGGTGTCGTTCAGCATCGCGATCTTCGAAGCCGTGACGTCTGTCGGCGGCATGGTGAACTCCGCGCCCTGCGCCTTCATCCGCTCATAATCGGCCTGCAAATCGTCGGTGAAGAACATCGCCGCGGGCTGGCCCTGCTCGAACAGCGCCTGCTGATACGCTTTTGCCGCTGGATTGTTATTGAGCGCCAGTTGCAGCTCCGTCCCGTCCGGGTTCTCGGGTGAGGTCACGGTCAGCCAGCGATACGGCCCCTGGCTGAAGTCGGACTTCTTCACGAACCCGAGCACCTCGGTATAGAAGCGGAGCGCCTTCTCCTGGTCGTCCACATAGACACTCGTCACTTTGATCTTCATCACTGTCGGTTCCTTTTCCTTGGTGTTGGTTCATCCATTCGGTCGAGATGGCGTTCCAGAGCGTCCACGTGAGCGGACCAGAACCGCCGGAAGGGCGCCAACCAGTCGTCCACCTCCCGAAGCGGTTCAGGCTTCAGGCGATAGAGACGGCGCTGTGCGTCCACTGTGGATTCCACGAAACCGGCGTCCCGCAGCACGCGGAGGTGCTTTGACACCATGGGCTGCGGCATATGAAGCTGGCGCTCGATCTCGCCAACCGACCGCTGTGAAGACAACAGCAGCTGCAATATGGCGCGCCGGTTCGGCTCTGCAATGATCTCGAAGACGGATTCCACTCTCCTTGTATACTCCGAATGGAATATACATGTCAAGGAATATAATCTGAGCCGCCCGGATTTCCAGCGCGCCTGTCTGCCTGCGGAAGTGCCGAAGGTCGGGCCCGGTGGTGCTCGGCGCCCCCGCGCGGCGGGCGAAGTAAGCCTCGCGGCTCCTTTGCCGGATCAGCACTGACCGTGCGGCGGCCGCGCGGTCGCCTACGCGGATTCGCTTCCTTCCGCCGTGAATTCGCGCAGTTCGGGGTATCGCTCCTCGAGCGACTTCGGCGCCTTTACGTGCTCCCCCCGAAGCAGCGCCGTTATTTCGAGTGCGTTGACAGCCGCCTTACCGAGGTTGTGATTGTTAGTGACGGCATAGGTGTCCTTCGCCCTTTGCCCCACAGCTCTGATGCGATCTATCCATGGCTCAAGCTCCCTGACCGTGTACAGGTAATCGTAGCGTTCGCGCACGTCGGCCTTGTCCGAAAACCAGTTCTGGTAGTTGCGCCCATGGAGTCTGACATACCCGACAGCACCGGTCACATCGGCAGCTGGCTTGATCGACTTTTTGAATAGCGGCTGATCGATGTTGGCGATGCCCATGTCGAGATCGGCGAGCATTTGCAGGGCCTCCGGGCTCGCCCATGACGCATGGCGCACTTCGAGGACGAGCGGATACTCCCGGAACCTGCGGTGCAGATCGATGACGTACAGCCGACTCTCGCGGTCGAACCGAAAGGACCACGGAAACTGCATAAGCAGCGCGCCGAACCGGCCGGCTTCGAGAAGCGGATTGATGCCGTCTTTGAAGTTGCGCTCGTCCTCGGTGCTCGCGTTGCGCTCGTGCGTGAACGCTTTGTACAGTTTGGCAGTGAACCTGAATCGGGCATTGTCTCGGACCCGGAGCGCCCAAACCCTAGCGGCGCCCGGGTTCGGCGGCCGGTAGAAGCTCGAATTGATTTCGATGGTGTCGAAGTACTGAGCGAGGTATCGGACCGGGTCGAAGTCCTTCGGCTTGTCGGGCGGATATACGATCCCTTCCCAGTCTTTGTACGCGAAACCGGCAGGTCCGACACGGATCACTTTTCAGAGTAGCTTTCCGCCGCGGCCGAGGCTCGCACGCGTTCGCGCCGTGCATATGAGGGAGGTCATGGTGAGTGGCCCAGTAAAACGGCAGAGTTAGTCAGCCGGTTCGGAGTCATGTCCACATCCCGGCGGCTTACGAGCGTGCGCCCGGCAGGAGGTTACGGCCTTTTCGGAGGACGAGTTCGGCCAGGTTCAGGAGGACGGCGAGCGCGAGCAGGCCTGGCCAAAGGGCGATGGTCATGGATGTGGTGCGCCCGGCGGGGTCGAAGACCTGCGATGGCTCGGGATTGACGCGTCCACCGGTAAACTCCGCAACCTGGCGCAGCAGGAACGCGTTCGATCCGTACTCATGCATCTCCCGCTCTTCGCGGTAGAAGCCGACCTCGGGGAAGGCGCGGGATTCCGCGATGGGCCGGATTCGGAACAGACCGGTTCGCGCGCCGATGGCCACCCGTCCGCGCCAGTGGCCCTGGGTGACGCGGGTCATGTTCACGGGCTGCTGGAATCCGCCGGGTCCGAACGCGAATATCGCTGGGGCCACGGAGGCGTCGTCGTCGAGGGATGCCAGGTGGTAATCGACGACGAGGTCGCCCGAGGCGGCATCGTACGCCGCTTTCGCCTCACCCGCTTCGGCGTGCGGCAGCAGGTCGCGTGCGATGTTGATCCAGAAGCGATCGAAGCCGTTCCAACCGATCCACCGCTCGGCCCAGCGGCTTTTCGCATCGGAGGTGAAAACGGAGACGCGGCCGAGGCCGTACTGCCAGCGGACCAGCAGCGGATCGCGGTCGCTGTCGACGTTCAGAATGGTCTCGGCGCCCGGATTGGCAATGAAGCGGACATATCCGTTCAGCGCGGGCGCGGACTCGATGCCGACGCCATCGAGAACCTCGGCGGGACGGCTGACGGTCACACGCAGGTTTTTTTCCACGGCGCTCGAACCCGTGTGCTGCTGGACATCGCGCAGAAGGATCTGCTCCAGACCGGTGGGATCGCTGAGGAAGTACGACTGGCCGCCGGCCACCTGCGCTACCTTCTCGAGGTAGGCGCGGTTCACGTCCTGTCCGAGCCCGACGGTGGATATGGTGACGTGTTCGTTCTCCGCTTCGCGCGCCAGATCGAGGCTGTCGCCCTCTTCGGAGATGCCATCCGTAAGCAGGACGATGTGCTTAAAAGCAGCATGCACGGGCAGAATGCGTTTGAATGCCTCGGCCAGAGCGGGGGCGATCTGCGTGCCGCCGTCAGGCGCGATGCCGGCCACGAGTTGCTTGATGAGAACCTTGTCCTCGGCGACGCGAATCGGGACGGCCCATTGAAAAGAGTTGTCGAAGATGAGAACGCCAACACGGTCGATGGCCCGCAGGTGATCGACTACACCGCTGGCGGCCATGCGCGCGAGTTCGATCTTGCGGCCTTCCATGGAAGAGGACTTGTCGAGGATCAGGACCGCGCATGTGCCTTCCGGCGAGCGCGGCGGGGCGACGCGGGCGGGCAGTGTGCGTGCGAGCGCATCGCCGTCGACAGGGCGGCCTTCGCGATAAACGTTTTTTTCGCCAGCGATGACCAGCAGTCCACCTCCGCGCCGGACGAAGCTTTCCAGCTGCTGCTTCGATGCCGCGGGGAGGGCATCGAGGTCCTGGTTGTTGAGGATCACGATTTGGTCGCCAGAGAAGCCGCCGGGGGGCAGGGACACCGCCGCGGTGACATCGAATTGCGCGCTGCTCAGGGCACGGAGAAGATTCGCCTCCGTTCCACTCGGATCTCCTGAGACATAGAGCACCCGGGGCCGGCGCAGCGTGACCGCACTGTCGAAGCGCAATTCGCCTTTGCCTGGAGGCGTACTCAGGACCCCGGCGATGTCGAACGCGCCCGCGACGGAAACGCTTGCATGAGCGTGGATGGCGTTGTCGCCGGCTCCGAGCTCGACCGGAGTCGAACCGAGCGGGCGGCCATCGGCGGACACGGCGAGGCTGCCTTTCATGTGCGACGGGGCGGCAACGGTCAGGTCGATGGGAAAGCGCTCGCCGGTGAACGCGAACGCAGGCATGCTAACGCTTTCGAGATGGAACGGCGGTTCGGAGCGGCCATCGAGGACGACGGTATCGACAGGTATGTGCAACTCCCGCGCCTGCCAGATGGCGCGTGCGACGCTGCCGGCGTTCTCACGGCCATCGCTCACCAGGACAATGCGCGGAACCATACCGGCGGGAACTGCGGCTATGGCGTGCCGGATGGCGCTTTCCAGATCGGTGGCTCCGGCATTCTCGCCGGCAACGCGGCGGAACCGGACGCCATCGGGGAGGGAGGGGCTGATCTCCCGCGCGAACGGGACAACGCGCACGCGATTGCGGCCGCGAGCATCCACAACGTTTTTCGCGAAAGCCGCGGCACGCTGCAGATCCGCGTCGGAGACGCTCGCCGACGTATCCAGGAGAATGGTGGCGGCAACGCGCGACCGTTGAAAGGTAACGGAAGGACCGGCGAGCGCGATGAGAATGGCGACAAAGGATAAGGCCTTCAACACGAGCGCGCCGCGCCGCGCGGCGGAGCGCCACTCCAGCGCCGCCCAGACCACCGGCACAGCAGCAAACAG
>Ga0070739_10003888_pt1 | contig 18162 bp, 19 predicted proteins | sample Coa_R1_7_FD_66445 | JGI IMG/M metagenome (GOLD analysis project Ga0070739, IMG submission 66445) | Surface soil microbial communities from Centralia Pennsylvania, which are recovering from an underground coalmine fire - Coalmine... | ecosystem: Environmental > Terrestrial > Soil > Unclassified ... | reverse complement strand
TGTTCGAGCTGCTCGAGACGGACGGCAGCGTCCATCTCGGTCGCACGCTGCGCTACATGGCCGGTGATCCCCGCCGACTGCGGCCGCTCGTGCGCCTGGCACGCGACTCGGCCGGTGCCGCGCGTACCGCGGCACGCGCGGCCGTCGCCGCCTGCGCGTCGTTGTAGGCCTCGCTCCCGGTCACCCGCCTGCCCGTCGCGGCCACCGGCGTCGGCGGGTCGCGGCGGCTCAGTGCTCGGGACGGGGCGAGTCGTCGCGGGTGACGTGGGCGGCGACATAGAGACGGCCGCCCACCGTCACCGGCTGGAGCCGGACGTGGATGGGGACGAGCTCGCCCTCCGCCGTCTCCGCTTCCGGGTAGAGACCGGGGTCCATCTCGCGGTCGCGGGGCTCGACCTGGTAGCCGCGCCGGTAGGCCTGATGGCCCCAGCGCCGGTCCGAGGGGACGAGCATCTCGACGAATTCGCCGGCGATGTCGTCGCTGCCCATGCCGAAGAGCGCCTCGGCCGGCCCGTTGATTCCGAGGACGACGCCCTGGAAGTCGACCACCACCACCGCGTGGTCGCCGCCTTCGTACTCGGGCACGGCGGTGAAGACCTCGGCCGGGATCTCGAGCGATGGCATCTCTTCGACGGTCACGACGGACGGCTCCTCCTGGCTCGGCGCTACCGGGTCACCGTACCGGCTCCGGAACCGAGCCCGGACGCTGTGGATCCCCGTCCCGGCGGGGGCTCCTGCTACACGGCCTCGCCTTCTGACAGCTCGGCCGTTCCCTCGATCACGCCGCCGGTCTCGACGGCAGCGAGCTGGTCTCCGGTCGGCGGCCGGGCGGCGCTGCGCCAGAGCTCGGGGACGCGCCACACGAGCAGGGCCACGCCGGCCAGGCAGGCGAGCCCGCCCGACCACACCGCGACTTGCGGGCCCGCGAGGGCCGCCGCCGCCCCCGTCTCGGCGTCGCCGAGTCGGGGGCCGCCCGCCACCACGGCGAAGAACGCGCCCGACAGCCGGCCCTGCAGCCGCTCGGGGACGGTGTCCTGGAGCACGGCTTGGCGGAACACCGCAGACACGACGTCCGCCGCGCCGGCCACGGCGAGGAGTACGAGCCCGGCCCACAGCGCCGGTACGACACCGAAGGCGGCCACGGCACCGCCCCACACGCACACCGACACGACCACGGCCCGACCCTGGTGGCGCACGCGACCCACCCAGCCGCTCAACATGGAACCGACGACACCCCCGACACCGGGCGCGGCGTAGAGGAGGCCGACCACGCCTGCGCCGCCGTGGTAGAGGCCGGTGCCGATGGCGGGGAAGACGGCACGGGGCATGCCGAAGATCATGGCGTCGAGGTCGATCCAGAACGTCGCCGCCAGGAGGCGTTGCCCGCGCAGATGCCGCCAACCCTCGACGAGAGAGCGGAGGTCGGCCGGCGTGCCGCCGCCGCTCGGGCGCAACGCCGGCAGGCGCAGGGCCCACAACGTCGACGCCACGAAGGTGCCGACGTCGATGAGATAGACGGCGCCGAGACCGGCCGAACCGATGAGCAGACCGGCGACCGATGGGCCGACCACGAAAGCCCACTGGAACACGACGGCCTGCAGCGCGAGGGCGGCAGTCATGTCGGCCGCCGGCACCACCATCGTCAGTGCCGCCCGTCGTGCCGGATAGTTGACCCCCTGGAAGAGCGCCGAGCCCGCCGCGCAGGCGAACAGCGGCCACAGCGCAGGGTGGGGGAGCAGGGCGTTGGCGGCCAGTCCCACGCTGCACAGCGCCATGCACACCTGGGCGACGAGGATCACCCGCCGGCGGTCGGTGGCGTCGATCACCGGCCCTCCGCCGAGGGAGCCGACGATGAGCGGGAGCAGCTCCACCAGGCTGATGAGCCCCACCATGAACGTCGAGTGGGTGAGCCGATAGGCCTGGTAGGAGACGCCGACGACGGTGAGCTGACTGCCCATGCTCGAGACCGTCTGGCCATACCACAGCAGGCGGAAGTCCCGGTACCGGCGCAGCGGTGCCACGTCGGCGACGAGACGGGCCATCCGGTCACCGTAGCAATGCGGTACGCCACGCCGACCGTGTGGTTGCGCGGGCGCAGTTGCCCATGACGCACGCCCGCACCCGGACCGTCACAGCCTCTCGGTAGGGTCCTGGTCGCGTCTCGAGTGGCCGACGCGTATCCCCACGGCCCTTCCCGACATACCGGACCGCATGGTCCGCCGTCGTCTTGGAGGAAACGCCGTGATCGCGAGCGTCGCATCGGCCACCCTGCACGGGGTGGAGGGACGACCCGTACAGGTCGAGGTGCACATATCCACCGGACTCCCCGCCCTCACCGTCGTGGGACTCCCCGACACCGCCGTGCGCGAGGCGCGCGACAGGGTGCGGGCTGCGGTGCTGTCGGCCGGGCTGGCCTGGCCGCAGAACCGGGTGACAGTGAACCTGGCGCCGTCGGGCGTGCGCAAGAACGGGGCCGGGCTCGACCTGCCCATCGCCATCGGCATCCTCGTCGCCAACAACGCCCTGTCGCCGCGCCATGTGGAGCGGTTCGCCTTCTTCGGCGAGCTCGGGCTCGACGGATCGCTGCGGGCGGTGCCCGGCGTCATCCCCATGGCCGACGCGGTGGCGCCCGGCCAGGTGCCGGTCGTCCCCCATGCAAGCGTCAACGAGGCGCGACTGGCGGCGCCGACGGTGCGCGGGGCGCGCACGCTCGGCGAGTTGTGTGCGGCGTTGACGGGTCGCGGCAGGTGGCCCGATCCGCCGCCGCCGTTCCAGCTGCCGCCCGTTCCGCCGGCGGACCTGACCGACGTACGGGGGCAGTGGGTCGGGCGACGTGCCCTCGAGGTGGCGGCGGCCGGTGGTCATCACCTCCTCTTCGTCGGCCCTCCGGGTTCGGGCAAGACCATGCTGGCGAGCAGGCTCGTGGGGTTGTTGCCTCCGCTCGGGGACGAGGAGATCGTGCAGGTGCTCCGTGTCCACTCCGCCGCCGGGGCGCCGGTCGAGGCCGTTCTGGCCGGCCGGCCACCGCTGCGGGCACCTCATCACGGCGCCACCGACGTGGCGCTCGTCGGCGGCGGCTCCTCATGGATGCGTCCGGGTGAGGTGAGCCTGGCCCATGGAGGCGTGCTGTTCCTCGACGAGCTCGGCGAGTTCTCGACCACCGTCCTCGACGCGCTGCGCCAGCCGCTCGAGGAAGGGGTCGTCCGGGTGACCCGGGCTCGGGCGGTGGCCGAGCTGCCGGCCCGCTTCCTCCTCGTCGCCGCCATGAATCCCTGCCCGTGCGGCGAGGGGACCGTCCCCGGCGCCTGTCGCTGCACCGACAGCGCCCGTGCCCGCTACGAGCGCAGGCTGTCAGGGCCGCTGCTCGACCGATTCGACCTTTCGGTCGTCCTGGCCCGGCCCGACGCCGGGGACGTCCTGCGTGGCGCGCCGGGGGAGACGACCGCCGCCGTCGCGGAGCGGGTGGCCGCTGCCCGCGCCGTCGCCGCCGGCCGCGGCGTGCGCTGCAACGCGGCGCTCGAGCCCGAGGTGCTGCGCACCAGGGCTCCGTTGTCGCCCTCCGGCACCGCTCTTCTCGAGCATCATCTGGCCACCGGCGCGCTCTCGGCGCGCGGCGTGCACCGCGTCTGGCGGGTGGCGAGGACGGTGGCCGATCTCAGCGGGCACGACGGTGCGCTCTGCGAGGAGCACGTGGCCGAGGCGCTCCACCTCCGCAGCGCCCGGCGCGGGCTCACGCACAGCGACGGTGTCCTGTGACGCCGTCCTCCTCGGCGGGGCCACCGCCGTCACCGGTGCTGTCCGACGACGAACGGGCGGCCGCTGCCCTGGCCGCGCTCGGGGTGTCGCCGGCCCGCCTCCGACGCCTGCTCGACGGGTGGGAACCGGTGGACGCCTGGGCGGCGCTGCAGACGGGCGACCATCCCGAAGACGGCAACGGTGCGCTCCGCGCCGCGGCGCGCCCGGAGCTGCTCCAAACGGTGGCCCGGCGCTGCGCGGCGCGAGGCCTGTTCGTCCTGTTGCGCAACGGCCCCGGCTATCCCGCCGCCCTGGCGCAGGACCCCGAGGCACCCGCGGTGCTCTTCGGGTCCGGCCGGCCGGCCGCTCTCGCAGGCGGCCCGGCCGTCGCCGTCGTCGGTACCCGCAGCGCCGGCGTCGCCGGGCGCCAGGTGGCGGGTGTCATCGGCGAGGAGCTCGCGGCGCACGGGGTGCACGTCGTATCTGGCCTCGCGCTCGGCATCGATCTTGCCGCCCATCTCGGGACGTTACGCGCCACCGGCGCGTCGCCGGTGGCCGTGCTGGGATCGCCCCACGACGCGTTCATGACCTCGGCGCAGCGCCGCGTGTGCGACGCCGTCGCCCTGCGTGGGCTCGTGCTGTCGGAACAGGCACCGGGCACCATGGGGGCGCGATGGCGATTCGCCTCGCGCAACCGCATCATGGCCGCCCTGGCCAACCTCGTCGTCGTGGTGGAGGCGCACGAGTCGGGCGGCGCCTGGTACACGGTGCGGGCCGCCCGGCGTCGGGGCGTGCCCGTGGCCGCTGTTCCGGGTTCGCTGGCGAATCCGGCGGCGGCCGGGACCAATGCGCTGTTGGCAGCGGGCGCATCCTGTGTGCGCGACGGTGCCGACGTGCTCGCCCTCCTGGGCCTGTCCCGGACGGTGCCACCCGCCCGTCGTCCCCGCACAGCCGCCGTGCACACCGGGGCCGACGCGCAGGCGGTGCTCGGGGCGTTCGGAGGCGAGCCCCTCACGGCGGACGACCTGGCGCGGCGCACCGGACTGGGCTTCGCCCAGGTGGCACTCGCCCTCGAGCAGCTGGCGGCGGCCGGCCGGGTGCGCGTGACGGGCGGGTGGTGGGAGCGCACCCCGCCCCGCCTGCGCAGTGCCGGGTCCCAGCCGTCGGCGACGCCGTTCAGCTGAAGGCGTCCTCCACGTGGCCGACGGGCAGTCCGAGGGCCTCCGCCGTGGTCGGGTTGGCCACCGCGCCGGCGATCGTGGCCAGTCCCGACCGCAGGGCGGCGTCCTCGGTGACCGCAGCGCGCACCCCGAGCGACGCGAGGTCGACGACGTAGGGGATGGTGGCGTTGGTCAGCGCGTAGGTGGACGTGTGGGGCACGGCGGCCGGCATGTTGCCCACCCCGTAGTGCAGCACCCCGTGGCGTTCGACGACCGGACGGTCGTGGGTCGTCTCCGTCGTGGTCGCCACACAGCCGCCCTGGTCCACCGCGACGTCCACGATCACCGCACCCGGCTTCATACCCCGCACCATCTCCTCGGTCACGACCACCGGCGCCCGGCCGCCGGGGACGAGCACGGCACCGATCACGAGATCGGCGTCCGCCAGCGAGCGTTCCACCACGGCGCGGGTGGAGGCGAGCGTCATGATGCGGCCGCGGTGGATCTGGTCGACCACCCGCAGCCGGTCGAGGTCGCGGTCGATGAGGAAGACCTCGGCCTCCATTCCCTGGGCGATCCATGCGGCGTTGAGTCCGACGGTGCCGGCACCGACGACCACCACCCGGGCCGGCCGCACACCGGGCGCACCGCCCATGAGCACGCCACGTCCGCCCTGGGCCCGCTCCAGGAAGTGCGCACCCACCTGTGGCGCGAGCCGCCCGGCGACCTCGCTCATGGGGGCGAGCAGGGGCAGGCCGCCCGAGGGTCCCTGCACCGTCTCGTAGCCGAAGGCCGTCGTCCTCGCCTGCAGGAGCGCCTTGGCGACCTCGGGGTAGGCGGCGAGATGCAGATAGGTGAACAGCACCAGATCGGGCCGGAGGAAGCCGAACTCCTCGGGCTGGGGCTCCTTCACCTTGAGCACCAGCTCCGCGCCCCAGGCGGCCTCGGTGGACACCAATTCGGCTCCGGCTCGGGCGAAGTCGTCGTCGAGGAGTGACGACCGCGCGCCGGCACCGGTCTCCACCAGGACGCGGTGTCCATGGGCGGTGAGCTCGAGGACGCCGTCGGGCGTCAGCGCGACGCGGTTCTCCCCGGGCTTCACCTCGGCCGGCACGCCGACGTCCACGGCGCCGACGCTAGTGCCGGCGACCCTCTTCCGAGCGCGACCCCCGGATGGGCCCCGTCGGCCGGCGGCGGGGCGGCCCGGTCCGCAGCGCGTGCCATGCTGACCCGTGTTTCTCCACGTGGACCTCGACACCGACCCGCCCGCCGTCGTTCTGGAGGAGCCCGATGACGTCGGGCGCTTCCACGTGGCCGTGCGTGGTGGCGACACCGGTCGTCTCGACACCGCCCTGCGCGCCATGGGAGTCGGCGCTCTGGAGGGCGACCATGCCGTCGTGGACCCGGACGGGCTGCGCCGCCTGGCCGCGGGACGAGTGGGCCCCGACTGGGCCGGGCGATTCGACGGCATGGTCGCCTATGCACGTGCGAAGGGCTTCGTCGGCGCCGACGGCCAGGCCATTCGGGCCCACCTGGAGTGGGAGTAGCCTCGAAGCCGGTCCGTATCCAGCACGCAAGAGGTGATCGTGAGCGCGACGCGCATCGAGACCGACTCCATGGGCCCGATCGAGGTCCCAGCCGAACGGTACTGGGGAGCCCAGACGGCACGTTCGCTCGTGCACTTCTCCATCGGCGAGGACCGCATGCCCCGGGCCGTGATCCGTGCGCTCGGAATCCTGAAGGAAGCCTCCGCCCGCACCAACGCCGAACTGGGCAAGCTCGACGCGACGGTGGCCGAGCTGATCGTCGACGCGGCGCGCGAGGTCACCGAGGGCGCCCTCGACGACGAATTCCCGCTGCGCATCTGGCAGACCGGGAGCGGCACACAGACGAACATGAACGCCAACGAGGTCATCTCCAACCGGGCCATCGAGCTGGCCGGTGGGGAGCGGGGATCGAAGTCGCCGGTGCACCCGAACGACCACGTCAACATGTCGCAGTCCTCGAACGACACGTTCCCGACGGCCATGCACATCGCGGCGGCCGAGGAGCTCGTCCACAAGCTGGTGCCCTCGGTGGAAGCTCTTCGCAGGGCTCTGGCGGACAAAGCCGAGGAGTTCGCCGACGTCGTGAAGATCGGTCGCACCCACCTGATGGACGCCGTGCCGCTCACGCTCGGACAGGAATTCTCCGGCTATGTCGCCCAGCTCGACGCCGACCTGGAGCGGCTGCGGGCCGTGCTGCCGGCCCTCTACGAGCTCGCCCTCGGAGGGACGGCGGTGGGCACCGGGCTCAATACGCATCCCGAGTTCGGCGACCGCGCCGCCGCCCACATCGCGGCGCTGACCGAGCTCCCCTTCGTGTCCGCGCCGAACAAGTTCGCCGCCCTCGCCGCCCATGACGCCCTGGTGCAGGCGAGCGGCACTCTGCGGACCCTGGCGGTGTCGCTCATGAAGATCGCCGACGACGTCCGCTGGTTGGGATCGGGACCGCGGGCCGGGCTGGCCGAGCTCATCCTGCCGCCCAACGAGCCGGGGTCGTCGATCATGCCGGGCAAGGTCAACCCCACCCAGTGCGAGGCCATGATGATGGTCTGCATGCAGGTGATGGGGAACGACGCGGCCGTCGCCGTGGCCGGCAGCCGGGGGAACCTCGAGCTCAACGTGTGCAAGCCGGTCATCATCCACAACGTCCTGCACTCGATCCGCCTGCTCACCGATGCGACCGGCACCTTCCGGCGCTATGCGGTGGAGGGACTGCAGGCCGACCGCACCCGCATCGCCCAGCACGTCGAGAACTCGCTCATGCTCGTCACCGCCCTCAACCCGATCATCGGGTACGACAAGGCGGCGGAAGTGGCGAAGAAGGCCCACAAGGAGGGCACCACGCTGCGCGAGGCGGCGCTCGGCCTCGGCTACCTGACGGCCGAGGAATTCGATGCGGCCGTGCGGCCCGAGGACATGATCCACCCGAAATGAGCGTCCTCGAACCGGCCGCGGTGGACCGGGCCCTGGCCGAGGGGCTGCGGTGGCGGCGCGCCGGTGACGAGCTCGTCAAGGAGCGCAAGGGCAGGGACTTCGCCGACTCCCTCGCCTACGTCAATGCGGTGGGAGCGTTGGCCGAGGAAGCCGACCACCACCCGGACATCGACATCCGCTGGGCCACGGTCACGCTGCACCTGTCGACGCATTCGGCCGGGGGCATCACCGACAAGGACCTGGCCCTCGCCGCCCGCATCGACGCCCTCGACCCGTGAGGCGACGGGGACGCGGCGTCGCCGGTCGGCAGTTCCGGTTCGTACCGATCGACGAGCTGCAGGGCGGGCCGCACGTGGTCGTCGACGGTGCACCCCGGGCGGGGACGGCGGCCACACTGTCGCACTGGCCGGGCACGCCCACCGATCCCCGGCTGTGGGCCGACGTGTCGGCCGAGATCGTCCTGCGGGCCCGCCACGAGATCGACCTCTTCGTCCCCGCGGGTGTGGACGCGGCCACGATCGACCACTACGACGTCGACGCCGCCATCTCGCTCGGCCTGCTCGTGTGCGAGGGGCTCGCCGACACGCATGGGCAGCTTCTGGCGCGCGCGGCGCACGTCGGCGACTTCGACGTGGTCACCGATCGCGACAGCCTCCTCGTGGCCTTCGCCCTCGACGCCCTGTCCGAAGCCACCCGCGACACGGCCGCGACGGAGGCGTTGTCGCTCCTGCCGGACCTCGTCGCCGATCCTGAGGGCGCCGAGCAGCTGTGGGGCCCGCAAGTGGCCGCCTACGACGCCGGGGTGCGCCTGCGCGAGGACGGCGGACTCGCCATCGAGGAAGACCCGGCCCTGGACCTGGCCGTCGTGCGCGTCGCCGAGGACCATCCGGATCTGGCCCGCAGCGCCTGGGCCGGCTCGCCGGCCCATCCGGCGGTCGTCCACAGCGCCACCCGGTGCCTACGGGTGGCCACCGTCCTCGGCCGCCACTTCGACGTGCGCTACCGCTACGAGTCGTGGGTCCGGCTCGGGTCCGCCCGGCCGCGGCCGCGTGTCGACCTGTCGATGCTGGCGGCACGTCTCGGCGGACTCGAGGAGGACGGGGGCCAGTGGCACTTCGACGGTGCCGCCGCCATCACCCCCGTGCTCGTCCGGGCCGACGGTCGTGCGAGCACGCTGGCGCCCGAACGGTTCCTCGGACTGCTCCGTGACGAGCTGCGGACGCTCGACGCCGGCCCCCCGGCGTGGGATCCCTACCGGGCCTGATGCGGCTGACCCGGTGACGGGCGGCGCCGATCAGGCGATGGGCATGTCCCACAGCGGGAACCAGCGGCTCAAGTCCTCCTCGAGAGGGAGGTCCTTGCCGACGATGCTCTTGATGCGCAGCTCGAGCTCGGTGTCGCGCTGCTCCTTGCCGCTCGGGGCGAAGGGATAGAAGGTGCCGCGCTTGGCCAGGTAGACCAGGAAAAGCGGGCGGTTCACGGCGTCGGCGGCGTCGGCACCGGCGTCGGGCACGAAGCCGAAGACCGAGCACAGCAGCTGGGTGCTCCAGCCGGCTTCTTCGAGCGACGAATGGACCATGTGCACCCGGGTCACGAGGTCGTCCACGGCGCCGCCGTCGATCACGATCCAGCGGTACCCGTAGGAGTCGCCGACGTGGGACACCGCCGGCTTCGCACCGCCGGGTGCGTCGTCGTCGCCGAGTTGCAGCATCTGCTCCACGTCCTTCTGCATCTGCTCGAAGGACTGGCCGGCGGGCGGCTTGAAGCACACGCCGGCCTTGCCGCTCGACACCACTCCGGCCGCGGCCTGCAGGGTGACTGCGGCCGTCGGCAGGGCGAAGAGGGCGTCGAGGTTGGCCTTGACCGGCTTCGTGCGTCCGAGGATGGTGTCGAGCAGACCCATCAGCGCGGTGTCCTCACGCCGCCCCGTTCAGCTCGGCCTCGAGGCGGGCGAGCTGGTCGAGTCGCTTCTGGAGCGGCGGGTGGGTCGAGAAGAGCGAGGACAGGCTGGTGCCGTTCGACAGCGCGGGGGTGAAGTAGAAGGCGTTGAAGTGCTCGGCGGCCCTGAGGTCGCGGGTCGGGATCCGGCCCATCTCCCCGGTCACCTTTATGAGCGCGGAGGCGAGCAGCGACGGTCGGCCGATGAGGATGGCGCCGGCACGGTCCGCCGCCAGCTCGCGGTAGCGCGACAGCGCCATGGTGAGCAGGTAGCTGATGGCGTAGACGAGGGCCGACACCACGATGACGGCGAGCTCCACCAAGGCCGCGTTGTCGTTGCGGTCGTCGCCGAATCCACCGAAGATCCCGGCGTAGAGGGTGAAGCGGGTGATGAGCCCGGCCACCATGCCGAGGAAGCTGGCGATGGTCATGACGGCGACGTCACGGTGGGCGACGTGCGACAGCTCGTGGGCGAGCACCGCCTCGAGCTCGGGCTCGTCGAGCCGCCGCATGATGCCGCGTGTGGCGCACACCACCGCATTGTTCGGGTTGCGCCCGGTGGCGAAGGCGTTCGGCATGTCGACCTCGGCCACGGCCACCCGGGGCTTCTTCATGTCGGCGAGGGCGCACAGCCGGTCGATGACCCCGTGCAGCTCGGGCTCTTCTTCCGGCGTGACGATGCGGCCGCCCATGCCGAAGAGGGCGATCTTGTCGGAGAACCAGTACTGCACGAACAGCACGCCGGCGGCGATGACGACGACCACCACGATGCTCTTGAGCACCCACCACAGCAGGCCGACGAAGGCGGCGTAGAGGACGACCATGAGGAGCCCGGTGAAGAACATCCGGGCGTTCAGCCCGCGGTCGGGCGGGATCCTGCGGGTGATGGCCATCAGTGGGTTCCCTCCTGGTCCCCGTCGGCCGGCGGCGTGGCCGGTTCGGCCTGCGCCACCGCCTCGTGAGACGACCCGGTGGCGGACGCGTCGGCGGGTTCACCGGCGCCGAGCGGGGCAGCCGGGGCCATCTGCAGCTCGGCCTTCATCTGGGCCAGCTCGTTGTCGACCTGCGAGGTCGCTGCAACCTTGTCGAGCTGGGCCTGGATGTCGTCGGTGTTGGTGGTGAGGTCGGTGAGCGCTCCCGAGGCGAGCAATTCGTCGATGGCGGACGCCCGGGCCTGCATGCTGTCGATCTTGTCCTGGGCCCGCTGCAGCGCGGCGCCGGCGTCGGACATGGAGCGGCCGATGCCGGCGGTGGCCTCGCCGATGCGCGACTGCGCCTCGGCCGCCGTGTAGCTCGCCTTCATCGTCTCCTTGCGGGTGCGGAACTGCTCCACCTGCGCCTGGATGCGCTGGACGGTGTCGGTGAGCTTCTCCTCCTGCGCGGCGATCTGCTCGTGCTGGGTCTGCAGCTCGGTGAGCTCGGCCGCGATGGAAGCGCGTCGCGAGAGTGCTTCGCGGGCGAGGTCCTCGCGGTTCTGGCCGAGTGCCTGGCGGGCCTGGTCCTGGAGCTTGGCCGCCTGCTGCTGCAGCTGGGCCGCCTGCATCTCGATGCGCTTACGGGCCGTGGCCACCTCGGCCACCGAGCGGCGCACCTTCTGCAGGTTCTCGAGCTGCTTCTCATAGGAGAGGTCGAGGGTGTCGCGCGGATCCTCGACCCGATCGAGCACCTTGTTGGCCTTGGACCGGAAGATGTTCGCCAGGCGCTGGAAGAAGCCCATGGCGTGTGGCCCCCTTCTGCGGCGTTTTGCCGTCCGTCACTCCGTGTCGGAGGGCCCGACACGTCACCAGGAGCATAGGGGAGGGCCCACGGTTCCTGGCCGCGCCGTGGGGCGGCGACCTGCTCCGACACCGCTCCGGGGAGGGGTCGGCGGCCGGCGTCGCCCCTGGCCGGCGTGCGTCGGGAGGCCCGGTACCGTGGGCCCCGATGACCGAACCCCTCTGCCTTCTCACGGTGCACGCCCACCCCGACGACGAGGCGTCGAAGGGAGCGGCGACGGTGGCGCGCTACCACGCCGAGGGCGTGCGGACCGTCCTCGTGTGCTGCACCGGCGGGGAGGAGGGCGACATCCTCAACCCGGCCATGGACACCGAGGAGGTCCGGGCCGATCTCCCCGCCATCCGGGCCCGCGAGCTGCAGGCGGCCACGGCCGCCATCGGCTACGACGAGGTCGTCCTCCTCGGGTACCGCGACTCGGGCATGCCCGAGTCGGCCGCCAACGCCGACCCCCGCTCCTTCGCCCGGGCCCCCCTCGAGGAGGCCGTCGGCAAGCTCGTGGCCGTCATCCGCCGGGAGCGCCCGCAGGTCGTCGTCACCTACGACGAGGACCAGCGCGGGTACCCGCACCCCGACCACCTGCGGGTGCACGAGATCTCGGTGGCGGCCTTCGAAGCGGCCGGGGATCCCGACGCCTTCCCCGCGGCCGGACCGCCATGGCAGCCGGCCAAGCTCTACTACGTGGGCTGGTCGTCGGCCCGGATTCTCGCCATGCACGACAAGTTCCTCGAGCTCGGACTGGAGTCGCCCTTCGGCGAGGACTGGCTCGAGCGGGCGCAGGCCAACACGCGCAGCTTCACCACCGTGGTCGACGTGAGCGGGTACACCGACGTGCGCCGACAGGCGCTCCTCGCCCACGCCACCCAGATCGACCCCACGTCGCCGTTCTGGTTCGGCCTGCCGCCCGAGGTGGCGCGGGAGGTCCATCCTGTCGACGAGTACGTCCTCGCCCGTCGGGCCCCGAGTCCCGGTCCCGTCGACCCGTCGGGCCGGCCGGGGACGGCCGGGGGCGACGATGTCGCCGACGCGGCCGGTGACCCGGGCTCGCTCCGGCTTCCGGCGGACGTGGGGCCGGCGGACGCACCGTTCGAGGACGATCTCTTCGCCGGTGTGCGCGAGCGCGCCAGTCGATAACATGCCGCGGCGTGACGCCGGACCCGTGTCCGGCGTCTGCGCCAGGGCGCGACGACCAGGAGGACGACGACATGGCGAAGTGGCTCACCCAGGAGTGGCTCGACGAAACGAGGAAGATGGCCGAGGGTCAGCCAGAGCGTCCCGGCGCATCGGCCCGGATGCAGTACGTCGTCACCGGGGCCCCCGAGGGCGACATCAGCTACTACTGGATCCTCGAGAACGGCAAGCTCGTCGAGAGCAAGCTGGGCACGCTCGACGACGCCGAGGTGACCCTCACCACCGGCTACGCCGACTCGGTCAAGATCCAGAAGGGCGAGCTCGACGCCAACGCCGCCTTCATGCAGGGCAAGGTCAAGGTCACGGGCAACATGGCCAAGGTCATGTCGCTGCTGCCGATCACCAACTCGCCGGAGTACAAGCAGCTCCAGGCCGACATCGCCGCCATCACCGAGTTCTGATCGACCGGTCCGACCTCGGACCCGCGATCAGGCCGTCGTCACCGCCTGATCGCGCATCAGGTCCCGCAGGGGCCGATACCCGATGAGGATGACGCCGGCGTCGCGCAGGGCGTCGCGCACGTGCGTGTCGTGCACGAGCAGCCGGTGGTCGTCCACCCGCGCCTCCCAGTCGGGTGCGAGGGCGAGGAGCTCTGCCGTCTCGAGGGCGGGGTGGAGGTAGATCTCGGTCACACCGGGCCCGAGGTGGTCGAGCGCGTCGAGGAGGATCTTGCGCGCCCCCATGCCCGGCGCCGTCAGCAGGTCGTCGGGGAAGACGACTCCCTCGTCGGCGGCGAGCGCCCGGAAGGGGAAGCCCGCCAGCGCCTCGGTGTGGGCACCGGTGAGGCGTAAGGGAAGCCGGAACTCGACGGCCAGCTCCAGGTAGACGTCGAAGAACTCGGGGCGCATCTGCAGCGCGCCGAGATGGGTGTCGAGATGGCTGACGTCGAACCCCCACAGGATGGCGCGCTCGATCTGGGCCCGGCATTCGCGCCGCACCTCGTCGAGGTCGGCGTGGTCCCACAGATCGTCCACCGTCCGGGGGAAGCCGCCGTCGCCGTCGAGCAACGACGGCGCCTGGGTGATCGGGCCCCAGCGGTATCGCTCGAGCTCCGAGTTGAGCGTCAGGTGGACGCCGACGTCGTCGCCCCGGTACTCCGCCGCCGCGGCGCGGGCCCAGGGGGCGGGGACCATGAGGCTGGCGCTCGTCCCGAGACCCGACCGCAGGGCGTCGAAGACACCGGCGTTGGCTGCGTGGGACTGGCCGAGGTCGTCGCAGGTGAGGATGAGCAGCTTGGCGTCCGGTCCGTAGCCGAGACGTTCTGCCAGCGAGGCCACAGGTGCGACGGTACACCGGCCGACCCCCACGACCGGCGGTCCGCCGGCCGCGCCCGCGTCAGGCGGCGTCGGCTCCTCGCGACCGGTCGTCGCCGGTGGCGGCCAGGGCCGCCCGGGCGCGGGCGAGTCCCTTGAGACCGACCCGGCGGGTTCGGGCGTCGAGCCGCCAGTCCTCGGGCCGCCGGTTCGCGGCCGGATCGCCGGCGGGGGCCGGGGACCCGGCGGCCGCCGGCTCGTCCCACTGGAGGGGGAGCTGTTCGGGCACGTGGCCATGATGCGCCGGGGGTGTAACACTCGTCGGGTGCAGCGCTACGGCATCACCATCCCCTTCGACGACGTGCCCCTTTCCGACCACGTGCCGCTCTACCGGCGACTCGTCGACCTGGGCTACACCGACGTCTGGACGGGCGAGGCAGGGGCGGCCGACGGGTTCACCCCCCTGGCCGTGGCGGCGGTCGCCGCCCCCGAGCTGCAGCTCGGCACCGCGGTGGTTCCCGTCTACACCCGTGGCCCGGGCCTGCTGGCCATGCAGGCGGCCACCATGGCCGAGCTCGCCCCCGGCCGCTTCGCGCTCGGGATCGGCTCGTCCTCGGACGTGATCGTCGAGCGCTGGAACGCCGGATCGTTCGACGAGCCCTACAAGCGTGTGCGAGACACCGTCCGGTTCCTACGCCGGGCCCTCGCCGGCGAGAAGGTCGACGAGGAGTACGACACCTTCGCCGTGCGCGGCTTCCGGCTCGGGCGGCGCATCGAACAGCCACCGCCGGTGTACGTCGCCGCGCTGCGACCCGGCATGCTCCACCTGGCCGGGCGCGAGGCGGACGGCGCCATCATCAACTGGCTGGCGGCCGACGACGTGCCCCAGGTGGTACGCGAGGTGGGGGCGGGCGCCAGCGGGAGCAAGGAGATCGTCGCCAGGATCTTCGTGTGCCCGACCGAGGACGCCGAGCGTGCCCGCTTCGTCGGGCGCATGGGCATCGCCGCCTATCTCAACGTGGCGGTGTACGCCGCCTTCCACGAATGGCTCGGCCGCGGTCCGCAGCTGAAGGGCATGTGGGACGCCTGGCGCGGCGGTGACCGTAAGGCGGCGCTCGCCGCCATCCCCGACGAGGTGGTCGACGCGTTGGTGCTCCACGGACCGGCGAGCCACATCCGGGAGCAGATCGCCCGGTACGTGGAGAACGGCGTCACCATCCCGGTCCTCATGCTCCTGCCCGGGGGCGACGACCTCGACCGGTCCCTCGCCGGACTGGCGCCCACCGCCTGACTCGCACCGACCGCCCGCCAGGCGAACACCGCCCGACACGCAGCGACGGTCTCACCGGACCGTGGACGGCACCGGCGGGCGCGCACCTCAGAGGACGGCGGCGAATGCCTCGGGGAGCGTCGGGTGCCCGAAGGCGAACCCGGCCGTGGCGAGCGCGGCGGGGCGCACGCGCTGGCTCGCGAGCAACGCCTCGTCGACGAGCTCTCGTCCGAGGGCGAGGCGCAGCACCGGCGCCGGCACGGCCAACACGGCCGGTCGGTGCAGGGCCCGACCGAGCTCGGCGGTGAACTCGCGGTTGCGCACCGGGGCCGGAGCGACGGCGTTCACCGGACCGCGCAGCGCCTCGTCGGCGAGCGCGTGCTCCACCACGCGGACCTCGTCGTCCAGGGAGATCCAGCTCGTCCACTGACGCCCGGATCCGAGCCGGCCGCCGAGTCCGGCGCGGAACAGCGGCAGCTGCCTCCCGAGCGCGCCTCCGCGGGGGGCGAGCACGATCCCACTGCGCAGCAGCACCACCCGGATGCCGGCGGCTTCCGCTTCGCCGGCAGCCGCTTCCCAACGCCGGCAGAGATCGGCGAGGAAGCCCGATCCCGGCGTGCTCTCCTCGGTGAGCTCCTCTTCGCCCCGGTCGCCGTAGAAGCCGATGGCCGAGGCCGACACGAGGACCGCCGGGGGAGGGTCCATGGCCGACACAGCCGCCACCACCGCCGCCGTCCCCTCCACGCGGCTCGACAGGAGCTCGATCTTGCGGCCGGCGGTCCAGCGCCGGTCGCCGATCCCCGCCCCGGCGAGGTGCACGACGGCTTCGGTCCCCTCGAGTCCGGCCCGGTCGACGGCGCCGGAGCGGGGGTCCCACCCCACGGCGTCGGCCGCGGTCGGGTCGGCGGTGCGCACGAGCCGGCGTACCTCGTGGCCCGACCGTGCCAGCGACGCGCACAGGGCCCGGCCGATCAGTCCGCTCGAGCCGCTCACGAGGACCCGCACCGGTTTCACGCTAGGCGCGGTCATGCCCCGCGCAGGCCGGTCGGCGGCGCGAGACTGCCCGGCATGACGCACGCATCGGCGGTGATGTTCGGGTCCTCGGGAGCGGAAGCCGGCATCATCGCCGGCGTCGTGGCCTTGCTCGTGGTCGGCTTCGGTGTGCTCTCGTCGGCCGTGCGGGTGGTGACGGAGTACGAGCGCTCGGTGTTCTTCCGGCTCGGCCGGGTTCGTCCCGAGGCGAAGGGACCGGGGGTCATCTTCCGCATACCGGTCGTCGACCGTCTGGTGAAGGTGACGCTCCGGGTGGAGGTGGTGGACATCCCGCCTCAGGCCGTCATCACCAAGGACAACGTCACGATCCAGGTCGACGCCGTCGTCTACTTCCAGGTGGTGGATCCGATCCAGGCCGTTGTCGGCGTCGACAACTTCCGCTTCGCCAGTCAGCGCATCGCCATGACGAGCCTGCGCTCCATCATCGGCCGCCACGAGCTCGACAACCTCCTCGCCCACCGCGAGGACGTGAACAACGAGCTGCGCACGGTCATCGCCGCGTCGACGGCCCACTGGGGAGTGGAGGTACGCCAGGTGGAGCTGCGCGACATCACGCTGCCCCCCGAGCTCCTGCGGGCCATGGCCCGCCAGGCCGAGGCCGAACGCGAACGGAGGGCCAAGGTCATCGCCGCCACCGGCGAGCTCGAGGCCAGCCAGGAGCTGTCAGAGGCGGCGGCCAAGCTCTACGAATCACCGGGTGCCCTGCAGCTGCGCGCGCTGCAGACGCTGGCCGAGGTGGCGAGCGAGCACAACTCGACCCTCGTGTTCCCGGTGCCGATCGAACTGCTCACCGGGTATCTGGGCAGAGCCGGTGCCTTGTCGGCGCCCGTATCCTCCCCACCACCGGCCAAGGCGGTGTCCACACCCCCGACGCCGGAGGTGGGCAGCGGAGGTCAGCCCGCCGATTCGGCGTAGCGGGCCCGGACCTCGGCATCCGAGGCACGGACCTGGGCCGCCATCAGCTCGCGGTGCTCCACCAGGGCGGCGGCCAACTTCGGGTCGGCGAGGGCCATCATGCGCACCGCCAGCAACCCGGCGTTACGGGCGCCGTTCACGGCCACGGTGGCGACGGGAATGCCCTTCGGCATCTGCACCATGGCGAGGAGCGAGTCGATGCCTCCGAGATCGCCGATGGCGATCGGCACGCCGATGACGGGCAGGGGGGTGGCGGCGGCGAGCACGCCGGCCAGGTGGGCGGCCCCGCCGGCTCCGGCGATCACGACCTTGAAGCCGCGACCGGCCGCCTCGCGGGCGAAGTCGAGGGCTTCGTCAGGGGTGCGGTGCGCAGACAGCACCCGCACCTCCACCGGAATCGAGAATTCGCGTAGCGCCTCGACGGCACCGTCCATGATCGGTGTGTCGGACGCGCTTCCCATGACCACTGCGACAGCCATGGTGGCAGACCCTAGCGGGCGATCGACGTGTGCTTGTACTCGTTCAGCTCGGGGTGTCCCTCGAGGAGCGCGAGCACGTGGTCGACCGTCCGACGGGCGAGGGCCGCGTCCCCGCCCGGCCTGGTCATGAGCCGGACGAACACCGCCTGGTCGTCGGTCACGAACGTCGGCACACCGAACACCTGGTGGTCGGCGACCGCCGCCTCGTGCGCCTTGCGGAACTGCTCGCGAGGCCAGCCATCGGCCACCTCTGCCAGGATCGCTTCGGCGTCGATCTGCTGCCGGGCGAGAACGTCGCGCACCACGTCACGCTCGCGGACGTCGCGTCCCTCGTCGTGCCGGGCCGCGAACATCGCCACGTGGAAGTCGAGGAAGCGCTCGGGGAAGCGCTCGCGCACGACGAGCGACGCCTCGATG
>Ga0070739_10003884_pt1 | contig 18182 bp, 13 predicted proteins | sample Coa_R1_7_FD_66445 | JGI IMG/M metagenome (GOLD analysis project Ga0070739, IMG submission 66445) | Surface soil microbial communities from Centralia Pennsylvania, which are recovering from an underground coalmine fire - Coalmine... | ecosystem: Environmental > Terrestrial > Soil > Unclassified ... | reverse complement strand
ATAGCAGTGATCGATGACACCAGTCAAAGCGGCTTTGCAACGCCTGAGCCATTTTCTGCACTCTAGCGTTGCAAGTCGCCTCCTCTCGTTGCAAGTCGCCCTCGCGTTGCAAAATCCCTCTCCCCCAGTCGATCTGCTTTTAATTCATTGGAGCGGTTGTGCGACCCTACCAGCCTATGAGCAATTTTGTCCCCCCAGGCTTTACGCAGTGAAAAAGGCGTCAGGAACGAATGGCGCCTTTTCCTCTCTTCGGAAACCTCAGCTTAATAGCGGAACCGATACGGTCGTGACGATGCCGCGGCCGTGCACGACCTCAGCAACGGGCATCACTTTTCTCTCTTGACCCCAGCGACGCCACACGACACAGTAAGGGAGAGAGAAACCAATTTTTCGTGAGCATACCCATGTCAACGACGACAACGGACAGATCGACCCGCTCCCTTGAGGCCCATCAACTCGCTCGGCACCTGCTCGCCGTCCACCGTCTGAGCGATTGGTCGTTTGCCTTCAACCGCAGCAAGCGGCAGATGGGTTGTTGCTTATATGGTCCCAAAACCATCTTGCTCTCGCGCCACTTCGTCGAGCGGAACAGTTGGGACCTCATCCGCGACACGCTTTTGCATGAAATCGCGCACGCCTTGGTGGGGCCGGGCCACGGGCACGATGCCGCATGGAAGGCGATGTGCCTACGTGTCGGGGCCAAGCCCGAGCGCCTGTCGAATGAGCCAGACATGCCCCAAGGGCGTTGGCAGGCTAGCTGTAACAACTGCGGCGTGCGATTCCACAAGCACCGCAGGCCCAAACGAATGAAGGGCTGGTTCTGTCGCCGGTGCGGACCGGACCGTGGAGCGTTGGTGTGGTCGCTTTACCTTGCTTGCCCGGCGTCCAATGGCAATGGCCACGTGCCACGCCGTTAATCTTCTCCTCATCTTTCGTCCTGTTATCGGAAGCGAAAGGATCGGACTGTTCGCTTCACGCTCCGGCCCTGCGGTGCCGTCGTGGAGAATGCGCAATGGGTACTCGCTTTGTCCGCTATTTCTCACTCTCCCTTCCGCTCTTGTTGATCTTGCTAACGGCAGAGTCACTCTGCACCGGCGAGCCGCTGGAAAAACGTCCAAGGGTAGACAGTCACGGCGATCCGCTGCCGCCGCTGGCCCGGCTGCGCATCGGCACCACGCGCTTCCAGCACGGCGGCGAAATCGTCGCCCTTGCTTTCGCGACGGACGGCAGCAGAATTGCCACGATAGGGCGTGACCGCGCGCTCCGCTTGTGGCACACAAACACTGGCAAGGAGCTGGCGTCTTTTCGCGCGCCCGAGGGAGTCGCAGTATCCTTCGCAGAGAAAGGCAAGGCTCTTTTGTGGTGCGATGCTCGCGGCCAACTCTATCGCTGCGATGCCGGCCAGCGCGGCGACGACCACGAGGGTCAGCGCCAGCGCATCCATCAGTTCGACCTGAGTCCCTTGGAGCGCATCGATGTCGTTGCTTTCACGGCAGATGGTTCGGCGGCGGTCGCCGGCAGTAGCGGCAATTACGTACAATTCTGGGGCCGCGAGCACCAGCTGCAACTGAGCGGCGGCATCCACGCGCTGGCGCTGGACAAGGATGGGCAACGCTTAGCGGTCAACAACGGCCCGAGTGGCGTCTACCTCCAGGACATAAGCGGCCCACAGCAAGCGCGCCGGATGCTCGGCTCTTTCGGCGCTGATGCTGTCCGCAGTTTGGCCTTCTCTCCCGATGGCCGTCTACTTGCCGCGGGCGATTTCGACAATCGCATCCACCTGTGGGATACAAGCAGCGGTCGTGAGGTGCACCTGCTGGAAGGACATCGACGGATGCCGATCAGCGGCAGAAATGGCGTTTTCTGCCTGGCGTTCAGCCCGGATGGGTCACGCTTGGCATCCGGAGCGGCGGACGGCGTCGTGCGTGTGTGGGATGTCCAGAGCGGCAAAGAGCTGGCTCACGGTGCGGGCCACGGAGGGCGCGTACGGGCCGTGGCCTTCGCGCCGGACGGCAAGTGCTTGGCATCGGCAGGGGCCGATAACGCGCTTCGCCTTTGGGACCCGGCCACCGGACGCGCCATCGGGCCGCTGCGCGACGAGAGCGGAGCCATGGTGGGGATGTCCGTATCACCGGATGGACGGACGCTGGCCCTCGTGCAGCTTCCCGGACGCCTCCGCTTGTGGGACGTGACAACCGGAAAGGAGCTGCCGCGCTCGCCGCAATTGCCGGCTGCGGTTGCCGCCGCCGTCTTCGCCCCGAAGGGCTGCACTTTGGTCAGCGCTTCGGTCGCCGGGCATCTGCATTTCTGGGACTGGGACAAAGCCGAAGAACTGCGCGAGACACAAAACGTCCAATCGTTCATTCACTTGCTGGCGGCGGCCAACGACGGTGCAACCGTGGCTTGGTGCGGCAACGAGCATCGCGTCGTTCTCTGGGATGCCAAAGCCGGCAAGCAACTCCGGCAGTTTCGACCACAAGGGAACAAGATTTCCGAGCTGCTCTTCAGCCCCGACGGCGAAACGCTCTTCGTCGTCGGTTCGACAGGCGTGCATCCGTTTTCGCTCCAGGAGGATTCGGCAAGCCGCGATCTTTCCGGACGCAGCGGCGGCGTTCTCGGCGCGGCCGTTTCTCCCGATGGCCGCATGGTGGCGACGGGCGGACAGGACGGCATCGTGCGTCTGTGGGAGATTGCCAGCGGCAAGGAGCGCCGCGCGATGTACGGCGACACCGCTTCCGTAGGTGCGGCCGCCTTCTCTGCCGACGGCACTCTCTTGGCGACCGGCAGCAACAACGGCTTCATTCGACTGTGGGACGTTGCCAGCGGCCATCGTCTGCACAGCTTCGACGGCCATCGCGGCGCCGTCATCGCCGCCGCCTTCGCCCAGCGCGATTCCGCGCTCATCACTGCCAGCGTGGATGGCACGGCCCTCGTCTGGGATTTACCCGCTTTACTGGAAGCAGGCCGATCAAAGGGGATGCAATTATCGGCTCAGCAAGTGCAAGCGCTGTGGCGCGATCTCGCCAGCGACGATGCGTCGCGCGCTTACGAAGCGGTGGAAACACTGGCGCGAGCGCCGGCGCAGGCCGTGCCGTTTCTGCGCGAGCAAGTCGCGCCAGTGCTCGAGGAAAATCTCGCCCGGTGCATCCGAGAGCTGGACAGTGACGAGTACAAGACCCGCATTCGTGCCATGAATGAGCTATCCCAGATGGGCAAATTCGCCGAGCCGGCGCTGCGCAAGCTGCTGACAGAAAAACCGACACTTGAAGCACGGCGGCGAGCGGAAGAGCTGCTGGCACTGCTGAACACTCCCTCGGCCATGACGGAGCATCTGCGTGCATTACGGGCGGTGGAAGTGCTGGAGAGAATCGGCACGGCTTCCGCGCGGCAGGCGCTGCGAACCCTCGCGGATGGAGCCGCCTCCGCCGGCCTTACTCGTGAAGCCAAGGCTGCGCTGGGCCGGCTTAATCGCAAGGGAAAGTAAGTTCGGAGAACGCACCGCCGACAAAGTCATTACCGCATTCCCCCACCCTCGATGCAAAGACTGCGCACCGCTGCAACGACGGGCAATGACGCAACGCAAGTTCTTGTGGTGACTTAAACTGCATCGTTGCAACCGCGCCAGAAGAAGCGAGAAACGGAAATAGCGTCCATTTGTGCCCTGATGCGACGTAGATTAACACCGCGCCTTTTTCATTTTTCGGTCGCGAGTAAGCCGAATCCACAATGGCGGCCAGCACCAATCACAATTGGTCCTGTGACATTCGCGGACACCCACTCGCTGTCGAGGTTGCCAACCACTTTGCGGCGACCAAATCGAAGCCGCAGATGAACCGCGGTGTTTTCCTTCAGGTAACTTGGACGGAAGTAGCCCGCGCGTCTTCCGTGATTGTCACGCTTATGAGCCGAAAGAGTATTTTTGAAAAACGGTATCGACTGCCACACGAATTCGCATGGCGTATCAATCCCGCTCTGCTGCAATGCACGCTGGATGAGCTTCACAGTCTTTGCGGGCTTATGGTCGTCATGGCCAGGCAGAATGACCGGCGTCACAGTCTGCCAGGTGTTCGCCGTCGCAAGATAGCAACTGCGGATAAACCTGCCCTCTGGCGGCCTGAATCTTTGAAGCTCAATCAGTCCCGGAAGGAGTGGCTGCGACTCCCAAGTGCATGCTTCTGAGCAGTCCTCGGCCTTCAAGCATTCACCGTCCAGCCTCTCCGCCAGATGCTTCAACTCACGATCCATGCCCAGCGGTGCGACGATCATCACGTATCGGATCATGGCGTCGGCGTGTTCATGGCCGATTGAGGGGAGAGGCACATACGAAAGCTGGCGATGCTCTTCATCCGATGATTCGTCTCGCTTGCCGTGAACAACTCGGCTGATCCAGCCATCCGAATCTTCAATCATCGGCGGATCGTCTTTCATCCGCTTGACCGCCGCATGCCGCACCATACTCGCGATGTGGATGAGCCTCGCATGTGGATAGCGGAAAGAGTCTTCGTTGGTGTCGCGTAGCTTGAAAATAGCGTAGGGTCGGCCAATTGGACGCTCGATGCTGCTGTAAAGAACGCGATCGAAGACTTTGGGTTTCTCAACCGTCTTAAGAGGTTTGCCGTGCACGATGCGGTTGATTAACTTACTGTGACATCTGCGGAGCTCGCAGAGCGTGCATTCCGTCTCATCTTCATAGGTTGGTGTGCGTAGCATTCCGTCCTCCCGCCACGCACCCTTATGGGGATACCAACGGATCCCCTTGAGTGATTGTAACTTCGCTTCATCGACGCGATGTGCATCGGCAAAAGCCATGTCGATGCCCCAGCCGAGGGCCGTCAAACTGCGTGCGGCGTCGCGGACTCTGTCCAGCGGCGCGTCGGCGCATTCGCTAATGTCCCAGACGTAATGGATCTCTGGTTTCTGTCCGGGTTCAAGCAGAAACAATGTCGCAATCGTGGGCTTGCCAGTCAGGCGTTCCTGCCGGTCAAACTTCCTATCGCCATCGTTGTTGGGAACGAACCGCGTGATCGCTTGGCCGGTCTTGTGTTTCGGGGCGATAATGATCGGCGGATGCTTGCGCGTGAGCTGCTGCAACCAACCGAGGGCTTTACCGATCTCGGTGAAGTTCGTGTTGCATAGCATGTCTTCGCCGACGACGAGTTCACCTCGCCGCGCGACACCTGCAACCAGCGCTTGAAACAATCGAAACGGCGAAGGTGGCCACTCCGGCGGCCCGCCGCGATCGAGCAAGCCGTGGTAACGGCCATCGAGAAAACGGACGGTGAGGAGGAGGTACGTCACTGTGGCGCCTCCTCAGTTGAATCAGAGGGAACATCTGTCGATGCCTCTGTTGCGCGGGCAGGGAAACAGGCCAGCATTTGAGACTTCCGCTCTGCGGCTCCCGTTTCTTCTGTCAACAGCGGTTTGATCTTTGACGCCAAGTCCTTGAGTTCATGGCTGGATTCGGTATCGCCTTCGATTTCCGTAAGGCGCGCAGCGAGTTTCTCGCGAGGTGGTCTTTTGAATGTATCCTTCTTGCTAATGTCCAGAGCATCAACAAGTTTTCTCAACCCCTCAACTGGATCGCCTGCCTTTTCTCGTTTCTTCTTGGCAGCTTCAAACCTATTGAGTGCTTCTTGTGTGATGGGGCCGAGTTTGCGAATCTTGTCGCGGTCGCCTTGCGAGTAGGCGAGAAACTTCTCGGCAACTCCGGTTTCAAATCTCTCATTCCGGCGGTCGATGGCTTCTTCGTCGATGCCTGCAAGTTCAAAGAATTTAGACTTTGCCTTTTTCGCAAATTCAAGAGCGTCCTGGGCGGTGAACGGACATTTCTCCTCCGGTTTGGAGCGGTAGATGAGCTTGATTGAAGCTGTTTTCCCATCCTCATACTTCAGGTGACACCCCTCGCGAAGATTCAAGTCTGGTTCGTCGAGTGCGGCCACTAGAGCCAAGCCGAGGATGTAGTGTTGCAGAGCCTCGCTGCCGTCGGTAGGTACGGCCGACTCCATCGGCTCCCCTGACGAGATTTCCCCGCCGGGTATCAATCTTGGCTGATTTGATTTCGCCACCGGAACCGTACCTCGAAGAGTTCGGATCGCCTCAAGGTTGACGTTCACAGTTCGCACCAGCCGACTGTTTGCGGTCAGCATGACACCACCGACACTCTGGGTACTTAGAGCGTGGACCATTCCTTCCTGCGAAAGGTTGCTCTCGTCGCCGGTCTTCTTCTCGACATTCTCTCCAATTGCGCCAACATCCACATACGCTGTTGCTGGCGTGTATTGGGCAGACCGAGATACTTCACGGACGTTCGTTGCCCGGATATGTGCCTTGAATACACGTTGCTGCTTCACGTAGGTTGACCGCGAATCCCATACGCCGAAAACCAGTGACGTGGGGGCAAGCATCGCAAGTTTATAGAAATCGCGCGACTTCGCTGCAGTGAAGGCTTCGTGGATGTCAGCGGCCAGAGACGACATGCGAACCACCGCGTCGCCTGCACGATGGCCGACGTCGAGCAGATTTACCTTTTCGTTGCCGACTTGGATCTCGATCTGCGGAACAAGCTTTCCCTCCTCGATCTTCTTGAACTTCGGCTCGATCCGGTTGCTTTGCGACTGTGGGCTGTCGATCTCACAGATGTTCGTTCCATCTGGGAAATGATCGATCTGGTAGCCGGGTACCTGATTCTCCTTCTTCTCATCCTTGTCCGTCTTGGAACCCGAAGGCAACTCCACGGTCACGCGATAGTCGCCATCGCGGATTGTATGGACCCTGCCTTTCCATTTGGTCAAGGGATACGTCGGCGGGAAGATGACGCGATCATCCTCATCCACCGGCGCAAGCGGTTGTTTGATGATGATGGCAACTGGTCCGTCGTCGCTCAACAGGTCTTCAAACTTGAAGTCAGCCATTCGTGCTCCTTTCAAGCCTAGCTTGGGAGAATGTCTTGTGTTTGCGTTGATCGGTACGGAAATAGTTATCGAATACGTATGAGGATGAGCCCGGCAATCGCACGATTCCGCAAGCCACCGCGCCGACAAGGCTCGGGGGAATGCCGGGCTCAGCCGGTGACAGTCTCGACCAGACCGTGTACCTGGATTGGTTTGCGATTCCCGTCGGGGCGGGGCGGGCACGTTGCAAGCCGATGAAGCAGAGGGCTTCGAGCGCGGGGCAGCATTCGGCCTCCATCTCATGCACATCGGGCGAGAAGCCGCAATCGAGTGGGTGAGATTTGTTTCCCCGGCGCGGATCAAAGTAAAACGGCTCTTTCTTCTTCGGCTTCGATGGCTTGCCGGCCTTGGTGAGTTTGGGTGGTGGATACTGAACTCGACGGAGATCGTCGAATGGGTTGTCCTTTTTTGGATCAATCTCGGTAAGCATCGCTCGGAGTATCACGCGCTCCTTCATCGAGCCAGCCCATGGCTTGATGGCCTTTTCTGACCACCAATCGAGGTAGATTGCAGGCTTCTGATTCTTCCAGAACAAGCGAATCGGCTTGACAGGCAGATCATCTTCCTTGTCCTCTTCACTTTCGGTGTCATCACCAACATCGAATTTCAATTCTCGTATCTCTGCCAAAAGCTCATGAAGCTTCTTGGATCGATCCTCCGTAAGCATGCAGAAGCGTCTTCGCTCGAACCATCCGACCACGCCCGGAACATCTCCTCCCGACCATAGGCGGTCGGCCAGTTCCAGCAAGCCGCAGCAGGCGAAGAACTGGCCGGGGTTTGTCAGATCGACAGGGATCTCAATCTTGGGTTGTTCGTCGCTCACGAGTCTTCTCCACTCTCCTGATTCCCTTCGCCCACGTCGTCTTCGGAAACGTCGTCCACGCTGGCCAGTGCGTCGGCGCATCGAAGTAGGTTTTCCAGCCAGGCAAGGTGCCACCAGCCGTACTTGCGTTGCAGGCGAGCGAAGCGGCGGATGGCTTCGGCGTGGATGGCGTTACAGAGTTTCGTTTGAAAATTCCGATCCGTTGGGTTATCAAAGTGTGGCCTACCGAAGCCGTGGTGCGTGGCGATGAGATGCAGGGCGAGATCGCGCGTTTCAGCATCCGTCGGCAGACTGCAATCGGTTGCGTGACAGTCCGGATGATGAATTCGCATCAATGAGCCGAACTCGTGGCGATAACCGCGCAGCGATTTGGGGTCGCGCGTTTTCGAGGACTTGCCCTTATATGGGCTGGATTCTTCTCTATAGACATACCGCTGCCATATATCGGCCTTCTTGCCTTCGTCATGCCACCAGGCGGCAAAGAGCAGTGCGTCGCGGAACGTGCCTTTCAACTCCAGCCTATCGGCGATGCCCACGGCTTCCCTCACGACCGCTTCTACGTGATCGACAAGGGTTTGGTCCTCAGGCTTGTTTTTGTCCATAACCGGGGCGAGTATGACAAGTGACTTCACGGCCTCTCCCTCGTCATCGAATTTGACCGGCTGAACAAGGCGGATGCGGAGTCGTGCCTGCTCGCCGTCAATTCGGCGAGCGTTCCGCAAGTCATCAAAGAGGAGTCTGGAAGAACTGTATGACTCTTGAAGAATCAGCCGCTGAGAAATGCTTTCGCCGTCGCGAAGAGATTCCGGCACCCAATGGCCTTCATCAGTACGGATGATGAGGCGAAGTCGCGGCGTGGCATCGTCGCGTTGTTCGTAGCCGGGATTGTCCGCGACATCCAGCGATGAAGGCGGATCATTCGGGCCAGGAATAGCTTGGGCAGAAAGCATTCCGGCATCATCGAGGCCGCCGAAGGTCGCCGGCAGGATCAACGTCGGCTCGGCGTATAGGATGCCGGGGTCGTCGTTCAGTTGTCTAATGGTGCGAATGACGACCTCGCCGCGTGGAAGGCGGATGCCCAGCGCGGTATCGAGGAGATGGGGCCGACCACCTTTGGGTTTGACACACTCTTTGAGGAATTCGATGACGCTGTTGCTATCAATTGTGAGACATTCGTGGGGCCGAATGCGATGCTTGGCGAAAACTGCCTTCAACGCTCTTGCTGGGTTCGGGTGCTCACTGAACAATTCCAGTTCCGCCCGCCAGGCGATGCTGGTTTCGGCTTGCTCCTTTTCGACCCCTCTGAGCCAAGGACTGACTTCGGGCCGACCGGGCATGCGCTCGGTGATGCTGGTCATGCTCCATGCGTCCAACAAGATGTCGGTCAGTTCGAGCATTCTTGGCTCGGGTGTGGAAGCCTTCTTTATCTGCTCAGGGGTCAGCGTTTTTTTGAGAGCATCGAGCGCCTTGGGACTGACATCCATGCGATCGGTGATAAGATCTAAGCGATCAGTGAAAAGTTTCGATGTGGTGATGCACGCCTTGTCAAAGTCGTTCTTAGCTGCTTTTTCTTGCCTGATGAGGATAACGGTCGCATCACCCGTACCGCGACGATTGACCCGGCCAAGACGTTGAATCCATGAATCGAGCGGCGCGGCGTCGCCGACTAGGTGGTCCGCATTCAGGTCGAAGCCGACCTCGCCGGCGCTCGTGGAGACGAGGAATACAGGTTGCTGGTTTACCGGATCTGACGCATCAAGCTCCCCGTTGAGCCAGCGATTCTTGAAGACAGGCTTTTCGACGAGTTCATCACGCTCAAGGCCGCGCATAGTGCCGGTGAGCAGTTCGACGGAATCGGCGTATGGTCCTTTCGGGTCGGGATTGGATTTGGATTTGCTGGGCTCTTTGATAATCTTCGCGATTTCCTTGGCATCTTCGGGTGAGCGAACGAAAACGACGATGCGTTTACCTACAAGAGTGCCGTCATTTGCGAGTTTGATGGCGGCTTTGGCGAGCGCTCGATTCAAATCGTCTTTCTCGCCAAGCGTCTGAACTGTCAAGCATTTCCTTGCGTTGAACCGATTGGTGGTGATCGAGTCTTCCGCATCCTCGCCCGTAAGGTTTCCATTCGCATCGAACTGCAATGTAAACGAATCGGCTGAACGACCGCTTGTCGCCGACATACGAATGATGCGCATTGGATTTCCCTGGGCGTGCCCATCCTGGCTCTTCTGAAATGGACCGTCCCGGTTGATTGCGCAAATCAGTTTCTCGAATGGCTTGGAAAGGTGCGCTTCATCGAGCACTAGCAGCGAGTCCTGACCAAGCAGCCCTGCATCGAGCGGCCGCTGTTTATAGGAGCTACGATAGCCTGAGAACAGCAGCCGTGAACCGATCATGTCCACGGTGCCAATGATGATCGCTGGCCGAGAGGGGTCGCGCGTCCAAGCGCGGTTGTCAGCGAGTTGCCCACGCAAGGTGCTTACAGCGAGATCCGCCATTTCTGGAAGCACCTGCGGCGCGTTCTTCATCAGCGAAATTGCAAGGTCGGTAGCCTGATCAACGACGGTTCGCCGATCCACGACATAGATCAGCCGGCGTGGAAGTTCCTTGTTGATGGCCCTCGCGATGAGCCAAATGGCCATCACCATAGTCTTGCCAAGGCCAGTGGGAAGGTCGATCACTGGAGGAATGAGGTTCTGAGCAGAGTGGTCGCGGAAAAGCCGGAAAAGCCGCACCTGCCAACGCAGAGGCGGATATTTGGTCAACTGCTCAAACTGGGAAGGGAAGTCCGTCTGGCTGGTGGTTGGGGTCATGGTGATGGCTTCATAGTGCTAGGCTCAGCAATTGTATGAATGGGATGAGGGTAACGCGCCATACCTGCTTGCTCAATGTCGGTAGGTGAGAAATTCAGGATCGCCAGGCGCGCCTTTGGATCCCGTCCTTACCTCCTCAGCGTGCGGAGTGGCGGTTTGGCGGAGTGGCGATGTGGCGAAGTGGCGGAGTAGCAGTCTAAACTCAAGAAGGGTATCAAGGCTCTCCTATTGTCGCAGCGGAATCACCGTTGTGATCCTCACTGCGGCATTTGCGGTGGCCTACGTTTGGCCGAAACAATCCGATGCCATAGACTCCGGATAGAATGATGCCAGGGAACGAACTGTGGGAAAGTTTGAACGAGAATCAACCATGCACACCCTCACAATCAAGGCCGTCATCACGGCCGATCATACGTTGACCGTGCCGGTGCCTGCGGATGTTTTGCCCGGCGTGCATCAGGTGACGGTGATGATTGAGGAAGCTCCTTTGGCGCCGGAGCCAGGTTCGCTAATGGATTGGCCGGCTCACGACGCGGCCTTAGTTGATCCGAGGAACACTTTCCGCCGTGAGGATCTGTATGGCGACGATGGTCGTTGATCCTATCCTGGTTGACACCAATGTGCTGATCTACCATCAAATCGCCCGATCACCGCTGCACGCCCCCGCACGCCAACAGCTGGGCGATTTGTCCGCGGCTGGCCATGCATTGTGGGTCAGTCGGCAAATCTTGCGCGAGTATCTCGCGGCCATGTCTCGCCCCGGCACGGTGACGCCTCCGCCGCCGATGACTGCTCTAATAGCAGACGTGCGAACGTTTCAAGCGCGATTCTTCATTGCGGAAGATGGACCGGCGGTCACTATTCATTTGCTGTCGTTGCTGACCTCGATTCCCTGCGCCGGCAAACAGATACATGATGCCAATATCGTCGCAACCATGTTGGCCCACGGCATCCCGCGTCTGCTCACCCATAATGTAGCGGACTTTAGCCGCTTTGCAGGTATTATCACGGTGATTCCTCTCGTGCCATGAACGCCGGTCAACATCAGCCATTGTAAAGCCGACCTATGCCGTGTAGTGTCAAGCTATTCTTGTTAGAGAGTCCCAAGCTCGGCCTAACGCCTTGTTATCCCGGTGCGTCGCGGTAGCGAATCGGACTGCAAGGTCTCCTTCTCGGGAGTACGATCATGCCCATCAATCAAGCCAAACTCGACCAGTTCATGAGCCAGCTGCTCCACGATATGGGAGCGGCGGCGACAGGCGCGCTTGTCTTGATTGGGGACAAACTCGGTCTCTATAAGGCCCTAGCTGCGGGCGGTCCGCTGTCCCCGGCCGAGCTTGCCGCGCGGACCAATACGGCGGAGCGTTATGTCCGCGAATGGCTGGCGGCCCAAGCGGCAGCGGGCTACGTCCAGTATCAGCCGGAGGCGGGCGCGTATGCCATGACCGCCGAACAGGCCCTCGCCTTGGCGGACGAACAGAGTCCGGCTTTTGTGGCCGGGTTCTTTGAAGTCATCGCTTCCATGTTCAAGGACGAGCCGAAGGTAAGCCAGGCGTTTCGCACCGGCTGCGGCGTGGGCTGGCACGAGCACAGCCCGTGTCTGTTCCGCGGTACCGAGCGATTCTTCCGGGCCGGGTACGCCGCGCACCTGGTGCCGGACTGGCTGCCGACGCTGACCGGGGTGTGCGAGAAGCTGCAACGAGGCGCCAAGGTGGCGGACGTGGGGTGCGGCCATGGCGCATCCACCATCGTCATGGCTCAAGCGTTCCCCCAATCGTACTTCACCGGGTTCGATTATCATGGCCCCTCCGTCGAGCGGGCACGGCAGGCGGCGCGCGAGGCCGGGGTCGAAGCACGCTGTCGCTTCGAGGTCGCCGACGCCAAGAGCTATCCGGGCAACGGTTACGATCTGGTTGCGGTCTTCGATTGCCTGCACGACATGGGTGACCCCGTCGGAGTGGCCAAGTATGTACATCAATCGCTCGATGCGGACGGCACTTGGCTGATCGTCGAGCCTTATGCCAACGACTCCGTCGAAGGCAATCTCAACCCGGTGGGGCGAGTGTTCTACGCCGCCTCGACGATGATTTGTGTGCCGGCGTCGCTCAGTCAGGAGGTAGGATTGGCCTTGGGCGCCCAAGCGGGCGAGGCGCGGCTGCGTCAGGTAGTCATGGCCGCAGGATTCAGCCAGTTCCACCGTGCGACGGCCACCCCGTTCAATCTGGTGTTGGAAGCCCGTCCCTGACGCGCGGAAACTATTGTGCATGGGCAAATTGCCGAATGCAGTACAACCGATCTGCTCCGCGTAGGTAAAGTGCGTCCGGGGACAGCGCAGGCGTGGACCAAAACATATCTTTGATCTCGTTTTTGCCCAGCAGCTCAAACTTGGGGCCGGCCTTGACCACGAAGGTGTGGCCGTCCTCGTCGAGACAGTAAATCTTGCCATCACAGGCCCACGGCGACGAGGTGAAGGACTTCGCTCCTTTGAGTCGCTCCTTGTAGACCTCCTTGCCGGTCCGGGCGTCCAGGCACATCAGGATGTTGCTGTTCTGCATCAAGATGTACAGATTGTCTTTGTAAAGCAAGGGCGAAGCCATCGGCGGGCAGGCCTTGGTGTTCGACCAGACGATATGGTCGTTCAATGTTTCGCCGCGCTTGAGGGAAATATCGCCCGATGCGCCGGCCTTGACGGCCCACAAGGGTGAACTGCCCGGCTTGCTACCGGCGGCGACGTACAACATGCTTTCGCTGGCGACCGGAGTGGCATTGACGAAGGACGGGGAACTACCGGCCGGCCGTTTCAGTTCCCAAAGAATTTTTCCGTTGGCCGGATCGTAGGAACGAATCGCATTCATGCCTGCGGTAACGATTTCGACGCGAACCCGATTTCGCCAGACGAAGGGCGTGGACCAGCCCGATTTTTCGTCGCGCGCGACTCGCCACAAATCCTTGCCCGTTTTCTTGTCCAGGGCGGCCAGGAACGACTTCTCGTCATTATCGCAAAGGATGAAAAGGCGGTCGCCTTCCAGCGCCGGCGAGCTGCCCGTGCCCCAGTTCATCAACATCTTGTACGCGCCAAGGTCCCTTTGCCAAAGTTCCTTGCCGTCCAGGCTATAACAATACACGCCGTGCATGCCGAAGTAGGCATAGACGCACTCGCCGTCGCTAACGGGCGTTTCCGAGGCGTAGGTGTTGCCAAAGGTCGCGGCAATCCGGGGTTTGCGCTCCAGGGCGACTTGTGACCAGAGGGGCTTGCCGGTATTGCGGTCCAGGCAGTGGATCTCCCAGCGGTAAACGGCGTCGTGCGGCTTAACGTCTCCGAATACGGGGAAAGTGGCTGGCTTGGGCCGCTTCTGGTTCTCGGAAACAGCGGTGGTAACAAGGATCTTGTCGCCGACGACGATGGGCGACGACCAGCCGTAGCCGGGAATCTTTTGGGTCCAGACCAGGTTCTTGGTGTCGTTCCACTGGCTCGGTACTTGGCATTGGACGCTCACGCCGGAGTTATTCGGTCCGCGGAACTGCGGCCAGTCGCCCGCCGCCACCGATCCCTGCAAGCAAGCCGCGCCGAGCAACAGGTTCAGGACTTGTTTCCACGCCATTGCTATACCCTCGCTTTGGCACTTGGGTACTGATCTGCTGGGAGGCATTACCCTGGGCAATTGGGTAAGGTTTCACGCCAAGCCATCTCAAGAGTCCAGTGCATTTGCAGAGACGGTGCCAGTGGCGCAGCGTGCCGCCAGCCCCCGAACCGCCTATTATCTCCTCATGGCCATGACGTTCGATGCTACTTTGAAAGACATGGGCCGAGAAAGTCCCTCGGCTTTCCTGGCCACATTCGACCAGCCGCCGGCCTTGCCGGTGAAGCTGCTGAACGTCGATCTCTCCACCGTCACCGCCCTGGCCGATCTGATCCTGGGGCTCGGCGATCCCCTGGTGGAGATCGTTCAACTCGATTTCCAGTCCAGTGCCGCGGCCTGGAAGCACGCCGACGTACTGGCCTATCACGCCCTGCTCTTTTCACACTACCATGTGCCGGTCCATACGATTATCATCTTGCTGCGTCCGGAAGCGGCACACGCGAACATGAACGGCGTTATCCGCTACGCGCCACGTCCAGGACGTGGTAGCATGGAGTTCAGCTATGAGGTCGTTCGCCTCTGGGAACGCCCAGCGGAAGAGTTGCTTCGCGCGGACCTGGGCGTGCTGCCGCTGGCAATGCTTGGCCGATTGCCGGAAGGGCTGTCGCTGGAGGATGGGTTGACCGTCATCGCCGGTCGGCTGGTAGAACGTATAATCCAGGAGGCCCCGCCTGACCGTGTGCCGAGGCTACTGACCGATGCGTACCTGTTAACAGGATTGCGGCTGCGGCGTGACGCGGCAGCCGGTATTTTTCGAGGAGTGAGAGCCATGCAGGAATCCGATACTTATCTGGCTATCCTGGAGGAGGGCGAAGAGAGGGCCACGCGCGAGAATCTTCTGGTCTTCGGCGAAGAGCTGCTGGGGACGCCCGGCGAGTCGATCAAAGCTCAACTCCGCAGCATCACGGACTTAGCCCGTCTCAAGCGCATGGTACGCCGTGCCGCGAAAGCTGCTAGCTGGCAGGAGATCCTTGATACGCCGTGATGGTTCCAGTTCGGGGAACCGAAAAAGGCGGCCTGCGCCAGCGGCAGCGCTAAATTCCAGCTGGGCAACGTCATCATTCAAACAAGCAACCATTCGTGGCCTGCGATGGCCAACGCCGGCGCTGACGACAAGCTACTGCCAATCCATACCGATCCTGAACCCACGGCGGCAGAGCGATATTCTCCAGCTCCTTCGGTTCGATCTTGTTCAGGCCTCCTCCATAAATCCTCCCTCCGTGGCTCAAACCTGCGGCGATCTCGGTAAGGGCGCTGAATAAGCCGTCGATGATCTCGGGTTCGCGCTCGCACGCTTCGGCAAGGGCAGCTTTCGGGTAAAGGAGCAGGTATACGTTGGGAGCCGTCGCATCCGAGCGGTTCCGCAAGAAACGCATTGCTCGCCCGCCGTTCTGCCGACCCATATAGGTGCATAGGATGGGAGCCGGTGGTCGGTGTTCCTGCTTGTACCAGAGGACACGGTGTGCCGGAAGATAACGCTTTGAGATGCCCAGCCGCTCACCTTGTCGCAGATACGCCGCCAAAGACGCGTATTGCTCCCGAATCGCTTCGAGAGGCAGGTCGCAGTCAAGCAAGACCAATTCCGGCAGGCCGCTTGGGAACCCATCCGGGGACCGGTCGATGTGTTCCGTTTTCACATACCGCGGTCCAGGAAGAATAGGCCGCAGAAATTCGGCGGGGATACCAAGAAGGCGTGCCTTCGATCGCTCCAGGATGAAGAAATCATTGGCACCAGTCGCCAGTCCACGCCGTACTGTGAACAGGTCGCCGACGGTCAATACTCCTTCATCGGCCACCCGACTCTCGCCGTTGGCGAATCGCGGTCCCCATTTGCAATCCGGCCGCAGTTCCTTTAGCGGGACAGTGTGAATGACGCGAGGTTTCGATAACCGATTACCAGTTGTCAACTCGACCTTTTGCTCCGCCGCTGGCGGCGTTTTTGTGAACGCGACCACGACCGAGGAGACAAGAGCATCGGTAAACTGCACGTCTTCAGGATCGAAACGGTGGAGGCGGTGGAGCGTCACCTGCGACGTGAGATATTCCTTGACCACTGTCCCATAATTCACGTCTAGAAACTCGGCCGGCACGATCCAGACGCCCACGCCGCCATCCACCAGCCATCGATGCGCCAACAGTAGGAAATAGCAGTATAGGCCCGCCAGACCGCTGATGCGCAACCCAAGACGCTTGACCTGCTGACGAAGCTCAAGCTTTTGCGTCGCAGAAAGGTGGTGATGGCGGATGTATGGCGGATTGCAGACTATAACCGTTGCTTTCAGGCCATCATCCGGGGGGGGAGCCGCAGAGCAGAAATCCTCAAGCCGGACCTGTAGGCCGAGATTTGCCCACAGCCGTTTTGCCTCGTTGGCAACTTCATGATCGATCTCGAAACCGCTGGCCGCGCGTAGCCGTCTAGCCCCGGCTGTCTTGCGGAGCGCGTAGAAAAACACGCCGGAACCTACGCCAGGGTCCAAGACACGAAGCTCGCTAGTCTCCGGCAAATAATACAAGGCAAGCTGGGCCATTTCTACAGCGAGTGGAGTCGGCGTGGAAAATTGCCCCAGGCGGTTACGCTCCGTTGCAGATTTACGCTGGTCCAGGAGGCGCTGCGTGCGCTGGCGGTCCGTTTCCGATCTGTCCAGAGCGCTGCTCATTGATCCTCCTCATTTTCCTTCGCCAGACCTACTTCCAAAGTTCCAGCTGCCAGACGGTCCAGGACTGTCGCATCGGCCAGCACAATTTCCGAACCTGCCAAGCGGCCGTAGACGGTCACTCTTCCGTTCGGCGCCTTGAAGATCTTGCCTTCTACCTCCGGCTCGGAAATGCTGCCCAGCAGAACACCTTCTCTCAAGGGAATCATATACGTGACTTTCTTGGTCGTAGGATCCCTCTTTCCCTCGATACGACGACGGTCTCGTCTGGGTAGCCCGATCAGATGCTCCAAAGTCTCGAAAGGCAAAGCATGGGCTTCATCGTAAAACACCTGGACGATAAACAGAGGGACCTCGTTACGTCGTACCCAGTTCCGGAGCGCTTGCAAATCCTCCTCCTTGACAGTGAAGCTCAACGCGACCCCGGCTTGCACAGCCTTCTTCACTTCCCACAGGCTCGTTTCGACCTCAATGCCGGCAGCAGCCTGCTCAACGTAGGCGCGGCAGTGATCGTTATCGAGGTGCTGGAGATCGGGCGTCCAGATATCGTTGCCTTGCTCCCGGCGAAGGAAGGATCGCGCGACCATGAGGAGGTCCGGACGTTTCCAGCGGCCCTGGGCAGACCAGGTTTGCAGCTGGAACTCCGTCTGCCGGTACTGGCGGAAAGCTTGCATGTCCGTGAAAGGCTCGCTTCGAGAAGTCCCGTATGGGATCGCCCGATACTCCCTGCTCTGGTCCAGGCAGACTCGCGTCAAGCGTTCGGCCCAGAAGCCCAGGTCGTAGCGCGCCAAGAAGTCGCCGCCGCGAGGAGGCTGGATGCTCAAGAGTCCGGTCCAGCCATTGGCGTTGAAATCACGCACTTTCGCTCGTGCCGTACCGACGCTCATTCCGATTCTTCTCGCAGCTGTCGCCAAGTCCTGTCCGTCAGCCAGTGCCAGAATGAGCTTGGCCCGGTTCTGAGTTTTCTCGTCCCCACCGACATCAGTGCTCATCGCCTCAAGGAATTCCCTGTCCTGACGGGCCTTTTCTGCATCCACAAGCAGAGGGCTGCGCTGTCGTGCCATTAATCTATCCTGATGCGTTCTTTTCGTGATCGCATAGACGCCTTCAGGCAATCTACACAGTAGCTCATACTGTGAGATGGCCAGGGGAGATTACAAGGCCCGCCGCCATCGGCAGTATCGATTCGATCCTAGTGGCCTGAATCCTTTCACCAGTATACCCTCTGCGAGCGATTGCGGTCATATGCGTTACTACAGGTCGTGGAGGATTAGCCGCTATTTCTCACTACAGGACTG